>ENA-UOJL01001805-UOJL01001805.1-human-gut-metagenome-genome-assembly--contig:-P47-NODE-1805-length-20331-cov-22.165467_pt1 | contig 20331 bp, 32 predicted proteins | sample MGYA00242347_ERZ723894 | MGnify/ENA metagenome assembly ERZ723894
ATGCTTGTTGGATAGTCTGATACAAGCTAAGGGCTGCGATTCTTTATGGGAATTGCAGCCCTTTTTGTTGCTTAAAATGGATGTTTATTGCAGGAATAACGAAATTAGAGTTTATAATAAACTTGGAGGACGTTTATAATAAAAAATAGCGTAGTTCTCTTTAATTTTTTGAGTTTCAAAAGATAAGCGGAGCATAGAAAACAGGCAGGTAACGATTTGGTGACGGAAATCCATCGCCCGCTTGCGCTTTTCTGCATAACCTCAAATAACTCTTCAGCTACAAAAGTAGTTAATTTACTTGACCTTAGCAAGTTTTCATGAAAGATTTTCAAGGGAGATCAGGTCCTGCATCGGGCTTGACCTCCCTTTTTATTTCCATCCGTAAGATACCTCCTTTTTACCATATTCACTCTTCCTACGAATGAATCATTTCCGGTAATCAAGTTTTATCCCTTCAAAAAAGTATCGAACAGACATCATTGATACAGACTGGTTTACTAACAAAATATGGGGCTGGCGGTACCCGTCAACCCTATGTTCACCTTCTGATTTTCCAAAACTTTGCAGGCGAAGAAAGACAAAAACAGTATCGAACTAAAAACAACCGTAAAATGGAAGAAGGCAAGAATGAAATCATGGAGCTCAGGCAGATGATCGAAGGATGCTTCGAGCGTCAGAACAAGCTCATCGCCCGCCTGGAAATGGAGCTGGAGGCACTCAGTAACTTCAACGGCAAGCAGATGCTGGACAGCCGCGACATGCGTCTCCAGCTAAAAGTCTGCGACCGGACACTGATACGCTGGCGCATGTCGGGAAAGCTGCCGTCCTTCAAGATCAGCGGCAAGGTGTACTTCTGGGCATTCGACGTGTACAAGTTCCTCCGGGAGGAATACGGCACGGCCGCCCTGCCGGAAGCCTTCGAAGAACAAGAACCGATAACAATTAAAAATAGCAAGACAAATGGAAAATCAAAGTAAGTACATCATGATCGAGCGGAACAAGTTCGCCGCCCTTGTCAAGGCACACCGCAAATGCCTGCAGATGCTGAGTATCCTGACCTACGCGCATACCGTCAAGGAAGTGCAGCTGACCTTCACGCTGGAGGAGATCTGCGAGCTTCTGCAGATGACCCGCGAGGAAGTGGAAACGCAACGGCAAAGGGGATACATCCGTTTCAGCGTGCAGAACGGCATGACCGTCTACGAGATCACGGACATCCTGCGGTTGAAGAACATGCTGGAGATGGGCAGGATATACCGCAAGATCGACGAGATGGTAATAACCATTCCGGTAAAAAAAGAGACCGGGAATGTAACGGATTCATTAACCGATTAATAGGATTCCAATATGAGACAGTTGGTACATGCCTCGCTTTTCAGCGGGTTTGGCGCGGCGGATCTCGCCGCCGAATGAATGGGATGGCGCAACGCCTTCCATTGCGAGATAGACGAGTTTTGTAACCGGATTTTAAATTATTGGTTCAGCCATGCAGAAAGTTATACGGATATTACAACTACGGATTTTCGGGGATGAAGGGGAAAGGTCGACATCCTCACGGGAGGTTTCCCCTGCCAGCCCTTCTCAGTCGCCGGCCAGCGAAGGGGCGCGGAGGACAGCCGTTACCTCTGGCCTCACATGCTCCGTGCCATTCACGAGATCCGGCCCGGTTGGATCGTTGGTGAGAACGTTGGTGGCATCCTCACGATGGTACAGCCCGGCAAGGCGGCTCACGTGGGATGTCAGCCCTCTCTGTTCGGAGAGGATCAGCCTGTATACCGCAAGCGGGAGGAATACGTCGTCGAGACCATCTGCCGGGATCTTGAGCGTGAAGGATATACCGTCCAGCCGCTGCTTATTCCGGCTTGTGCCGTCGGTGCCCCGCACCGGAGGGACCGGGTATGGTTTGTTGCCCACGCCGATGGCGAGGGATTGCAGTCCGAGAGGAGCGAACAGCCTCCAGAAGGGGCTTCCGGAAATCATCCGCGAGATGCTCCTGCCCACCCCGACAGCGACGGAGATACACCACCGGCAGCGGGTGGAACGCTGGAAAAGTCAGGGACGCACGTCCATGCACGGGGCGGAGGACGGGGAGAAGAATCCCAACGGCCTGACGGACTTCCTGGACTTCCACGGGCTGCTCCCGACTCCGACGGCAAGGGACTGGAAGGGTGCGCCGACCTTGGAACACTTCGCGAGGAAGGGGAAGAACCCGCAGCAGGGCAGCCTTCCCGATTTCTTTGCCCAGGCTGGGAGGAGTTTCCAACTCAATCCCCTGTTTGTGGCCGAGATGATGGGGTTCCCCGTCAATTGGACGGTATTACCTTTTCTTCCTGGCGGCAGCAGTCCGTCAAGGGATACGGGAACGCCATCGTCCCCCAGGTAATCCATGAGATATTCAAAGCGATAGAATCAACCTATAAACAGTAAACGACATGCACACGTTAGTCATAACAGAACATCCCGAGTTCGGCAAGGTCCGGACCGTGGAAGCCGGAGGCAGGGTCTGGTTTTGCGCCAGGGACGTGGCCTCGGCGTTGGGATACGCCAATCCCAAGGATGCCGTCAACCGGCATTGCAGACCGAAGGGGGTACGCGTCCACGACCTCCTTACGGCAGGCGGCCGGCAGAAAGTGAAGTTCATCGACGAGGGGAACCTTTACCGCCTGATGGCCGGCAGCCGCCTGCCCTCGGCCGAGAGGTTCGAAAGCTGGATCTTTGACGACCTTGTTCCACGGACATTAAAAGAGGGCGGATACCTGCTTGACATAAAGGGAGAAACCGACTCCGAACTGCTTTCACGGGCCTTGTTGCTCGCGGAAAACAAAATAAAGGAACGCGACAGGCATATATCCGTACTGGAAGAGAAAAACGCGCGGAACGCCATTGAATTGAGCCTGCAGGCTCCGAAAGTAAGGTATTTTGACGAGGTCCTGCATTCGGCAAGCACATATACGACCACGCAGATAGCCAAAGAACTTGGAATGAGCGGGAGGGAGCTGAATTACAGGCTGAAATTGCTTGGGGTCCAGTTCCGCCAGTCAGGGACATGGATGCTTACCGCCCGATACCAGAAGGAAGGATATACCCGGACACATACGCATGTATGGCAGAACCGGAACGGAGAAACCGGAACGGCCATGCATACCGTATGGACGGAACGCGGCAGGCTTTTTATCCATCATCTGCTGAATTTCAACCTTGGGTATCAGGCATAACGACATACTCCCGCATTATAAAAACGGTTGTTTGTAATGTGGGAAACGTTGAAAACCCTGTATGAATGAAGGGAGAGCACTACAAGATAACGTAGGCTCTCCCTCTTTCTTTATTATCTATTTCTCATAAAGCAGTAAAAATTCCATTTTCCTGCGTCTTTCTATTGATTTGACCTTCCGTCCCCGGTAGTGGCAATAGGAAATGTATTCCCTGTATATGTCACGGTCTCCGGCCTCCAGCTTTCGGAGCAGGCGGCTTTTGGGGCGTTTCCCGTATCCGAGCAATGCCGACGTTCCGACATTGTAGCTTAAAACCATCAGAAGTTCCGCATCCTTGCCGTACCTGCGGAACAACGCGTAGCGTTTCATGAGGTCCTTACGGAGCAGTGCCTCCGCTTCAGCCTCCGTCATGTCGTAGGACAGATTCTCGCCCGGCAATTGGCGGTGTCCATAACCGTAGTACGGAAATTTGTCTTTTCCATGAAGTCCCTCTCACTGTTTTACAAGGCTGACCGCAAGTTCAAACTTTACCGGGTCCGGTCCCTGTCGCATTTTTACCGGCTGTGCCGACAGACCGGCTCTCAACAGTGTCATCACAAGCATGCACAGCATTGCCTTTCCTCTCCAAATTGGCATTCCCTTTACCTTTTTCATTGTTTTTGCTATAATCTTAATCCTCCCTTCCGGGCCTTATCCCGGTTGACCTTTGAGACACGCTCCTCTTCCTGCCTCTCTCGCGGCGTTGCGGTAAGGAAACGGACAAGAAGGTCGTACTCACGGACAAGCTGCTGCGAGCACTCGAGCCGGAGCGTGTGGGCCAGATTGCTCATCGGGCTTGTACTCCTGGCGGAGATGTCCTGTTCCAGCAGTTTATCCAGACAGGCATTCCTCCTTCGCTGTATGTACTCCTGAATCTGCCGCGGCGTTTCAAGTTTCCTGACATGGGAACGCAGGTCGTTTAAACATTTATACATATAATGCTGCCTGTATAGCTCCTCGGCCTTGTCCTCAAAGAAAGAAAGGTAGTCCGCATTTGACTTTACCGTTCCCGTCTGGATTTTCTCGTCCAATACTTCCATTGTTGAATCCAGCCAGTCCATAAACCTTATGACATTGGGGTCCTGTTGTTCCATTCCATTATATTTTTAATCCGTTCGACTTCTTTTTCATCGTTTCCGGCTCCGTTTTTGCTTTCACTTCCTCGCGGGGAGCCTTCATCGAGAGAAGCCGTTCGAAGCCCGTATAATCCTTGACCAGTCTCTGCATGCATTCCAGCCGGTAGGTATGTGCCAGGTTGGAAATATCGTCCGTACTGCGCCTGCGGATACTCCCGCTGACCAGCTCCTTCAGGCATTCCTCCCGTTTATGCCGTATATATCCATGCACCTTTTCGGGAGCTCCCACCTGCCGGATTACCTGGCGGAGTTCCCCGTATTGTTTTACCATGAAATGGGACTTGAACAATTCCTCCCCGGTCCACGCAAAATGATAAAGGTAATCCCGGTCCAGTTTATTTCGGATCTCCTTTATTGTTTCTTCCTCGTACCGTATTCGCATGTCCAGATATTCGGCAAGCTGCTCCATGCCGTATTTATCCTGTTCCGTCATAGCTCCCGCCTTTCGTTAGTCGATTGTATCCGTATTTGCCCTGTCCTCGATGGAGAACGGGATGTCCAGCGTCCGTTCCACTCTGAAGTTGTCCACCGCCACGAAGCGGATCCCGGGATTGTCCTCTCCCGTGTTCCGGTAAAAGAGGGTGAATACCTGGCGGCAGATGTCCGTCGTGTCCAGCCCCGCAATGCCGGAGAGGTCCGTCAGCTCGCGGTTCACCAGCCTGGTTCCGTCCGCGGCGAACACCTCGCCGTCACCCTCCAGTTGTATGTATCCGATGCGGTAACGGGCCTCGCGGTAATCCCCCTCGCGGTCAAGCGTCAGACGGATCTCCACCGTCTCATCCGGTTCAATGCCTTCCTGCAGGTACCAGGACGAGAGCGAGAAATCGTATGCCTGCCGCACCTCCAGACGGTCGTCACAGCCGGCAAGCATGCACGCCGGCAGAGCCAGCGCGCATCCCATGATGAATGTTCCTAATTTCATTGTTTCCTGTTTTTAAAAGATTAATCGATGATATATTTCAGTCCGGCGGCCACGACCGTATGGAAATGCCCTACGGACGATCCGAAGAAGACGCGTTGCCGGACATTGAAAAGAAAAGCCCAGCGGTCGGTCAGGTACGCCTCCATCTCGAATGCCGGGGCGAAGCCGTAGATGAAGGTCCCCTTGTGCAGCAGGGTCGCCCCGTCATAAAGGATCCTGCCGTTCCGGTTTACCCTCTCATAGCCTGCCAGCGCGGACAGGCCGGCGGACAGGAACACGTTCCTGCCCCTGTCCGAGAGGAACGGGAAGAGACAGCCCGCCTCCGCCGTGAACTGCTCCTTGGGTACGGCCGTCTCCTTATAGGCATAGTGTTTCTTCACGTAGTCCGCGCCGAACACCCAGCGCGAGCGGTTACGGTTGTAACGGCTCAGGGCCAGCCCGGCCTGGAAATTCCCCCTCAGGTGTCTTACGTTCCTTCCGAAGCCGTCCACGCCGCCCAGCGTCAGCTGAAGTCCAGTCTGCCCGGGCAGGTAGCGTTGCGCGGAAACCTCGCCCGTCCAAAGGGACAGGAAGGCGCACATGGTTATGAACAGATATTTTTTCATGGGATTACTCCTTTATCAGTCCGTCCACCAGTCTGGCGTCCACCAGGTCGCTGTTCTCGATATGGAACCGCTGGTGGCGTCCGCCGCCCTTCTCGTAAATCTCCACCTCGATGAGCTTGTCATCGGGGATGACCACCTTGTGGAAAGCGTAGACGATGCGTCCTTCCCCTTTGCCCTCTATACGCCTGAGCTCGTTGAGCGCACGTACCGGCTCGATGTAGGTCTCCTGCTGTGCCGTCCGCTTGGCCACTTTCTTGTCCACCACCTTGAAACGCACGAAGTCGATGTCGAATGGCACATGGGAGGAATTGGCCAGCGAGACGTGGAGGAACAGCAGGTCCTTATGCACATAGATGCCCTTGAGCAGGGCCTGCATCCCGAACTGGCGGCAGCCGATATGCTTCACGTCCCTGCGGTCCAGACGGTGTATGGTGTACATCAGGCTGGCGATGACCGAGGGGTCCTCCTCGCCGAGCTCGGTCACACGGACGGCGCTCCCGCCCGCGGAGGGCCCTGCCGGAAACCGGCTGTCCATGTTGATGTTCAACGCTTCCGCTTCCTCCTCGTAGGAAACGAGGAACGAATAGAACGAGCCGTCCCCCGTGATGACCGAGAAGTTCGTCTCGCCGGGGAAATCCCGGACGGCGGCCTTGACGCGCACCACGTTCTCCACGCCGTCCGCCTTGCCCGCGATGATGTCCGTGCTGCCCAGGTCGACATAGCGGACCTCCGAGGGAAAAAGGATATGCACCGTCTTGCTGAACGGCACGCCGATCCTGTAGGGCGTGATATGCTGGCCGGCGGTCAGGATCCTGACCCCGCCCTCCGGCCTGGGCTCCTGCGCCCGGCAGGCCATTCCTGCCAGCGCGGCCATGATTGAAAGAATGAATGTTCTCATCTTGAATGATTGTTTTTAAAAAAGATTACAGTTAAACGTCATTATTGCTTTTTTGTGACCAGCAACACCTTGTACCCGGCCTTCAGCTTTACCTTGACCGCCTTGACGCGTTGCGAGATGAACCGTGTCCCGCCCTGCAGGACACCCCGCGTGAGGTCCATCGCCACCTGTTGCCCGGCGGAACCGGCGAAGGAGATGCTGCCTCCCATGCCCTGGCTCACGTCCCCCAATACTTCCTTGGCGGCCGTCCGGCTTTCCGAACCCGGCACGAAGATGCCCCGCTGCCCGTCGATATCGTATGTCGCCAGTTGTACGGGAATGATATTGCCCGCATACTCGATGCTGCTTACCAGGATGTCCAGGCGTTCCCCACGGATATCGGCCGTTCCGGTCACCAGGCTGTTGGCCGGCACGGTGACGCTTCCGGCCTGCAGGGGAGCGAGCAGGCGCAGCTTCACCCGCCCTCCCTGCTCAAGGGTCTGGCTCTCGGAGATGCAGGCCGGGATGGTGTTCATCCCCATCCGGTAGCTGCTGCCCACCGCCGTGTTGAAGCCGTAGTTCCTCTCCACGGCCAGTGAGGCGACAAACGCGGAATCCGTCAGCGGCTGCTCCAGGGCGGAGGTCGTTCCGGTCTCCACCCGGCTGACGGGGACAGGCTCCGGCTTTTCCTCCTCCACCTCGTCAGGTGTGGTTTCCGGTTTCGGGTTCAGGTACCTGGCGGCCATCCGGTAGGACTGTTCCATCATCTCCTCGCGGGATCCCGTCCGGCGGTTTTCCGCTTCCGCCTCTTCCAGCCGGCGGGACAGTTCTTCCACCTTTTGTTCCAGAGCGCCGGTTGTCGCTTGCGGAGTTTCGTAAAAGCTCTCCAACTGCCCGGCGATCTGCCCGTAAGTGTCCGCCGACTGCCGTATGCTCCCATCTGGGGAAGGAATGCTGTCCGCGCCCTTTTTCCCTTCCAGCAGCCTTCCGGCAAGGTCGGAAAGCGACTGCATCCGTCTGTCTTTCTCCCGACGGGCCTGCTGTCTTTCATAAACGTCCGTTTTATTCCCTTCCAGTTGGACCGTCGTGGGTTCCGGCACGTTCACGTTGAATCCGGAACCGCCCGCCGCCGTTTCCCCGCTGTCACCGGAAGGGGCGAATATCAGACAGAGGACCGCAAGGAACACCAGCACGAAAGCCGGTATGACGATGTATTTCCTGCGGCGCAGGATTTCCTCCTCGCTGAGCCGTTTTCCCGGTTTTGTCCCTTCGGAGGGAATGACCCCGGCTTCCGCCGGCCGTGCGCCTTCCTGGGCTTCCCCGGCCGGCACGTGTTCTTCTTCCATGTTACTCTTCCTGTTTTCCATCTTGCTGGGGTTGTTTAATGGTCCGGTAAATGTCTGTTTCCTGTCCCTTCAGGGGATCGGGCAGCCTGCGCAGGGTATCCGTGAGGCAACCTTCCCCGAAAGGGAGCTCCATGCGCCCTCCTGCCGGTGCCAGCCGGCAGGAGGTACGCACCAGGACGATGCCCGATGCGGTGCAGGTAAGGACCAGCATCGCCACGAGGATGCCCCGTCTCTGTTTCTCGGAAAGGCCGTCCAGATATGCCTCCAGCCTTTCCCTTGCCGTTGATCTTATATCCATTTTCCAGATATTGTTGAATGATTGATTACTGCGGGACACCGTTACCTTTCCACGGTACGCAGGTCCCTGTTTTCCAAAATCTCGAAGTGTTCCGCCAGGAAGCCCTGCGGGTTGTTGTCCGACCGGACCGTGCTCTGCAGGCGGCAGCGTGTCACCAGGGAGCGTTCGGTGATGTTGCTTCCCCGGATGATCATCTGCCGGGCATAGGTGGTGACGCGGTAGGGATAGCTGTCGAAATCGCACCGCATGCTGTCCACCACCACCGTCTGGTTGACGTTCCCGCTGATGAGCCGGTTATAGAAACCTTTCTCGTTCCAGTCGCGGTAATACCCGTACAGGCTCTTGTCGGCCAGGTACATCGCCCGGTTTATGTTCGACTCGATGGCCGCCTTGTCGGGGGCCAGGGTGAAGAACAGCTCGTGCAGGCGGCGCACGTGCTCCCTCGCTTCCACCGGGCGGTTGCGCGCGGCGTCCTGCGAGAGGGCCATGATGAGCGACTTGCCCTCGTCCAGCACGTAGATCTTCTCCCGCTGCGCCTCGGCGAACCGGTAGGACTTCCAGACGGAAAAGCCGGTCAGGAGAGCGCATGCGGCGAGGAAGACGAGGCTGAACAGGCGTATCTGCCTGAACGAGGACTCGATGTTTTTCAGACTCTTGAATTCCATGTCTTACGGTGAATGAATGTTATTATCCGGTTGTCTTTACTTTTTCAGCAGCACTCCGGCCACGTTGCCCGTGGATGCCCCGGCTATGGCCCCGCCCACGTTGGCGGCCTTGCCCGCCGTGTTGTTCATGTTCCGGTTATACGCGCCCATGCCTCCGGCCTGTACTACCCAGTTCGCCACGGTGGGGACACAGAAGTACCCGACCAGCCCTATGAGCATGAACACCAGGTAGACGGCTGTCGACCCGTCCGGGGAGAGGGCGCTCAGGGGGTCCCGGATCATCTCCATCTCGCTTTGCAGCACCAGCGTCTGTATCTTGGCGAGCATCGCCCCCAGCAGGTCGGAGATGGGCAGCCAGAGATATACGCTGATATACCGTGCCAGCCACTGCACGAGCGTGCCCTGGAAACCGTCGAAGACCGATACCGCGAAAGCGAGGGGTCCCAGAACGGAGAGGACGATGAGAAAGAAGGTGCGGATCGTGTCCACCACCAGCGAGGCGGCACGGAAAAGGAACTCCATCACCTTGCGCATGATGGTCTGCACGATGCCTTGCAGGGAGAAGGAGTAGCAGGTGTAGGACATCCGCTGCATCACCGCGTAGTCCTCCCCGCTCCAGCCCATGTCGGCGATCTCCTTTTCCAGCTCCTCGTCCGTGGGGTTGAACTCCCCGGTCACGGCCACCTTCAGGGGCATCTCGGAGAGCAGCCTGTCCTTTTCTTCCTGGAACTTCCTCACGTCGAAGGTCTGGTCATGGAGCATCGCACCCGTTCCCTGCACGACGGGACCCAGGATGCCGTTCAGGCTTCCCAGCACGATCACGTCGAAGAACAGGATGCAGATGCCCAGGCAGAAGGGGCGCAGCATGCCGAACACGTCCACCGGTTCGGCACGCGAGAGGGACTGCCACACGCGGTAGGCGATGTAAAAGAGCGCGCCCAGGGCGGCGATGGCCGTGGCCAGCGTCATCATCGGCTGGCACAGTTCGGTCATCTCGTCATACAGCTTGCGCAGGATACCGTGCAGGCTGTCGAAGGATAGGGATAACAATACCATGATCTTGTCTTTTTAAGGGTTTACCAATAGCGTTCGTTCTTCCCGTAAAGTTCCAGGACCTGTCCGGTCTCGCCCTTCTCCCTGGCCCGCAGGTAGGAGACGCGCAGGTTCTTGCGGGTGTAGTAGTTCACCAGCGTCTTGTAGTGCCTCATCTCGCGGTACACCCGTTCAATGAGGTCCAGCCGTTCCTTGTCGGTCATGGACATGCCGGTGGGGGTGATGATGTTCTTCAGCTCGGCCACGGACGCGCTGCTTCTCTTCATGATGTTGTTGTAGCCGAAGGCGATGGCCTCCAGTTCCCGCTGCGTATAGTTCTCGTCGGTGAGCATCTTCCCGTAGTTCGTCACGTAGCTCTCCGAGATTTCCGAGAGCATCAGCACGGACTCCTTGACCTTCAGGCTCCCGCTGACCAGCGAGTTCACGCTCTTGAGCATGTCGTAGTATTTCCGGCTCTGCTCGTAGATTTTCGAGGCCTCCTTGAAGGTGGAAAGCGCGTTCTGCGCCGTCTCGGAAGTTTCCACCATCTCGTTGACGCTGTTCACGATGCCCTGTGCCAGGTTGCCCGGGTCGGTCACCACCCATTGCGCATGCACTGGCGGTACAGTCAGTAAAAAGGCGCATGCCGCCCATAGTAATTTTCTTTTCATTGAATCGTTCTTTTAATCGTTCTGTAAAACTTATTTCCTGCCGCCTCTTTTTTCCGCGGCCAGTATCCGTATGGCCTGCTCCATGCTGCCGGTCCTTGCCGCCATCCGTTCCACTTCCAGCTTCTCGCTCTCCTCCGTCGTATAGGTAAGGTACTCTGCCGTGGAGGTCTCCGTGGCATAGACGGCAGACTGCACACCTCCCAGTCCTATTCATACTTCCTTGTACCGGCGTGAGGGGTCGTTGGCGCGGTTGATGGAAAGGATCTGCGAGCATTCCTTGTCGGTCAGTCCCAGAAGGGTCTGTATCCGCTCGAACTTGTTGAGGTACTTCCTCTGGTCCAGCAGGATCTTGCAGTCCGAGTTGTTGATAATGGCCTCCTTCACGATCGGGGACGAGATGATGTCGTCCACCTCCTGCGTGACCACCACGGCCTCCCCGAAATACTTCCTGACCGTCTTGAACAGATACAAAACATAGGTGGCCATATTGGGGGACATCAGTGATTTCCAGGCCTCTTCCAGCAGGATGACCTTGCGGACACCTTTCAAGCGGCGCATCTTGGAGATGAACGTCTCCATGATGATGAGCGTCACCACCGGGAGCAGCACATTGTTCGATGATATGTTGTCCAGCTCGAAGACGATGAACCGCTTGCGGGTCAGGTCTATCCCCTTGTCCGAGTTCAGGAGGAAGTCATAGTCCCCTCCCTTGTAGAACGGCTCCAGCACGTTCAGGAACCCGTCGATGTCGAAGTCCTTCTCGCGTACCCTCTTTTCCTCCATCATCCGCCGGTAGTCATCCCGGACGAACTCGTAGAACCCGTTGAAATCCGGTTTGGACTCCGGGGTTTCCGTGATTCTGCGGATATAGGCGTTCACCGCGCCGGAGAGGGCGACCTCCTCGGAGCGTTTCGGCACCTCGTCCTCCCGCTTCCAGAGCGTCAGGATCAGCGTCTTGATGCTCTCCCTCTTTTCCACGTCGAACTGCCGGTCCTCGCTGTAGAACGGATTGAACGTGATCGGGCGGTCCTCCTCATACGTGATGTAGATCCCGTCCTCCCCGCGGGTGCGCTCATGGATGAGCCGGCACAGCCCCTTGTAGCTGTTTCCCGTGTCCACCAGCAGGATGTGCGCGCCCTGTTCGTAATAGTTGCGCACGAGATGGTTGGTGAAGAAGGACTTGCCGCTGCCCGAAGGCCCCAGGATAAACTTGTTGCGGTTGGTCGTGATTCCCCGCCTCATCGGTTCGTCCGAGATATCCAGGTGGATGGGCCTGCCGCCGAGACGGTCCGCCATCTTGATGCCAAAGGGAGAGAGGGAGGAGGCGTAGTTCGTCTCCCCGATGAAAAGGCACGCGGCCTGTTCGATGAACGTGTGGAAGGACTCCTCGGCGGGGAAGTCGCCCTCCCCGCCGGGGATGGCCGCCCAGTAAAGGGTAGGCGCGTCCACCGTGTTGTGGCGGGGCTTGCAACCCATCTGCGCCAGGGCCGAGCCGGTGTCGTTCCGGATATTCCTCAGCCTCTCCCTGTCCTCCGACCAGGCCATGACGTTGCAGTGGCAGCGCACGGGGACCAGCCCGAAGGAATGCGCCTCGTTCAGGTACTCCTCCGCCCACTGCCGGTTGATCTCGTTGGCGCGGCTGTAACGTGAGAGGGAGCGCATGTTCCTGACCGTTTTCTCGAAATGCCGGAGGGTTTCTGCCGGATCATCTATAAACACGTATTGGTTATAGATGTGATTGTAAGGAAGCAGCAATCCGACAGGAGCGGCAAAGGAGAGGCGGCAGTCGCTGCGGTCCGTGGAGAATTTCTCGTAGCGTCCGTCGGTCCGTACCGCAGCGGGCAGGTCGTCCGCGTCGGAGAGCGTATGCACCGAGAGCCGCTTGTCGCCGACACGCATTTCCGACCCCCCGAGCCGGATGTCCTCCAGCGTGGTGGTGTCCTCCTGCGAGAGGGAGAAGTATTTCTCCACCAGGCCGGCCTCCTTTCCCTTTCCGGTAATTTCCTCCGTCGTGAGCCGTTCCAGACGGACCAGCCCGGAATCAGCGATGATGCGCTCGAACTGCTCCACGGCTTCCAGGAAGCGGAGGACACCGTCCTTGTCCCGGACCTCCCTGGGGAGGATATGCCCCCTGCAGAGGACGGAGAAGTTGCTCTGCTGCCGCATGCGCTCCTTCGTGGTACGGGTGATGAACAGGTACGGGAAATGGTTCAGGAAAGGCCGCTCGTTGAAATGGAGCTCGAAGCTGCGGTCCAGGAATCCCGGCTCCTCCTTGCCGGTACGCGCCCTGTACCTCTCCTCCAGGAACCAGTCCTGGCGGTGGACGATGGTATGGCAGGGCAATACCCTGATCGCCTTCCCTCATGCGCCGTGCATGGCCTCGTAATCGGCGGAGGTGAGGGTGAAGACTTCCGGCAGGCGGATCTTGAACCCGACGGTCACGTCCGCGTCCTTGGAGAGGATGCACCCGTCCTCGACGGCGAGAAGGGGGAACTTACTTTCCAGGGTGGCCGCTTTGAGTATGTTTCGCATATTTTCTTCGTTTAAAAAGTGAGGTGATACGTTTTCTGTTGATGATGTAATAGGGTCGGTATCCTGCCGCCGCCAGCTTCATCAGCCCGTGGGGGCCGTATTTCCTGTTCAGGCGGAACACTCCGAGGATGATCCCCGAGGCCGATGCGACGCAGAGGGCGATGCAGAACCAGCGGTTCACGCCCGCCATGTAGAGGATGACGAACACGAGGAAGACGGCGAGCAGGCCGCCGGCAAAGAGATAGAGGTACTGCGCCTTGAGGCCGAAGAGCTCCACGTCCTGCCCGACGCCCTTGTTCAGCTTGTATTCCATACGGCATGGGGGTTACAGGAAGAACGACCTCAGCACCGTGGCCGCCACGATCAGGAACACGCAGGCACCGAACCAGCTGCCGGCGGTCTTGCCCGTGTCCGGATCGCCCGACGAGAACTTGGAATACACGCGGATGGCCCCGATCAGCCCGCAGAGCGCCCCGGCCGCGTAAATCAGTTTCGTGGCCGGATCAAAATATCCGGTGACCATCTGCGTGGCCTGCACCAGCCCGGCGGACCCGTCACCGACGGCGGACGCGGGGACTGTCCATGTGGCCAGCCATGCCAGTAGGAAGGCCGTTCTTGTCGGTATGCGCCCGATAAGGGATGCCAATGCGTCCGTCACTTTGCCCATAGGGGAGAATCGTAAAAATGAATAAGATTTCGTATGTCTCATTGTTTTTATACCTATATTATAAATGTTCGTTGGACTTTCTTTTTGAACAGGCCGCGGGCCGGATGCCCGCGGCTGTCCTTGCAACCACATGTTTACTGCTGGCATCAGCCGGAATCATGATAACCGTACATCGTTACCTCCTTCTTTAATTGTTTGCTACTCGTGTTGCTGTCTCTTCGGGATGGGATGTCCGTCGGGTCATCCCGAGTCTTGATATCCTTTCATATCCGTATTCATATTATGTCGGATTTTTCTTTTTTAGCGGTCCGCGGACCCGGATGTCCGCGGCTTGTCCTTGCAACCACATGTTTATTGCCGGCATCAGCCGGAATCATGATAACCGTACATCGTTACCTCCTTCTTTAATTCGTCCGTCACTCATGTTACTTTCCCTTCGGAACAGGATGTCCGCCAGGTCATCCCGAGTCATAATATCCGTTTGCCATACTTTTTTTACCTGTTTGACTGCCTGTCTGTTTGCTCCGGGGATGGAATCCTGGGATCATCCCGAATCGTAGTATCCGGTCATCGTTACCTCCTTACTTTAAGTTCGACCTTGCCGCCCGGCGGCTTTTTGCTTTCTTGGAAAGATGTCCGCAAAGCGGATCAGCTTGAATCATAATACTTCGCCATATACACTATATTATTGGTTACCGGGGTATGAAATCCGTAATGTCAAAATCCCTGATGATGCTTTCCCTGTCCTTTCCCGCCGCCAGCAGGGGCGGTTCCCTGTCGCTGTCCACGTAGAGTCTCATGTAACGTTTCAGCCTCTCGTCGCTGCCCAGGATACCGGCCTGGAGGATGCGTTCCACATTGGTCCCCTCCAGCCGTTCCAGTGCCTGGCGGGCATGGGACCGTTCCTGTTCCGAAAGGCGGTCCGTGGTCATGAACCTGGAGAGCAGGTCCATGTCGTCGAAGGTCACGCCCCTGGCGCGGTGGGGATCGGGACGTTCCACATAACCGGTGATCTCGTGGCGTTCCGGCACTTCCCCGTCCTCCAACCTCCCGAAAGGATCGGGGAATCCGGGCACGGGTGCCTTTCCTGCTTTCATGGCCGTATCCGTCCGGTTTTCGCCTGTCGTGTCTTCCTCGTCCATAGGCGGGAATTGCCGTAACCGGTACCGGCTCCTGCCGATGACAGCTTCCTCAGACGTTTCCTCCCGTGGCTCTGCCGGTTCTTCCTTCACCGGAGGACCGGAGGCAGGACGCTGTCCTCCCCGCCATTTAAGGACGCTGCCCGTGTGGACGTACTTCTCTACGCTCAGGTAGGAGGCATACAGGAACAGAAGAATGAATGCGTACTCCATACCGTCGTTATTGTCGTTTCTGACCCTGTTCCTCTATTATCCGGATCATGTCGGCGTGTCTTTCCAGATGTTCCGATATCACCCGGCTGACAAAGCTGCCCGTCGTGACATCCTCGCGTCCGATTGCCTGTACAAGCCCGTCCATACGTTCATAAACCACCTCGTCGATATCCAGGACCACGCTCTCTGACAGACAGGGGACGCGCCGGTAGGATTCGATGAGCCGGGCCGGACTTTCTTCCGCCGGCTCTTGGGGATGTCCCTCACGGGCAGCTCCCTTTGTTGCGGCGCAGGAGACCGCGTCCGCATTTTCCGTTTTTCCCCTTGTCGTTCTGATGTTCTCTTTCATTTCCATATCCATTTAATACAATTGTCGTTTATAGAATTCCTTTATTTTCTCGATCAGGCCGGCATTCTCCCTGAAATGGTCCATGATAATCCGGCTGGCTACTCCCGCTATCGTAAAATCCTTGCGGCGGACAATCCAGACCAGGTCGGCAAGAAGCCTGTACGCTTCCTTGTCGATATGCAGGGGATTACGTCCGGGAGAGGAGAAATCATTCAGGTGGGAGTTGATATATTCCCCGATGTCCTGTTCCGCGGATGTTCCCCCGGCTTCAGGAAGAGGGGGCTCCTCCTTACGGGCGGGCATCGCTTTGGACGAGCTGGAACTGTATATCCCTTGCGCGCCCAGGGCGGCCACCTTCTCAAGGATAGCCTTCTCGTCAATCTGCCGGGGATCGATCCTCTTTCTTCCGGAACTTTCCATGTTATGCGTCCGGTGAGGGTGAATGCTTGTCCAGTCCGGTAATACCGCATATCTCGTCTACCAGCTCCGTAAGCCCTGATCCTTTTATCTGGCGGTTGTCGGCCGGCAGCAGGGTGGAACGGAAGACACTCCCCTGCAGGGCGCTCAGTTCCTTGTTGTAACGTTTGGTATCCGGGATACGCGTCTCAAGCAGGTGCAGCCTCGAGGCCCGCATGACCTTGTTCCATGACTCATAGGTTTCCTTGCGCTCACGCTTGTCGATCATGTTCCAAAACAGGTGGATTCCTCTCAAATCACAATTCCGGCGGGCAACCAGCTCTTCCTCGATCACGGCGGCGAACTGCAAGGAGCTCTGCATCACGATATTGTCCGCCTTTAAAGGAATGAAAATATGGTGCATGGAGGCCACGGTCTGGATCACGCCTACGCTGCGGAGCGTGCCGGGAAGGTCGAACAGCACGATGTCGAACTCCATGCCCCGTTCTTCCCGGTAGCGGTTGAAGTCGGCCACCGCATTCTCCGGATCGCTCTCTATAATCGGATAAGCGAGTTTCCGGAGCTGTTCGTGCTGGCGGTAAAGGGCTACTTTCAGGGAATCGTTCTCCCCGACGCGTTCCATGTCACGGCCTCTCATCTGGGTGATGCTGTGCTGGGGGGCATCGCAGTCCACCACGGCCACATTGTATCCCCGCTGGTAGTGCAGGATGCCGGCCGTGAGTACGGTGAAGGCGGTCTTGCCTACTCCTCCCTTCTGGCTGGCAAATGCGATAAATAAAGGTTCTTTTTCCATTGCGTCTTTTTTTAACGGTTATACTTGCAGGGGATTCCTGCCGTTTCATGTCACAAAGGAAATAACAGGCTGAACACCCTCAAATACCCTGTCATGCATTGTCATGGATAGTCAGTTTTTGTCATGCGTGGAAGGGACGGTGAAAAGAAAAAAAGGCTTTCCCGGGAGGGAGGTCGTGAAGCCAGCCCCCCTCTGAAAAGCAGGATACGGCAGACATCAGATACCGTGAAAAAAGAAAAATCCCCGCCGGTACACACCGAAGGTGTGCTGGCGGGGATCGCAATAATAAAGGAGCGGGCTTTTCAGCCCTTGATGTAACCGTACTTTTTCAGGTCGGCCATGAAATGCTCGGGCGTGTCGGTTCTTACCGTCACCCCGTGCAGTTCGTTATACCGCTTGGAGAAATTCACCATATACTCCCCGTCGGTGCATTCGCTGTCAAACCAGCTGCCCTCACGCAGGAGGCGTACAAACTCGGAAGGGTCGGAGGCGGCAATCCTGCCGCCGTCCGCTAAAATATACATATGCTTGTTCATGCCGATAATTTTTTAGTCCTCAGTTTATAATACAGTTTCTGTTCACCGTCCAGAAAGGGGATGTCCCTTAGCGCGGTGGCCGCGGGCACCTGATCCCTCGTGGCAAAGGTAACCAATTTGTGGAGAAACAGCACCCAATTGCGCATTTTTGTGAAGTTGGTCGTTCCCGAATGCTGGCGGAACTCGACCGTCTTGTGCCGTGAGTAGGCCTCGAGGTTCACCTTGTGGTAGCGGTTGCCGATCCTTCCTTTCAGCTCATCCACCGTCCGGGCCGAACGTATCATCTCGTCAGAGACATGACCCAGTCCCCGGCAATAGCGGTTGTCCCTGCGGGATGCCGGCATGAACCTGTCGATGACCGGCTCCAGATGTTTGTAACTCAGGGCCAGGTTACGCCAGGTTGCCATGCTGAAACCGGCGGCATCGATATGCACGTGAAGCCCGCAGCTCTCGTTCACTTTCACGTCACACAGCTCAAGCACCCAGCAGACCTTCTCCAATTCCCGCAGGCCGGCTTCACCGACCAGAATCGGACTGACCAGCTCGAATGTGTCGTTACCGTTCAGGCTGCTGTCCGTCACGAGCTTCCAATGCGGACGGGTGGTATGGTATAACCTTCCACCGTCACTGTAATCCCGGCTTCCCTGAGCTCGCGTGCGAGCCGTTCACGGGTACAGTTGTAAGCCTCGATCTCGATACCGAACTTGCGGTTGAAAGTGTAATCCAACGCGGCTGTTGCCGGATGGATGTTCAAACCGCCCTCACGTTCCCTCATCCGGCGCAAGGCGTTCACCACGAAACCGTAATTGCCGTTGGTCACCATCCTCGCGATATCCGCACGGGGAACCCCTAAAAGGAACAGCTGCTGGATCTTGCTTGTCTTTGTTGTCTCTTGTACTAAAATGCTTCTAATTTGCTCGTTCATAACTCGTTAACTCCTTTATTATTACACTACTAAGGTAATGCTTTTATAGGAGAAGTCGTAATTATAAGATCCTTATTATCATGCTATTAGCTTACTTTATCTTAGGCTAAAAGTCCTTATTTGAGGTATCCGAATCTTATCCGCTGCAAGTTCCGGATGACAAAAGGCGGCAATATATTGGAACAGTCAGATAGTGATATATCATGATATAGTGAGTCGCATGGGCATGATATCGAAATAGGGATAGACGGAGATATGATGATAGCAGTATAACGGGTTAGCAGGATAGTGATATATCATGATATGGTGAGCCGCATAGGGCGTGATATCGAAATAGGGATAGACAGGGCTATGCCGATAGCGGTATAACGGGTTAACAGGATAGCGATATATCATGATATGATAAGCCGCATAGGGCGTGATATCGGAATAGGGATAGACGGAGCTATGCAGATAGCGGTGTATGACAGATTAAAGATTACAGGGGACATTCCCGAAAATCGCTGAATTATGCTATCGGTCAATGATATTTCGACCTCCGATTCTTTTTATATGGCTATATGGTTATATCAGTATAGCGGGAAGACGCACGTTCTGGGAGGGAATGTTTACCTCTGGAAGACTGGAAATGCGGAAAAGCTGGCGGAAACCGTATGCGTTTTTTCCCTGACATAAGGCTTTATAGCACTATATGGATATAGCGTGATATTCAGAACGTGGTCCGCTCCTGCGGACAGCAAGTTGTGTTTTCGTTAAACGAAAACCGGACGGTTTAACGGCAACCTGCCGCCAAACTGTCCCTGCCCCCTGATGCTCCGGAGTCGTGGGGGATAAGCTACCGGCATGCTCCATGTCCCTTTGGCATGGGATCCTGCGGATGAATCCGGGCACAGAAAGGCGATTTTTGCATAATTTTTCACAAGGTAGTTCCGGAAAAAACTGGCAGCAAGACTTTGCTGGAAGGACTAAACAAGAAGGCGAAAGGAGTGATGTACACCCGCAATGCCCTTGTCATTTTTCGACTGGGATGCATAAAGGAAGCGAAATATTTTATAAGTGGCTTCTTTCCACCAACCAGAAGGGTTGGTGGAAGCAGATTACCATTCAGCAGATACCAGTTCTGAAAGATGTAAACAACTTGTTTCTTAGTGTAATCTTGCAAAAGTAGCCTCTTAGGAGGCTTATGGCAACGAAAAAGCAGTTTGAAAGGATGAAATCTTCAAAAGTAAGTTTGTAAACACCTCTTTTGAGACAGCCTCTCCTTTTTTAGTAAATTTGTATCTGTCTAATTTTTAAGCCCCTATATCCATACTCAATCTAACCAAACATCGCATGAAGTGGTACTGCTTCATCCAAATGCAACTGATAGGCACGTTCGTACATTATTTTGTGCTTGATTGTATCGTTATATCCATTGCAGCCATTATCTGTAGTCCATTTGTATCCATGACCCATTACAGACAGGCGTTGTTCAGTATGACTTATTTTTCCTCCCTGGTGTTTTTTGTGGAGTATGCATTGCGCATTTGCGGCACCGGTCAAATATCCGGATAGAGACATAAACCGTACACGATGGAAATATATTTTTTCATTCTATGGTTTGTGGACTCCGTGACCATTCTCCCTTATATGTTAACCTATATGTATTGGGATACGAATATTGTCCATGCCATTATCCTCCTTTACATTTTTATTATTGTCAAATAGATAAGATACTCACGGAAGAGTGGGTTATGGCCTATACTGCCTGCGGTATCATGGTCTGTTTTTCTGCTATTCTGATGTACTATATAGAGCTTAATGTACAGCTAGAGGATTTCAAAACATTCGCGACGAGCTTTGGGAGGCAGTAATTCTAAGACTTTTAATGAAGAAAAATTAAGCCCCCCCCCCTAAAAAAGGAGATATTTCCTTTGGAAGAATTCATTTCTTTTATTACATTTGCATTAGTCTT
>ENA-UOJL01001810-UOJL01001810.1-human-gut-metagenome-genome-assembly--contig:-P47-NODE-1810-length-20265-cov-15.768085_pt1 | contig 20265 bp, 16 predicted proteins | sample MGYA00242347_ERZ723894 | MGnify/ENA metagenome assembly ERZ723894
GGCGATCGTAGGCTTCTGTGCTTCCTGCTTGTCCCGGACGCATCCTTCCCGCCGCTGTGGCGGCGAATGAATCCCGCTTGGCGAAAAAGGCGTCAAGAAAGAGGCGGACTAAAAGCGCGAGCGGAGGGGACGGTTTGTTTACAAACCCGCGAATAGTCGCCCGGAGCCAGCGTTAGGCCGCGTCTTTTAGCCTTTTTTGTCGGCGGGTCGGTTTTTGCGCCGCTTTTTGCCGACCAAAAAGCGGCAAACAACAGCAGTCGAAGACTGTGTTTGCTACCTTTTGCCATCAAAAGGTAGCTATACCCCGCGTGGGAAAACCGCAATTCTGCCTTTTGCCGTCGGCATCCGCAAACGAAGCCGTTCCGCCAAAATAAACGGCCCGACTGTTGCACGGAACGTTTTTTTTGCTACCTTTGTCTTGACGATTCGCCTGCGTGCGGATTGTTTGCTTTGCTTCACGTGAAAACGACTAACTTTCAAATGTCGAGGCGAAGGTGCAAGGATGCTCCGCGAGTTGTCGGCCCACGGCCCGGCAACGAGGGGTTCTGACTTGCTTATTATCGAAACTGCGCGTTACGGGCGTGGGTTCCTTGTATCTGTATTCGGCATGGGTTTTAGTCGACCTTCACGTGAGTATGGGTATCTTGGGGCCTGCGCCTTTCTTTTTCGAAAGCGCCGGCCCGGCCATACGGACCGGCGGCTAAACGTTGCGTCACTGCTTTCTGATTCTTCATGGAGTATGTAACCGCCGGTCCTTTTTTACCTTCCGGGGTTTTGCCGAACCGCATGCGGTTCGGATTTGCAACGATCCGACTTTTTCGTACCTTTGGTGTCGTAACGACACTTTCAGGAGGTCGGGAGGTTTTGCCGAATCGCATGCGGTTCGGTTTTGCAACGCTCCGACTTTTTCGTATCTTTGTCATCGGACCAATCGACATCGTAAACATATGGAAGAGACGAACCACGCGATAGCCCGCTGGCTGACCGAAGCCGGATGGAGCGAGACGTATGTCAATCTGGCTGTCAAGGCAGTCATTATCCTGGGCATACTCGTCGTCGCCTATGCGGCGGCGGTTCTGTTCCGCCGCCTGGTCGTTCCGCTTCTGCAAAAAATCAGCGCCCGGACGAAAGCCGTGTGGGACGACCACCTTTTCAGCGACAAGGTGATGCACCGCGCGGCGCGCCTGATTCCGCCCCTGATCTGGTACGTCCTGCTCCGGGTGGCTTTCTACGACACACCCGTTTTGCTGAACGTGCTGCACAAGGCCTGCCTGATCTACCTGATCGTCGCCGTCCTGCAACTCGTCGCGGCGTTCCTCGATACGCTCTACGAGATCTCCAGCCGCCACGAGACGCTGCGCAACCGTCCGCTGAAAGGCGTTTACCAGATGATCAAGCTGCTGGCGGTATGCGTCGGGGCGATTCTCATTGTCAGCATCCTCATCGGGCAGGACGCCACGGCCGTACTCGCGGGACTGGGCGCTTCGGCGGCCATCATCATGCTGATTTTCCGGGACAGCATCCTGGGGCTGGTCGCCGGCGTGCAGCTCTCGGCCAACGATATGCTGCGCCCCGGGGACTGGATCACGATGGCCAAATACGGCGCCGACGGCTATGTGACGGAGGTGACGCTGACGACGGTCAAGGTGCAGAATTTCGACAAGACCATCACCACCATCCCGCCTTATGCGCTGGTCAGCGATTCGTTCCAGAACTGGCGCGGCATGTGGGACAGCGGCGGACGGCGCATCAAGCGGTCGCTGCTGATCGACGCCAGTTCGGTGCACAACTGCACGGCCGCGGAGCTGGCCGCACTCCGCGAAAAAGGGCTGGCCGGGGCGACGCCCGACGCGGAACCCGTCGTCAACCTCTACGCCCTGCGGGAGTACGCCGCGCGTTACCTGAAGGGCCACCCGGGCATCCACCCCGACCTGATGCAGATGGTCCGGATGCTCCAGCCCACCCCGGAAGGCATCCCGGTCGAGGTCTACTGCTTCACCCGGGAGACCGACTGGGTGGCCTACGAGGCCGTGCAGGGGGCTGTTTTCGACCACCTGTTCGCCGTCCTTCCCGACTTCGGCCTGCGGGCCTACCAACGCTCCTCCGACCGCGAGCCTCAATCCTCCGAATCTTGATTTAACGGATAAGAACCATGGAATTTTTAGCGCAATACAACCTCACCGGAATCGTCATCGGCATCGCCACCTTTCTGATCATCGGCATCTTTCACCCGATGGTCACCAAGGGCGAATACTATTTCGGGGTGAAAATCTGGTGGCTGTTCCTCGTGATGGGAATTGCCGCCGTCGCCGGTTCGATCGCCGTGCGGCACATCCTCTGGTCGACGCTGCTGGCCGTGTGGGGCGCCTCGTCGCTGTGGTCGATCGGCGAACTGTTCGAACAGCGCGAGCGCGTGGCCAAAGGCTGGTTTCCGAAGAACCCCAAGCGGAAATAGCATGCGCGCACGCCGGATATGCCTGCTGACGGCGCTGACCTTTGCCGCCGTGTGCTGCACGCCCGCGGGAGGCCCTGCGCCCGTCGCGCCTCCGCCTCCGGCCGGCTGGTCGGGACCGGGGCCCGTGCCGCCGCCCCGGCGGATGCGGTTGTTTTTCGGCGGCGACGTGATGCAGCACATGCCGCAGGTCGACGCCGTGCGCCGCGGCGACGGCTTCGACTACGAACCCGTTTTCCGGACGCTCGCGCCCCGCATCAGGGCCGCCGACCTGGCCGTGGTGAACCTCGAAACCACCCTCACGCGCCGCAGCCGCTATACGGGCTATCCGCTTTTCCGGTCGCCCGCGGCGCTGGCCGACGCCCTGCGCGACGCAGGCGTGGATGTCGCCGTGCTGGCCAACAACCACTGCTGCGACAACGGCGCCGAAGGCATCCGCACGAGCGTCGAGGAGCTGGACCGCTGCGGAATACGCCACACGGGCGCGTTCGCTGACAGCGCTGATTACAAGAAAAATAACCCGCTTTACCTCACGTATTGCGGCATACGGCTGGCGATCGTCAATTACACCTACGGAACCAACGGCATGCCCGTTCCCGAGGGTACGGTGGTGAACCTGATCGACACGGTGCGCATGGCCGCGGACCTGGCGGCGGCACGCGCCTCGGGGGTCGATTTCATCGTCGCGTGCGTCCATTGGGGCGACGAATACCAGCGGCGCGAGAACGCCGCGCAGCGGAGTTTGGCCGCGTTTTTGCGCCGTCACGGAACCGATGTGGTGGTCGGGAGCCATCCGCACGTGATTCAGCCCTGGGTGGCCGATTCGTCGCACGTGGTGCTCTACTCGCTGGGCAACCTCGTCTCGGGCCAGCGCCGCCGCTACACCGACGGCGGTCTGGCGGCCACGGTGGAGGCCGTCCGGCATCCCGAGGGGCGGATGACATACCGGCTCGAAACGACGCCCGTGTGGGTCAGTGTGCCGGGCTACCGCATCCTGACGCCCGAGGCCGCCGACACGATGACGCTGCCCGCGGCCTACGGGATTTTCCGCGCCGACCTCGACGCGCTGCCGGGAAACGGCTTATAGGTAAACCGAATGGCTCCATAGGAAGAAACGATGGCGTTTTTTTGGAGATTGTTTCCGGAAATCGTTATCTTTGTAACAGTAAGAATGCACACACATTAAACAATACGACATTATGGAAAAGAGCATCAAAGGTACACGTACCGAGCAGAATCTGCTGAAGGCATTCGCCGGCGAGAGCCAGGCCCGCAGCCGCTACGTATTCTTCGCCAGCAAGGCCAAGAAGGAGGGTTACGAACAGATCGCAGGCGTTTTCGCCGAGACCGCGGAGCAGGAGAAGGAGCACGCCGAGCGTTTCTTCAAGTTCCTCGAGGGCGGCGACGTGGAGATCACGGCCAGCTACCCCACCGGACCCATCGGCACGACGGCCGAGAACCTGCTGGCTGCCGCCAAGGGCGAGAACGAGGAGTGGGACGTGCTGTACCGCGAATTCGGCAAGGTCGCCGAAGAGGAGGGATTCACGGAGATCGCCACGGCGTTCAAAATGATCGCGACGGTGGAGGCCGAGCACGAACGCCGCTACCTGAAGCTGTTGAGCCGCCTCACGGACGGCAACTTCTTCAAGCGCGACGGCAAGATCTGGTGGCAGTGCCGCAACTGCGGCTTCGTCATCGAGGCCGAGCAGGCTCCGCTGCTGTGCCCCGCCTGCAAGCATCCCCAGGCCTATTTCGAGCCGAAGAAGGAGAACTATTAGTCGCATACGATACGACGGCCAGCCGCATTCTGCAAAGGATGCGGCCTTTTTTTTCGCTGCGGAGCGTGGTTGCGGGGGAAATAAACGCGACCTTTGCTGCGCAAAATTATTCATAAATGAGAAAACGTCTACCTTTCAACGGATTACCGCCCTTGCGGGCGTACCGCGCCGTCCTGTTGCTGCTGGTGCTGTCTGTTTCGGCCCCGGCGGCTGCCCAATGGCATGTCGGAGTCACCGCAGGTTACTCCTGCAACAAACTCTGCATGGACACGGGCTATGCTTACGACATGCGCTACGAGGAGCGCGGCGGATTCACCGTCGGCATTCCCGTACAATACGATTTCTTCGACTGGCTGGGCGTGCGCGCCGAGGTTTCGTTCGTGCAGAAAGGCCATAAGATGCATCGTACGGATCTCTGGAACAAACTCCACACCGACACCCGCAACAACTACCTGCATGTTCCCGTCATGGCCCGTTTCTCGTTCGGCGGACAGCGCGTACGCGGATTCCTCAATGCCGGAGGCTACATCGGCGGTTGGTTGTCGAGCCACCGCAAGGGGCTGGCTTACCGCTATTTCGGCGATGATGGCGACGATAACAGCGGATGGATCACCCCCGGGAACAGCTACGAATTCGACGAAAAAGTCCCGTTCGACTCGCGTCGCGACAACCGTTTCGAGGCAGGTTTGGCCGGCGGCATAGGCGTTGCCTGCCGTGTGGCGCCGCGCGTGGAGGTCGAAGTCGAAGGCCGCTGCTACTATGCCCTGACCGATATGCAGAAGGCCTACATGAAATTTCAGACACCGCGTTATAACACGACGTTCGTCATCCAGGCGGGCTGCAACATCCTGTTGGGGAAAATCAAAAAATAAACGACCATGAAATCTATCAAATATCTGCTGTTGTCGGTCGTCCTGCTGGCTTCGGCCTGCCGCAAGGACGCCCCCGAACTGATGAACCCGAACGAGAGCCGGATGACCAGCACCCCCTCGCAGGTTTTCGAGACCTTCTGGCGCGCCATGAACAACACCTATGTTTTCTGGGACATCGACCCCACGGACTGGGACAAAATCCATGACGACTACCTGCCCCGTTTCCGGGAGCTGGATGCGCTCGAAACCGTCGAGACCGAAAAGTTGCAGGAACTCTATACGGAAATCTGCGAAAATCTGGTGGATCATCACTTTTCTCTGGACATTATCAACGACAAGGCGCCCGAAGACGCCGAAACACGTCAGATAACTGTGCAGCCGGGTATCGACGAAGCGATGAGCCGAGACTATTTCCACTTATATTTTTCGTGGGAGGCTTTTGGGTCCTGCATTGCCAAATACAAGAGCGCGGGCCGGATTTCGGATTTTGCAGAGGGGCAAAACAAGGATATGTATGCCTGCTCGTACAATATCGACGACGGAATCATCTATTTTCACCTTTCGGGGTTCGCCATTTCCGACGCGAAGCCGGATGATCCGGAGGATACGGTTATGGAAGCCGTCGACAACTACCTGCGGCTGATTCAGGAAACGCCCGAGATCAAGGGGGTGATCCTCGACGTGCGCGGCAACGGCGGCGGTTATCTGGCGGATATGCAATATACGATCGCTCCGCTGATCGACGAGGAGTTGCTGATCGGCTATACGCGTGTCAAGGAAGGGTTGGGCCGTCTGGATTACGCTCCTTGGATTCCCTCGACGCTCACTCCCGCCGCACGTCACCGCAAGGTGGAGGCTCCGGTCGTGGCTTTGACGGACATTCTCTCGGGCAGCATGGCTGAAATGACGGCTATGGCCGTTTCCGAACTTCCCGGCGGATGTGTCATCGGGGAACGTACGTTAGGTGCGACAGGGCCGCTTATGAGCAACTATGCCTTTACCTATTCGGGGCAGGTGAACAACCCTTATATGACGATCTACACTTCGACCGCGGTGATGAAGGACGCGAAAGGCGTCAATCACGAGGGTGTGGGCGTGACGCCCGACATCGAGGTGTTCTACGACGAAGCCGCCATGGAGTCCGGCACGGATGTTCAGCTGGATCGGGCCATCGAATACATCCATACGGGGCGCTGATTGTCTGCTCCGCAAATGAAAAAGGGCTTGCAGCGATGCAGGCCCTTTCGTTTCGATGAATGCGCTTGCGGCTGCGGCCCGCACGGGCGGCCCCGCCTGCGTGCGATAATTTTTCATTTTCAATTCACCGTTTTTAACGCTTATTGTTGTATCTTTGCGTAATCATACGCAAATACAACGATAAACAGATATGGCAGACGAAAAAATCATCTTTTCGATGGTCGGCGTAAGCAAGACCTTCACCAACCAGAAACGGGTGCTCAACAACATCTACCTCTCCTTTTTCTACGGCGCGAAAATCGGCATCATCGGCCTGAACGGCTCGGGAAAGTCGACCCTGATGAAGATCATCGCCGGAATCGACAAGAACTTCGACGGCGAAGTGGTCTTCTCGCCGGGCTATACGGTGGGTTATCTCGAACAGGAACCCAGGCTCGACGACTCGAAGACGGTCCGCGAGGTCGTCGAGGAGGGCTGCGCGACGACCGTGGCGTTGCTGAAGGAGTACGAGGAGATCAACCAAAAGCTGTGCGAGCCGATGGACGACGACACGATGGCCAGGCTGATCGAGCGTCAGGGCGAGCTGTACGAGAAGATCGACCAGTGCAACGGCTGGGAGCTGGACAGCGTGCTGGAGCGCGCGATGGACGCCCTGCGGTGTCCCGATCCCGACCAGTCGGTGAAGGTGCTGTCGGGCGGCGAACGCCGCCGCGTGGCTTTGTGCCGCCTGCTGTTGCAGCAGCCCGACGTGCTGCTGCTGGACGAGCCGACCAACCACCTCGACGCCGAGTCGATCGACTGGCTGGAACAGCACCTGCAGCAGTACAAGGGTACGGTCATCGCCGTGACCCACGACCGTTACTTCCTCGACAACGTGGCGGGCTGGATTCTCGAACTGGACCGCGGCGAGGGGATTCCGTGGAAGGGCAACTACTCAGGCTGGCTCGACCAGAAGACCACGCGCATGGCCATGGAGGAGAAGCAGGAGTCGAAGCGCCGCAAGACCCTCGAACGCGAGCTGGAGTGGGTGCGCATGTCGCCGTCGGGGCGTCACGCCAAGTCGAAAGCCCGTCTGTCGGCCTACGACAAGATGATGAACGAGGACGCCAAGCAGAAAGAGGAGAAACTCGAAATATTCATTCCCAACGGTCCGCGTCTGGGCGACGTGGTGATCGAGGCGCACGACGTGTCGAAGGCGTTCGGCGACCGGGTGCTGTACGAGCATCTGGAGTTCTCGCTGCCGCCCGCCGGCATCGTGGGCGTGATCGGACCCAACGGTACGGGCAAGACCACCCTCTTCCGGATGATCATGGGGCTGGAGACGCCGACGGGCGGATCGTTCCGCGTGGGGCCGACCGTGAAGCTGGCCTATGTGGACCAGCAGCATAAGTCGATCGACCCTGAGAAAACCGTTTACGAAGTGATTTCGGGCGGCACGGACCTGATTATGCTGGGCAATCGGCAGGTGAACGCCCGCGCGTACGTGGCGCGGTTCAATTTCTCCGGCGCCGATCAGGAGAAGAAGTGCGGCATGCTGTCGGGCGGCGAGCGCAACCGTCTCCATCTGGCGCTGGCGCTCAAGGAGGAGGGCAACGTGCTGCTGCTGGACGAGCCGACCAACGACATCGACGTCAATACGCTCCGTGCGCTGGAGGAGGGTCTCGAAAACTTCGCGGGCTGCGCCGTGGTGATCTCCCACGACCGCTGGTTCCTCGACCGTATCGCCACGCACATCCTCTCGTTCGAGGGCGACTCGAAGGTGGTCTTCTACGAGGGATCGTACAGCGAGTACGAGGAGTGGAAGAAGGCGCAGGGAGGCGATACGACGCCCCACCGCGTGAAATACCGCAAACTGATCGAAGAGTAGTCCGCACAAAGATTGATAAACACGAAATAAAATGGGAATACAAAAACCGTCCATACCCAAGGGCACGCGCGACTTCTCCCCCGCGGAGATGATGCGCCGCCAGTATATTTTCGACACGATCCGCCGGGTGTTCCGCGCCTACGGGTTCGCGCCGCTCGAAACTCCCTCGATGGAGAACCTCTCGACCTTGCTGGGCAAGTACGGCGACGAGGGCGACAAGCTCCTGTTCAAGATTCTCAATTCGGGCGACTACGCCGCCGGACTGTCGGACGAGGAGGTTCGCAGCGCGTCGAAAATCTGTGAAAAAGGACTTCGTTACGACCTTACGGTGCCTTTCGCGCGTTACGTCGTGCAGCACCAGGGCGAACTGACGTTTCCCTTCAAACGCTACCAGATTCAGCCCGTGTGGCGCGCCGACCGGCCGCAGAAAGGCCGCTATCGCGAATTCTACCAGTGCGATGTCGACGTGATCGGCACGCGCTCGCTGCTGTGCGAGGTCGAATTGGTCGAGATCGTCGAACGGGTGTTCAAGGCCCTCGGCATCCGCGTGGCGCTGAAGATGAACAACCGCAAGATCCTGTTCGGCATCGCCGAAGCCATCGGCCATGCCGACAAGATGATGGACATCACCATCGCCATCGACAAGCTGGAAAAGATCGGACTGGACAACGTGAAGGCCGAACTGATGGAGCGCGGCCTGGATCGGGAGGCGGTCGACAAACTTCAACCGATACTTGAGTTGAGCGGCGACAATATACAGAAGCTCAACCAGCTGAAAGAGAGGCTCGCTGTTTCGGAGACGGGCATGAAGGGCATCGAGGAGATGGAGACCGTATTCGGCTATGTCGGGCGGCTGGGCATCGACCTCACGGTGGAGCTGGACCTCTCGCTGGCACGCGGTTTGAACTACTACACCGGTGCGATCTTCGAGGTCAAGGCCCTCGATTTCGCCATCGGCTCGATCTGCGGCGGCGGCCGTTACGACGACCTGACGGGAATTTTCGGCATGCCCAATATGTCGGGCGTAGGCATTTCGTTCGGTGCGGACCGCATTTACGACGTGATGACGGGACTTTCGCTCTTCCCCGAGGAGGTCAACAGTTCGACCCGCGTGCTGTTCGTGAACCTCGGCGCGGAGGAGGAGGCCGCCGTGCTGCCGCTGCTGCGTCAGCTGCGCGGGCGTGAAATCGCCGCCGAAATCTACCCCGAGGCGGGCAAGATGAAGAAGCAGATGGAGTACGCCAACCGCCGCGGCATCCCCTATGTGGTGATCGTGGGGTCGCAGGAGCTGGAGGCCGGAGCCGCAACCGTCAAGGACATGCGCACGGGTGAACAGCGGCAGGTTTCGTTAGACAAGCTGGCAACCGAAATCTGCAATTCATAATCGAGAATTCGGGATTGCAGGGTTGCAGAAACCGACCTGCGGGCTTTTGCCGCAAAGTCGGATTGTGAATTGTGAATTGTGAATTTTGAATCGAATCATGCGCCGATTATTCGTCATACTCGCTACCCTCTCCGTCCTGCCCCTCGCGGCGCAGAACGAGGACGATGCGCGCCAGTTCCAGAAACTCGCGCAGGTTTTCCGTTATCTTTCGGGTCTTTACGTCGACGAGGTGGAGATGAAACCCGTCGTCGAGGGCGCCATCACGGGCATGCTCGAAGAGCTGGACCCCCACTCGGCCTACATCGGCGCCGAGGAGATGAAGGGCGTGCAGGAGAGTTTCGACGGGGAATTCAGCGGCATCGGCGTGGAGTTCAACGTCCTGCGCGACACGGTGATCGTGGTGAACACCATCGCCGGGGGACCAGCCGAACGGGTCGGCGTCAGGGCCAACGACCGCATCGTGCGCATTGATACGCTCGACGCCGTGGGGATGAGCCGCACGGACGTGCCCAAACACCTGCGGGGCAAGACCGGCACGAAGGTTGGAATCGACGTGGTGCGCCACGGCACGCCCGGACGGCTTCATTTCGTGATCGTCCGCGACAAAATCCCCCTGAACACCGTCGACGCCTCCTATCTGGCCGGCGAGGGCATCGGCTATATCAAGGTCAACCGCTTCGGCCGCACCACGATGGACGAATTCACCGAGGCCTACCGCAAGCTGGGACGGCCCGAAGGGCTGATCCTCGACCTGCGGGGCAATGGCGGCGGCCTGCTGGAGCAGGCGATCGGGATGGCGGGATTCTTCCTGCCGCGCGGCGCGGTGATCGTCTCGACCGAGGGGCGCGCCGTTCCGGCGTCGTCGTTCCGCGCCCAGACCAACGGCGAGGACCTCAAGGGACGTCTCGTGGTGCTGATCGACGAATCGTCGGCTTCGGCTTCGGAGATCGTCGCAGGGGCCGTGCAGGACTGGGACCGCGGCGTGGTCGTAGGCCGCCCGAGCTTCGGCAAGGGTCTCGTGCAGCGGCAGATCGGGCTTTCGGACGGTTCGGCCGTGCGCATCACCGTGGCCCGTTATCACACCCCTTCGGGCCGCGTCATCCAGCGTCCCTACGAGAAGGGGAAGCGCCGCGAGTACTACCTCGACCACCTGCGCCGTTATGACGATGCCGCGCGCGATTCGCTCGACGCGGCGGCCCCGGCCTACCGCACGCTCCGCACCGGACGCACGGTCTACGGCGGCGGAGGCATCCGTCCCGACATCCTTGTCGAGGCCGACACGGCGGGTTTCTCGAACTACTACGGCGAACTGATCCGCCGCGGCATCGTGGTCGATTTCGTGGGCGACTGGCTCGACGGTTCGCGAGACAGCCTCTCGCGCCGCTACGCCTCGTTCGAAGCCTTCGACGCCGGGTATACCCCCTCGGACGAGGTTCTCGAAAGGCTCACGGCGCTCGGTGAAAGCCGCGGCGTGAAGTTCGACGCCGAAGGGTTCGCCGTCTCCGAGCCTCTCGTGCGCATGCAGCTCAAAGCCCTCGCGGCGCAGCGGCTGTTCGGCACGGGAGCCTATTTTCGGGTCATCAACCCCGCCGCAAGCCCCGCCTACGCCCGGGCCGTGGCGATTCTCGAAGATTGGGACAAATCGGGTCAGCCGGTTCTGGAGCCGTAAAATAGCCCTGCAAGTTTTTGGAAATTCACTTTTTTTGCGTATATTCGTAGATACGAGCGTGCGCTGAAAAAGCTGAAACCAACCCAAAAACGAAACCCATGCTATCCCCAACCCATCTCCGTCGCGAAGGCGAGGATTACGAAGCCCAGATTCTTTCCAAGGCCGTAAAGGCGGGCCGCCGGACCTATTTTTTCGATGTCCGGGCCACGCGCGGCGACGACTATTTCCTGACCATCACCGAGAGCCGCAAAATCACGGCCCCCGACGGCACGTCGAGTTACGACCGCCACAAGATATTCCTCTACAAGGAGGATTTTTCGAAATTCGCCGACGGACTGCACGAGGTCGTCGAGTTCATCCGCCGCAGCAAGGCATGCCCCGAGCCGGAGGAATAGCCCGTTCCGATCCGTTTCGGAGCGCGCGGGAATCGGCCGCCGGCCCGGTTCCGCCGTAAGATGCGCCGGAGTCCGGCGACAGCTCCCGGGAGGCGGCGGAGGCTTATCCGCACAAGATGTCCCGGAACCTGCCGGGGAGCGGGAGAAGGTCCGGCAGCGGTCGTCCGGGGCGAATGTGCGCCCTGCGCAGCGCGGCATTCCGAAAGGAGCGGCGCCGACTGCGGGAAATCCCTCCGCGGCGAACGCTTTTCCGCACGGGATGTCCCCGGAACTGCCGCAGGGAGCAAGAGAACGTCCGGCAGCGGCGGACGCAGGCGGGTGCGAAAAACGGCAGGCTCCCGAAAAATTGATGAAAACTTAATTTTCGGAACGCGGGCGTTCGTCTTTTATCCCCTATCTTTGGCTGCGCCGAAGATACTCCGCCTGAACAAAATCGCAAACAAGTTTGCTTTTGTATCCGGCTTATTCGTATCTTTGCGTTTAAAACCAAAATACGCAAACAGACCATGAATTTTTCCCGGTACATCGTACTTGCGCTCAAAGGGTGCGCCATGGGTATGGCCGACGTAGTTCCCGGCGTCTCGGGCGGTACGATCGCTTTCATTTCGGGTATCTACGAAGAACTGCTCGACTCGATCCGCAGCGTCAACGCCACGGCGCTCAAGCTGCTGCTGAAACTCCGCCTCGGCGAGTTCTGGCGCCATATCAACGGTAGTTTCCTGCTGCCCGTGCTGCTGGGCATCGCCATTGCGATCTTTTCGCTGGCTCGCCTGATGACCTATCTGCTGACCTACCACCCCATCGCCATCTGGTCGTTCTTCTTCGGGCTGATCATCGCCTCGGCGCTGCTCGTCGCCCGGCAGATCGGACGCTGGGACTGGCGGAGCCTCCTCGCGTTCGTCGCAGGGGCCGCCGCGGCCTGGTGGATCACCGTCGCCACGCCCGCAGAAACCCCCAACGACTGGTGGTTCGTGATGCTTTCGGGCGCCATCGCCATCTGCGCCATGATCCTGCCCGGCATCTCCGGGGCCTTCATCCTGCTGCTGCTGGGCAAATACCAATATATCATGCAGGCCGTGGGCGATCTGAACATTCCCGTCATCGTGATCTTCGTCGTCGGAGCCGCGGCGGGCATCATCTCCTTCTCGCACCTGCTGTCGTGGCTGCTCAAACACTGGCACGACGTCACGGTGGCCGTGCTGATGGGCTTCATGGTCGGCTCGCTCAACAAGGTCTGGCCGTGGAAGGAGACCGCCGAGACCTACCTCGACAGCCACGGCGTCGCACAGCCGCTCGTCCAGCACAACGTCGCCCCCGGGACCTTCGAACAGCTCACCGGCCAGCCGTCGCAGCTTGTGCAGGCGGTTTTGCTCTGCGTCGTCGGATTTCTGGCCATCTACGGCATCGAACTGCTGGCGCGCATCATCGTCAAAAAAGAGGAGGAGTAACCCATGCGACGCTTCGGACTGATCGGACGCCCGCTGGGGCATTCGGCTTCGGCCGCCTACTTCACGGAAAAGTTCAACAGAGAGGGGATAAGCGACTGTGAATACTCGCTTTACGAACTCGGGTCGATCGGAGGCCTGCCCGGTCTGCTGGAGCGTCTCCCGGAGCTTTGCGGGCTGAACGTCACGATTCCCTACAAGCGCGACGTAATGGCCTTTCTGGATTCGGTGTCGCCCGAGGCCGAGGCTATCGGGGCCGTCAACTGCATCCGCCGCACGGCGGACGGGCGTCTCGCGGGCCACAACACCGATGTCATCGGCCTCCGGGCCGCGCTGAACGAACTGCTGGGCGCGGCCCAGCCCGGGCTGGCCCTCGTGCTCGGCACGGGAGGCGCTTCGCAGGCCGTGCAGTATGCCCTTGCCGAACGCGACATCCCCTTTGCGCTGGTCTCGCGCGAAGCGGCGAAAGGCAACTACACCTACGACGATCTGCCGTGTGAGGCAGTGGAAGCCAGCCGGTTGATTGTCAACGCATCGCCCGTGGGGACCTACCCCAACGTCGATGCCGCGCCGCGTATCCCCTATGCCTATGTCACGCCGGAGCACTGCCTGCTCGACCTGGTTTATAACCCGCCGCTGACGCAATTCCTCGACTACGGCCGTCAGCGCGGGGCGCATATTCTGAACGGGCGGACGATGTTCGTCGAGCAGGCCGAAGCCTCGTGGCGCATCTGGAATGCTTAAAGCGGGGCTTTAAATAAATCTTATAATGTTATGAAAAACCGCTTGTTGTCGATATTATTCGCTCTGCTTGCCGGAACGGGAGCGGTCTTCGCGCAGTCGGAGGTGACGCCTCCCGCATTCAACGGCGCGGTGATCAGGGCCTTTATGACGCGCATGGCCGCCACGGTCGAGAAGATTGCCATCGAGCAGCAGATTCCGGCGGACTCGATCTCTCCGGTCGTGGGCATCGCCCTGCAAATCGACAAGGCGGGAAACGTCGCGGAGTGGCGCTACATGGACAATACGCAGGAGGGCCGCGACCATGCGGAGTTCGCTCCGGCGACGGCGGCTACCCGCCGGGCGGTGGAGAAGGCGTACGACCGTCTGGGCGGAACGTGGAGTCCCGCGACGCTGACCGACGGAAGTCCGGTTTCCTACACTTCGCGGATGACGATCCGCATTCCGGTCGAGAAGATCCGGAGGGCGCAGGACGCCGATCCGCTGCTCTTCATGGGGGAAAATCCGGACGAGAATTTCCACGCGTGGGCCAAAATGCGCATCCGCTACGACGGGCGTTTCACGGAGAAGGGCGTGGAGGGAGCGGTGCACGTGCGGTTCTACATCGAGCCGGACGGGCGCATCGCCATCGGCGAGGTCGTGCAGTCGCCCGACGAGCGGCTGACCAAAGAGGTGCTCCGCGTCATCCGTAGCAGCAAGGGCAAATGGACGCCCCGCAAGGTGCGCGGCGTGCCCCAGCGGACGGTCTACGAATACCGGGTCAACTACCACAACAACTGAACGAAAAGCTCCGCCGTGCAGCGGAGCTTTTTCATGGGGGGGGCTTATCGGTGGTGGAGCATCGCCTTCGCCTTCTCGTAGTCCTCTTCGCGGACGACAATCTGGGCGGGCATGGTCCCTATCGGGTAGATGGCCGACATGTATTCGTTGCGGATCGTCGACCAGATACCGGCGCTGTCGAGCATCGACTTGGCGATCTCGGCCTCTGTGATGGTGTTGTACTCCGCCAGTACAACCAACGTGTCGTCTTGCATAATTCTTCGGTTTTTGGTTCGGTATTTAAAGTTAAGCATTTTATCGGTAAAATGCAATAGCCCTGCCATGAATTCTTCAATAAAAAAACATTATCTTCGTCCGGAACCGGAGAGGGACCGCATCCCGGCAAAACAAGTCGTCCGGCATTTGATTATACCCCCGATTTATATTATCTTTGTCGTAGCAAAATTTTGACGCAATGCCCCAATTCGTACACCTTCACGTACATACGCAATATTCGATCCTCGACGGACAGGCCAGCATCCAGCGGCTCGTGGACAAGGCCATGGCCGACGGACAGCCCGGCATCGCCGTGACGGACCACGGCGACATGTTCGGCATCAAGGAGTTCTATAACTACGTCCAGAAAGTCAAGGGCAAATGCAAGGACAAGGCCGCCGAGGCGGAGGCCCGCATCGCCGCCCTGCGCGACGGCACGGAGACCTGCGCCGACCCCGCTGCCGAGATCGCCAAATGCGAAAGACAACTGGAGGAGTGCCGGCGCAAACTCGCCTTCAAGCCCATCATCGGCTGCGAGGTCTACGTGGCGCGCCGCCGGCTCCACGACAAGGAGGGCAAACCCGACCAGAGCGGCTACCACCTGATCCTGCTGGCCAAGAACCTCAAGGGATACCACAACCTCATCAAGATCGTCTCGAAGGCGTGGACCGAAGGTTTCTACATGCGTCCGCGAACCGACCGCACGGAGATCGAGAAATACCACGAGGGGCTGATCTGCTGTTCGGCCTGTCTGGCGGGCGAGGTCCCGCGTGCCATCACGGCCAACGACCTCGAAAAGGCCGAGGAGTCGATCCGATGGCACAAGAAGGTCTTCGGCGACGACTATTACCTCGAACTGCAACTCCACAAGGCCACCGTCGAGCGGGCCAACCACGAGGCCTATCCCATGCAGCTGCACGTGAACAAGCACCTGCGCGAACTGGCCGCGAAGCACAACGTCAGAATGGTCTGCACCAACGACGTGCACTTCGTGGACGAAGACAACGCCGAGGCGCACGACCGGCTGATCTGTCTCTCGACGGGCAAGGACCTCGACGACCCCAAGCGCATGCTCTACTCGAAGCAGGAGTGGCTCAAGACGACGGCCGAGATGGCCGCGATCTTCGGCCAGACCGACCCCGAGGCGATGTCGACGACCGTCGACATCTGCAACCAGATCGAGTGCTACTCGATCGACCATGCGCCGATCATGCCTAACTTCGAGATCCCCGAGGAGTTCGGAACCGAGGCCGAATACCGCGCCCGGCTCACGGAAAAGGACCTTTTCGATGAATTCACGCGCGACGAGAACGGCAACGTGGTGATGTCGGAGGAGGAGGGACTCAAAAAGATTCAGAAATTAGGAGGTTACGACAAACTCTACCGCATCAAGTTCGAGGCCGACTATCTGGCCAAGCTGACGATGGACGGCGCGCACAGGCGTTACGGCGAGCAGCTGACCGAAGAGCAGGAGGAACGGCTGAAATTCGAGCTGCACATCATGAAGACGATGGGTTTCCCGGGCTACTTCCTGATCGTGCAGGACTTCATACGCGCCGCGCGCGAGGAGCTGGACGTGTCGGTGGGTCCGGGCCGCGGATCGGCCGCCGGATCGGCCGTGGCCTACTGCCTCGGCATCACGCAGATCGACCCCATCGCCTACGACCTGCTGTTCGAGCGTTTCCTGAACCCCGACCGTATTTCGCTCCCCGATATTGACGTCGACTTCGATGACGACGGCCGCGGAAGGGTCCTGAACTGGGTGACGCAGAAATACGGCAAGGAGAAGGTGGCGCACATCATCACCTACGGCACGATGGCCACCAAACTGGCCATCAAGGACGTGGCGCGCGTGCAGAAACTGATGCTCTCGGAGTCGGACCGCCTCTGCAAACTCGTGCCGGACAAGATTCCCGACAAGAAGCTCAACCTGCAGAACGCCATCGACTACGTCCCCGAACTGAAAGCCGCCGAACAGTCGGACAACCCGATTCTGCGCGATACGATCCGTTACGCCAAGATGCTCGAAGGAAACGTCCGCAACACGGGCGTGCACGCCTGCGGCACGATCATCTGCCGCGACGACATCACGGACTGGGTTCCCGTCTCGACGGCCGACGACAAGGAGACCGGCGAGAAGATGCTCGTCACGCAGTACGAGGGTTCGGTGATCGAGGATACGGGACTGATCAAGATGGACTTCCTGGGGCTGAAGACCCTTTCGATCATCAAGGACGCCGTGGAGAACATCCGCCTGACCAAGGGCGTGAAGATCGACATCGACGACTTCACGATCATCAACGACCCCGCGACCTACCGCCTCTACGGCGAGGGCCGCACCGTCGGGACGTTCCAGTTCGAGTCCGCGGGCATGCAGAAGTACCTGCGCGAGCTGCAACCCTCGACCTTCGAGGACCTGATCGCGATGAACGCCCTCTACCGGCCCGGCCCGATGGACTACATCCCGGACTTCATCGCCCGCAAGCACGGCCGCAGCCCCATCGAGTACGACATCCCCGTGATGGAGAAGTACCTCAAGGACACCTACGGCATCACGGTCTACCAGGAGCAGGTCATGTTGCTGTCGCGTCTTCTGGCCAACTTCACCCGCGGCGAGTCGGATACGCTCCGCAAGGCCATGGGCAAGAAACTCAAGGACAAGCTGGACCACCTGAAACCCAAGTTCATCGAGGGCGGCAGGAAGAACGGACACGATCCGAAGGTGCTCGAAAAGATCTGGGGCGACTGGGAGAAATTCGCCTCCTACGCGTTCAACAAGTCGCACGCCACGTGCTACTCGTGGGTGGCTTACCAGACGGCCTACCTCAAGGCCAACTACCCTTCGGAGTACATGGCTGCCGTGTTGAGCCGAAACCTCACGAACATCGAGCAGCTGACGCTCTACATGAACGAGTGCAAACGCATGGGCATCAGCGTCATGGGACCCGACATCAACGAGTCGATGCGGACCTTCTCGTCCAACGCCGCCGGGGACGTGCGCTTCGGCCTCGCGGCGGTGAAGGGCGTCGGTGCGGCGGCCGTGGAGAGCATCATCGCCGAACGCAAGGCCAACGGGCCTTTCAAGGACATATACGACTTCGTCGAGCGCGTGAACTACTCGCTCGTCAACCGCAAATGCCTCGAAAACCTGGCTTACGCCGGGGCGTTCGACTCGATCTCGGATTTCGCACGCTGCAAGTACTTCGGCGTCGACCTGCGCGATTCGAGCGGCATCACCTTCATCGAGCAGCTGATGCGCTACGGGCAGCGGTTCCAGACCGAGCAGAACAACGCCCAGCAGAGTCTGTTCGGCGGCGGCGAGCACGTGGACATCCAGCGCCCGGTGCTTCCGGCCTGCGCCGACTGGAGCCAGTTGGAAAAACTCACGAAGGAGCGCGAAATGGTGGGCCTTTACCTCTCGGCGCATCCGCTCGACGATTACAAAATCATCATCGACCACATGTGCAAGACCCAGCTTTCGGAGCTGGAGAACCTCGACGCCCTCATGGGGCAGGAGATCGCCGTGGCGGGCATGGTCGTGGGCGTGCAGAACCTGATGACCAAGACCGGCAAGCCGTGGGGCAAGTTCAAACTCGAGGACTACAACGGAGGCCACGAGTTCGCCCTCTTCGGCAAGGACTACGAGAACTTCCGCAAATACCTTTTCCCGGACTATTTCCTCTTCGTCCGGGGCCGCGTGCAGGCCAAGCCCTACAACGACAAGGAGCTGGAATTCAAGATCATTTCGATGGTTCAGTTGCAGGAGATGCGCGACACGATCAAGGAGATGATCGTGCAGCTGCCGATCGAGGAGGTGACCGAAGCGTTCATCCACGACCTGACGGAGAGGGTCCGCGAGTCGAAGGGCGACACGCTACTGCGCCTGAACGTCTACGACCGCGGAGCGCAGGTCTCGCTGCGCCTCTTCTCGAAAAGCCACAAGGTGAGCCTCTCGCAATCTCTGGTCGGATATTTGGACGACAACAGCATCCACTACTCAATCGCATAAGCATACTTTAATTGATAATCAACAAAAAATTCAAAGCTATGGCATTGGCAATCAACAAAGACAATTTCGAAGCGCTGGTCGCAGGCGATCAGCCGGTGGTCATCGACTTCTGGGCCGAATGGTGCGGTCCCTGCCGCACGATGTCGCCCATCGTGGACGAACTGGCTGCGGAATACGAAGGCAAGGTCGTCATCGGCAAGTGCGACGTCGAGGAGAACGACGAAATCACGATGAAGTACGGCGTGAGGAACATCCCGACGATCGTCTTCCTCAAGGGCGGCGAGCTGGTCGACAAGCAGGTCGGCGCATGCCCGAAGGATGCCCTGAAGGCCAAGATCGAGAAGCTTCTCTGATGCTGCGCGCCATCGACTTCCACGGGCTGAAAGGCGTGGAGTTTTCCAAGGGGGAGTATACGGCGCTGCTGATTCCGGAGATGGGGGCCAACCTCGTGCGGCTGGCCAACACCCGGCTGGGCGCGGAGATTCTGCGCACGCCCGGACCCGGGGAGATCGAGATGTTCCGGAGCCGTCCGCAGGTCTTCGGGCTTCCGATCCTGTTCCCGCCCAACCGCATCGCCGACGGCCGTTACGTCTTCGAGGGACGCACGTACCAGTATCCCATCACCATCGAGAGGGAACGGAACTACCACCACGGCGTCCTCAAGAGCGAGGCGTTCCTGGTGTCGAAGGCCCGCGAGACGGACAGGGAGGTGATGATCGAATGCCGTTACTACGCCAATGCGGGGAACGATGCCGTTTACCGCGATTTCCCGCACGAGTTCAAGTGCAAGATCACCTACCGGCTCACGGCCGAAGGGTTGGAGCAGGAGGTGGTGTTCTTCAACCGCAGCGAGACCCGCATGCCCCTGGGCGTGGGTTTTCACACCCCGCTGACGATTCCCTTTGCGGGCGGGACCGACGCCGACTACGTGATGCGCCTGGCTGTCGGGGAAGAGGTCGAACTCGACGGCCGCAACCTTCCGACGGGACGCAGGCTGCCGCTGTCGGAGCAATTTTCCAAATTGCGCCGCGAAGGGCTTCAGGTCACCGGCTGCGGGCCGATCGAGGCGGGTTTTACGCTGCGCGAGATCGACGTGGACGGCAAACCGTTCCGCGGCGCGCTGGTTGAGCACCTGCGCACGGGCGTGAGAACCTGCTACGAGGTCGACGAGCAGACGACCTACTGGACGCTGTGGAACAACGGAGGGCAAGTGCCCTACTGCTGTCCCGAGCCGCAGACATGGACCACGAACGCCCCTAACGCCGCCGATCCCGCGGCCGAAGGGTTTCGGGCCATTGACCCGGGCGAGTCGTGGCGCACGACTTTCCGCCTGTACGCGAAATAGGGATAAAAAAAGAGGATCGACCGTGTACTGCACCCCAAAAGTTGGACACTTTTGGGGTGTTTTTTATGAAATATAA
>ENA-UOJL01001816-UOJL01001816.1-human-gut-metagenome-genome-assembly--contig:-P47-NODE-1816-length-20189-cov-18.627992_pt1 | contig 20189 bp, 15 predicted proteins | sample MGYA00242347_ERZ723894 | MGnify/ENA metagenome assembly ERZ723894
TTGAAGACGATGTCGCTTTGGGGGGGGGCCTTGACGCCTTTCGCATTGCCGTATTCGACGGCCGCGCGCGAGGAGGGGAACAGGTAACCCATGCCTTTCCGGTCCGTATCCATCATGGCCGGCGATCCGGCCTTGCGATAGTCGATGGCAATGCCTTGCTTGGCGGCGAGCGCCTTGAACTTGGCGTCATCGAACAGGCCGATTTTCTCGCCGCCCAGGTAGCCGGTGATGCTCACCTGTTCGGTCGGTTCGGCCGGTGCTGGTTGCGATTGCCGCCACACCAGCGTGCCGCAGACCACGCCCACTACCGCAAGCAGGGCGATCAGTCCGATGATTTTTGATTTGGAGAGTTTCATTGTGCGTCCGTTTTCTGGTCCGACTGGTGAGCCGGGCCCTGACTGGGTGCATGCCGTCCTTCATCAGCAGCCGAGGAAGGCACAGGCGAAGGTGCGACGTCGTCGTATCCATCCATGCGGGCCAACCGTTGGATGGCGTCGGAGTCGGCCGTAATGCCCAACGTCTTGGCGCTTACCGCCCGGCTGAGTTCGCCGGCGGCGGTCTGTTCGAGCACTTGCAGCGCCTCGATGGTTTCGATTCGTGCCGTGGCTATCTGATCGCGTGCGCCGGAACTTTCCACGTCCACGTAGGAGCGCAACAGTTTCTCGGTCTGCTCGCCGTACACGGTGATGTAGTGGCGCAACGTCGGGTAGGCGGAGGTGTCTCGGGTCACGTATTGCACTAAATCTTTGGTAGCGGCGATGAAGTCGTTGGCTTCGGCTTTGACGGCTGGGTCACGTACTTGCTTGGTGAGCATGGCGATCGAGTTGAGTCGAGCGTTCGCCGCGTCGATCGTATCGGCGGTCTTCTGACCGTTGGGCAAGGCGGAAACCAGCATTTTGCCGATGCGTCGCTCCGGCTCGGTGAGCGTGGAGGCGGCGATATACCCAAGTGCGGCCAGTACCACGGCCACGATCAGGCCGGGCACTCCGCCGCCGACCAGTCCGAAACCGAGCCCGGCGAGCAGCAGTCCGACAACGAATCCACAGATTACCTGGAGCATCAGTTGAAGCCCTTGGCTTGGCGGAAGACGGCGGCGAGGTCGCCGGAGCGGCCGTCGAATACCTTGGCGTTGCTCAGGGTGGCGAGAGACTTCAGCTGGCTGGGATCGGCATCGCCGAACATGATGGAGAAGATCGGCAGATCACGGCCGCGCGACTTATAGGCGCTTTCGAATTCATCCTGATGATCGGAGTTGGAGCGGCCGTCGGTCATGAGCACGATGGCGGTGGTGTATTGCGAGGCTTCCGACTCGCTGGGCAGCTCGTCGAGCGCGCTCAGCAGGCCTTCATAGATATCGGTGCCGCCGCTGGCATCGGTGGCATCGGCCTCATGCAGCAGGTCGCTGGTGCTTGTGCCAGTGGCCTTGACCGGGCGGTGGGCCTCGGTTTCAAACGGGATGAGAATGTTCACGTCGCCGCTGGCGGGCTCGATGTACGACTTCTTGGCCTGGTCCGGGTCGAGCGCCGCGTTCAGGCCTTTGACCACGCCGTTCTTGCCCTCTCCAGACATCGAACCGGAGTAATCGACCACCCAAATGGTCCAGCTGGGCTTCCTGAGCGCGGTCTGGTAGACGTTGAGCGCGCTGTCGATCACCGTGGCGGAGGTCATGGAGAACGTGAGTTTGCCGTCGCTGACCGCGGCGAGGATGTCCGCGGTGGAGACGGGCTTGGCGGCACCGGTGTCGTCAGCCCAGCCGAGTTTGACGGCCTTGGATTTGGCGATGCCGAACACGATCGGCGTGGTGGAGGTGCTGGCCGCGTCTTTGACGATGTGCTTGGCGTCTCCCATCGAAATCCACATCGAGGAGGCAGGCCAGACGGCGTCGTGATCCTGGCCGCCGGCCTTGAGCGCGTTCATAATCTCCAGCGAACCCATGTAGTGCATCGTCACGGCTACGTTGGATTGGTCGGCCGCTTTCTGGATGGCGACGGCGACTTCCTTGTTTTCGGAGCCGGAGGCAATGCTCAGGGTGGCAGTCGGTTTGCCGCCGGACGGCTGGAAGGTCTGCGTGGTGGCGGACGTGCCGTTGCCGTCCGCTGTGCCGTCATCGGAATTATTGAACGCCGTGCAACCGGTCAACGCGAGCACGCCGGCACATGCCGCGGCCGCAACCGCGGCGGCGCGGCGGCGGAGAGAAGACATTATGCCCATAATTCCATGGCTCTCCCGCCATCTAAAGCGGGCCGGGCCACAAGGTGACCGCACGGTGAACAATGGGTGAAGAGCTACATCAGTACGCGGCGCAGGCAATCATGGGGTCGTCGTAGAAGCCGAGGATCTTTTCGAGGTAGGGCTTGTAAGTGCTGTTGGGCATGGAGAAGATTTCGTGGCGCGATTCGGGGAAGCGCACGATGTTCGCCTCGCCGCCGCCGTCCTTGACCAGTTGGACGAAGTGATTCTGCGGCTTATTGAGTACCCAGATGTCGCGTCCGGACTGGAAGAGCAGCACCGGCGTCTCCACTTCGGCGCAGGCGGACGGATTCAGTATGGCCCGGTTGAGCTTCAACGCTTGGCGCACCCATTCGAACGCCGCGCAGTAGGTCTGGTATTCGCTATTCTCGCAACGCAGCTTGAAGTACCAGCGTTCACGCGCTTCGGAAGCGCCCTCGTTGCCTTCCATCGAGAATTCCGGCGTGAAGCCCGACTGCCCGAACACGCGCTTCTTGCCGAAGCCGAGTCCGCACAGCGCGCCGACCAGCACACGGGCCACGCCCAGCGGCATGCCGGTGGCGGGGGCGATCATCGGGGCAGAGAGCACCGCTTTGTCGAACAGGGTGGGGTATCGCTCCAACACGGCCGCGCCGATGCCGCCGCCCATCGAATGGCAGAACAGGTTCAGCGGCATGCCGGCCGCGTACTGCTGGCCGATGGTTTCGGCGAAGCCGGCCAGATCGGCCACGTAGCGCTGCCAGTCATCAATCCACACCATGCAGCGGTTGTCCACGTCGCGCGCGGACTTGCCGTGGCCGCGATGCTCGAGTACACACACCGAGTAGCCGGCAAGCAGGAAGTACCAGACGAGCTCGTCGTACTTTTCGGCGAACTCGGTGAAGCCGTGGCTGATGACGATGGCCCCGCGGAAGGTGGCGGTGGCGCCTTGCTCGCGAATCGCGTCGAATTTGGCGGAGTCGTAGCACAGGTAGTGCAGCTGGCCCGAGCGGCCGCCGGTGTCCATAATGCCGGACAGCGGCTCGATCCCGGCCGAACGTTCGGCGGCGGACGGATCGAACCAGCCCTCCTCGCAGCATTGTTCGAGCGCGGGCAGCACCACGTCGGTCATCGTTTCGGCGTACTTGTTTTCGTCGATCATCGTCACCTGCATGGCTCCCATCTTAGGACAAGCCTCACGCCCACACCTCGCACCCACACCACGACACATTCCCGGGAATGCGTCGCAAGCCTGCGCGCCACTGACCGCACAGGCGCGTAGGTTGTGAGGTATGAGCGAAACCAATGATGTCAATGACGCAATCAAGCATTTCCCACGCCTCCGGGCGCGCACGCTGCGCTTCGGCTGCGGCGCACCGCGCTCCGCACAGACCGTGGGCGACGGCTCGCGGGCCCTGTTCCTGCGCTCCGACGGCCCCGAGGATCTGGTGACCGCACTGTGGCTGAGCTGGTTCGACGAGTCCGGCGAACACCATGAGACCAAGCTGGCCGACCCGCGCGAACTGCTGGGCGCAACCGCCGACAGCGAGGACGTGCCGGCCGAGGAGAAGGCCCGCCGCGAGCGTGCGCGCGAAGGCGGCACCGGCATCGTCGGATACTCCGCAGATGACGACGGCAATCGCATCGTGTTCACCATCAACGGCCGCCTGTTCCTGACCGGCATCGCCTGGAATGACGAGACCGGCGCACCCGAGCCGCACACCCGCGAACTGGCCGGCGAATGGCTCGATGAGGACCCGGCGATGTACACGCCGGTGCTGAACCCGCGCATCGCCCCGGATGGCGAACATGTGCTGTACACCACGGGCAGCTACCTGATGCTGGTCGATATCGGCGGCGAGCTAGGTGACCGCATCACCGCGGTCTACGGCGTGAGCGTGGAGGATGAGGACGGCAATCCGGCCGAAAACACGTGGAAAATCGGTCTGGCCGAGTTCGTGGCCGGCGAGGAGATGGACCGGTACGACGGTTTCTGGTGGGCCCCGGATTCGCAGCATGTGCTGTTCGAGTCTTTCGACACCGCCGACGAGCCGACCTGGCACATCAGCGATCCGGCCGACCCCGAGAAGCCGGACGCCGGCCGCCGCTACCCGCGCGCGCTGACCCGCAACGCCGACGTGTACCTGACCGTGATCACGCTGGCGTTCGATGAGAACGACCGGTACGCGGGCATCACCGGCAACGCCGATGTGGATTGGGATCGCGAGGCGTACGAGTATGTGGCCGCCGTGAACTGGCGTCGCGGCCACGATCCGCTGGTGCTGGTGCAGAACCGCCGTCAGACCCGCGATCAGGTGCTTGAGGTGGCAGTCGCGGCGGATGGGGCCGCGCTGGGTGCCACGCGTGTGCTTGAGGAGCACGCGAACGAGCAGTGGATCGACCTGGTTCACGGCACGCCCGCCTACACGCCGGATGGTCGTCTGGTGTGCTCGCTCAACGATATGGCCACGGACACCAACCGTCTGACAATGGACGGCCGCCCGTTCACGCCGGCTGGCTGGAACGTGCGCACGGTGCTCGCCGTGACCGACGAGGATGTGCTGGCCGTGGTGCAGCGCGCGCCCGAAATCGCGCCTGAGGTGCCGGACGCTTGGGCCGATGCGGCCGCCACCGAGTCCGTATTCGGCGACCACGACGCCCGCAGTTTCGACGTGGTGAGTATCGATTACAACGGCACGATCACGCCGGTCACGACCGATCCCGGCCAGTGGACCGCCTCGCGCGGCGAGCGCGGCATCGTGGTCTCCGGCCGCGATATGCGTTCCGCCCGCGCCCAGATGCGGCATATTCTGGGAGAACAGAGCTCCACTATCGCGTCCACGGCGGCCGAACCCGGCTTTACACCGAACGTCACGTTTACGCGACTGGGCGAGCACCAGCTGTACACGGCGATCATCGCGCCGAGCCCGGAAAGCCCGTACGCGCACGCCGAGAAGCTGCCGGTGCTGATGAAGCCGTACGGCGGGCCCGGCTTCCAGCAGGTCATCGCCTCGCAGTCCTTCTACTGGGAGGGCCAGTGGTGGGCCGACCAAGGCTTCCTGGTGGTCACGGCAGACGGCCGTGGCACCACCGGCCGCGGCCCGGCATGGGACCGCGAGATCTTCGAGGATATGAAGGACGTAACGCTGGCCGATCAGGTCGAGGCCGTCAACGCCCTGCCCGAGGCCGTCGCCCGGCTCAACGCCGATGTGGAATCACGTGCGGCACAGCCGGCTGCGGGCGATCAGGCAGACGCCGAGAACCACCCACCGGCGCTTCGCGCCACCTCCCGCCAGCGGGAGGCGATTCCCATGCCGGACCTCGACAAGGTGTGCATGATCGGCTGGTCGTACGGCGGCTTCCTGTCCGCACTGGCCGTGCTGGACGCGCCGAACGTGTTCAAGGCCGCATGCGCCGGCGCCCCGCCCACCGACTGGACGCTGTACGACACGCACTACACCGAGCGCTATCTGGGCCTCGACCCGGATGTCTACTACCGAAACGGCATCGTGCAGGACGCACCGAAACTCGAGCGCCCGCTTATGCTGATCCACGGTTTCGCCGACGACAACGTCACCATCGCCCACAGCCTGCGCCTCTCGCAAGCCCTGATGGCGGCGGGTCGCCCGCACACCTTCCTGCCGTTGACGGGCATCACCCATATGACCAATGACGAGACCGTGGCCGAAAACCTGCTCACCCTCCAGCGCGATTTCCTGCGCGACGCGCTGGCCTGACAAATCGATAACACGCGCATCCCACCCGAGGTGCTCCACCGGTAAAGCACCTCGGGTGGTGCGCCGCACCCATTTCCGCCCTGAATTTTTGGATATTTTGCACTCATCGTCACGTGAAAGACCGGTTTTTTGTCTCATATTCCCATCACCGCGTAGGATGGGTGAAGATTAGAAAGGGAGGACTATGAGCGTTCTCGACCGTTTTGAAAAAAGCGTGGAGGGTGCAGTCAACGGAGTATTCGCCAAGTTTGGCTCCAAAGACCTGCAGCCTGTCGATCTTTCCAGCGCCTTGGAGCGCGAGATTGACGCCGAGGCCATGCCCGTGGGCCGTGACCGCACGGTGGCCCCGAATGAATACCGTTTCAAGCTCAGTACTCCTGACTTCGACCGTATCGAGGCATGGGGTAGCGAGACCCTGGCCAACGAACTGGCCGATAACCTCACCGAGTACGCGAAGAGCCAGCATTACGCCTTCGTGGGCCCGGTGATCGTGATCTTCGAGGAAGACCTTGACCTGTCCAAGGGCAACTTCAACCTCACCTCCGAATCCGTGCAGGGCAATGCCGTGCCGGTCACCACCGATGCGCAGACCGAGGATAGCCCGGTGCTCGAGGTGAACGGCAACCAGTACCTGCTCACCAAAGACAAGACGGTAATCGGCCGCGGTTCCGGTTGCGATATCGTCATCGACGATCCGGGCATCTCCCGCAAGCACCTGGAAATCGACATCACGGATAACGGCGTGATCGCCCGCGACCTGGGTTCGACCAACGGCACGTACGTGGAGGGCCACCAAGTGCCCGCCGCCACGCTGCTCGACGGCAACACCATCACCATCGGCCGTACCCGCATCCTGTACTGGGCCTCCGCCCAAGCCCAGGAGTAGTCGAGCACACGCCCGAAAGTCGTCCACTTATGACCGAACTGACATTCGCCCTGCTCAAGTATGGATTCCTGATCCTGCTGTGGATATTCATCTGGCTGGCCGTACGTTCGCTGCGCAAGGACATCGAGACGTTCAGTCCGCGACCTTCGCGCGCGCGTCGTCGCCGTGAGCGTGAAGTGCATAAGGCCAAGGCCGAAACGCCGCAGGCAGCTGCGCCGCGCCCGCATCGCCAGCCCAGCGCTTCCGCGTCGTCCGCCGCCTCGGCGCAGCCTACCCTGTTGGTCATCATCGATGGTCCGCTTGCCGGCAGCTCCGTGCCGCTGGCCGAAGCCGACATCACGCTTGGCCGCGCCGCCTCGAACACCGTGGTGCTCGATGACGAATTCGTGTCTTCCCACCATGCCCGTGTCTACCGTGACACGCGCTCCGGGCAGTGGGCCATTGAAGACCTGAACTCCACCAATGGCACCGTGGTCAACCAGCAGCGCATCAACCGCCCCACCATTCTGCCCGCTCGTATTCCTGTGCGCATCGGCGCCACCACCTTCGAACTGAGGTAGCCGCATGCCAAAATCCGCCGCTTCACAACCGCTGTTCCTGTATTCCACCACGGTGTCCGATGTGGGCACCGTGCGCGCGAACAATCAGGATTCCTCCTTCGCCGGCGAGCATCTCATCGCCATGTGCGACGGCATGGGCGGTCACGCCGGCGGCGATACGGCATCCTCCATCGCCATCCGGTCGCTGGCCCACATCGAGCAGGATGACACCGGTGGCAACGTCGAGACGATCTCCCGCATGATGGAAACCTCCGTTATGGCCGCGCATGACGCCATCGTCGGCAAGGCCAAGCGCGAACGCAAGCTTGCCGGCATGGGCACCACCGTTACCGCAGTGGCATTGGTGGCCGGCTACTGGGTCATCGCCCATATCGGCGATTCGCGCGCCTACCTGCTGCGCGACGGACGCCTGAGCCGCATCACGTGCGACCACAGCTACGTGCAGCACCTCATCAACACCGGTCGTATCACCCCGTCCGAAGCCAAGAACCACCCGCAGCGCAACGTCGTGATGCGCGTGCTTGGCGACTTTGACATTGACCCGCGCCCGGATATTTCGGTTCGCCGAGCCCACCCCGCCGACCGTTGGCTACTGTGCTCGGACGGCCTGTGCGGTGTGCTGGAAGATTCCACCATCGAAGAGACGATGACCACGCTGTCCGATCAGGGCGAATGCGCGCAGCGTCTGGTGCAGATGGCACTGCGGGCGGGCAGCACCGATAATGTCACGGCCGTTATTGCGGATGCCACGTTGGCGTTGGATGCCGATGCGTTCGACCTGCCGCACCAAACGCCGTTGGTCGGCGGTGCCGCCAGCCGTAATCTTGAGCCGATTGCCGACATCGTCAACGAGCCGGTGGCTACCGCGCCCGCACTGCGTGAGGATGATTCCCCCGCCCAGCGCGCCGCAGCATTGATTCAGCCCGCCAGCGCGCACGAGGCGGAGACCACGCAAACCACGGCCAAACCGTCGTCCACACGCGTGGTGCAGCCGTCCACCGTCCGCGAGGAGACCGGTGAACGAGCCAATCCCGATACCGGTGAGATTCCGGTGGTGCAAAAGCCGGATGGGCGCCTGTCCGCCGACCCCAACGACCCGGATGTGGCCAAAGCCATCCGCGATGAGCAGGTCGAGCAGAAGAAGGCCACGCGCACCAAGAAGCGCCGCAATAAGCTTGCGGTGATTATTACCTGCATTCTTGCCGTGCTGGCATTGGCCGGCGCCGGCTGGGGCGCGTACACGTGGAGCCAGACGCACTACTACGTGGGAGATAGCAACGGCACCGTGGCCATTTATCGTGGCGTGCCGACCAATCTCTTTGGACTTGAGCTTTCGCACGAAGTGCAGACCACCAATATCGCCACCGCGGACCTGCCTCAGACATGGCGTGACCAGCTGAGCCAAGGCATCACAGTCGGTTCGTTGGACGAAGCGCAGTCGCATGTGGGTATTATCCGCACCGAAATGCGCAAACTGGCCAAGCAGCAGGAAGCCGACGCCGCCAAGAAGGCCGAGGCGTCCAATTCCCCGGACAGTTCCAAAGACAGTTCCCAGAGCGATTCCAAGGACGGCACCGAGGATTCGTCCAGCCAGTCCGGCTCCTCGTCAGACAAGTCCGGTTCGTCAAGCTCATCCGATTCCTCGGATAAATCCGGTATCGGAGCGGCCGACAACGCGGCCACGGGAGATTCTCAATGATCGTTACCCGTCTACGTCAGATTTCTTTGTTGCTGATTGCCATGGCAATCAGTGCGTTGGCGTTCATCCAGATGTTCCAGCGCACCGCCGGCGAATTCCCTATGCAATACGCCGGCATGCTGGCATTGGCCGTAGTGCTGTTTCTGGTGCTGTGGGGGCTGATTGTGCGCTTCCAGCCGTACGCCAGCCAGTCGATTCTGCCTTGCGTGCTACTGCTGACCGCCACCGGCGTGACCATGATCGCCCGCATCGACCAGAGCGAAGGTTGGGCGGTTGCCCAACGTCAGCTGATCTGGCTGTGCATCGCCATCGTGCTTTCCGCGCTGCTCATCATCTTCCTGAAGGACTACCGCGTGCTGCGGCGCTTCTCCTACGTGTCGATGGTGGTGGGCTTGGTGCTGCTGCTCGCCCCGATGCTGCCGTTTGTCGGTCAGGAAGTGAACGGCGCGCGCATTTGGATCAGGATTCCGGGACTGGGCCAGTTCCAGCCGGGCGAGTTCGCCAAGCTGTTCCTTGCGTTCTTCTTCGCCGCCTACCTGTTCGACCATCGCGACCAGCTGGCCGTGGGCGGTAAGAAGATGCTCGGTCTGCAGCTGCCGCGTATCAAGGATCTCGGCCCGATCATCGTGGTGTGGATCGCCTCGATGGGCGTGCTCATCATGCAGCATGATCTGGGCACCTCGCTTATGTTCTTCGCCATGTTCGTGGCCATGCTGTACACGGCCACCGGCCGTAAAAGCTGGATCATCATCGGTCTGATCGCGTTCGCCGCGGGTGCCGTGCTGGCCGCAGGCATGTTCAGCCACGTGGGTCAGCGAGTCGATGCCTGGCTGCACCCGTTTAGCAACGAGCAATACAACAAGACCCCCGGCGGCTCCTGGCAGCTGGTCACCGGCATTTTCGGCCTGGCATCAGGCGGCATGCTCGGCACCGGTCTCGGCCAAGGCCATCCTTCGCTCGTTACGTTTGCGAACTCCGATTTCATCTACGCCTCTCTGGGCGAGGAACTCGGTCTGATGGGCGTCCTGGCCATTTTGATGCTCTACCTGCTCATCATTGCCTCCGGCTTTATCACCGCCATGAAAATCAAGGATGGCTTCGGCAAGCTGCTCGCTTCCGGACTGGTGTTCACCATGGCCTTCCAGGTGTTCACCGTGGTCGGCGGCATCACGCTGGTGATTCCTCTGACCGGTCTGACCCTGCCCTATATGGCGGCCGGCGGCTCCAGTCTGATCGCCAACTATATTCTCGCGACCCTGCTCATCATCATCTCGAATTCGGCCAATGCGCCCGAGCCGGAGCTGACCTCGGATACGTTCCAGTACGAGGCTTTGGCCGTGCTGCGCAACAAGGAACTTGAGGCCCGGGCCCGCGCCACTGAGCCGATCGTTCAGCCTCGCAGCGCGTCGGCTACGGCGTCGCAGTCCGAGTCGGAATCGTTTGACGACCCCATCGTGGATACCACCACTCCGTCGTATGCCGAAGCCGATGAACCGTACACGCCTACCGGCACGATTCCCCCGCTTCCTCCCGTTAACGGAGGCACTCGCGTATGAACAAATATCTTCGTCAGCTTTTCACCGCCGTGGTCGCGCTGTTCGTGATTCTCGGCCTGTCGTCCACCATCATCATGGCGGTACGGGCCAACGCGCTGAACAACGATCCGCGCAACGCCCGTTCGCTGTACCACCAGCTCGGCGCCTACCGCGGTGCCATTCTGGCCTCGGACGGCACGGTCATGGCCAAATCCGAGCCGGTCAACGACGCGTTCAAATACCTGCGCACCTATTCCAACGGTCCGCTGTATGCTCCGGTCACCGGCTTCTTCTCCATCAACCAGACCGCCGATCGCGGCCTGGAAGCCTCCCGCAGCATGCTGCTCAACGGTGAGGCCGATTCATTGATCTGGCAGCGGGCCAAGGCCATGCTCACCGGCGCTACGGATCAGGGCGCGTCCATCGAAACCTCCATCGACCCCAAGCTGCAGCAGGTTGCCTACGATCAGCTCGGTACGCGCGATGGTGCGGCGGTGGCCATCGAAGTCAGCACCGGTCGTATCCTCGCCATGGTGAGCACGCCCAGTTATGATCCGAACAAACTGGCGACCCATGACACCAAAGCCGCGTCTCAGGCCTACAACGAACTTTCTGCGGGCCAAAATAGCCCTCTAATCAACCGCGCCACCTCGCAGCTGTACCCACCAGGGTCCACGTTCAAGACCATCGTCGCCTCGGCTGCGCTGGAAACCGGCGATTATCAGACGGACACGAAGATTCCTGCGGGCGCCAGCTATACCTTGCCGGGAACCGCCACACAGTTGCCGAACGCCGAGGCACAGGCCGATGGCGTCAACGGGCAGATCTCCCTGCAAGAGGCCGTCGCATGGTCGTCCAATACCGCGTTCGCCCAGCTTGGCGTGAAACTCGGCGCGAGCAAGGTTTCGGACATGGCCACCAAGCTTGGTTTCGGCAGCACCATCACCATTGACGGCACCGAATCCACGGGCACCCCGATGACGGCCACCGCGTCCACATTCCCCTCTGATCCGACCGACGACAAGCTTGCGCTGGCGTCCATCGGCCAAGGCGACACCACGGCCACGCCGTTGCAGATGGCGATGGTCGCGCAGGCAATCGCCAACAACGGCAAACTGATGCAGCCCACGCTGGTCGATCGTGTGCGCGCCGCCGATCTCACCGTGCTTTCGCAGACCAAGCCGCAGACCATGGCCAATGCGTTCAGCAAGGATTCCGCAGACAAGCTCACCACGATGATGGAAAGCGTGGTGTCCGAGGCCAATCCGCAGCTGGCCATCGACGGCATCAAGGTGGCGGCCAAAACCGGTACCGCACAAATCGGTACCGACAACTCTGCCATCGACGGCTGGGTGATCGGTTTCGCGCCGGCGGACGATCCGCAAATCGCCGTCGCGGTGTTGGTGCATAACACAGATGTATACGGTTCGCTCGCCGCTGGCCCGATCATGCGCGCGATGATGCAGGAGGCTTTGCAGCAGTGAAACTTATCGAAGGACAGCTTATTCACCGCCGATATCGTCTTGATTCGCGTCTTGCGCAAGGCGGTATGGGCGAGGTCTGGAAAGGCTACGATATTCAGCTCGGCCGTGAAGTGGCCATCAAGGCGCTGCGCTCGGACATGACCAACGCCGAGGCCAAGCTACGCCGTCTGCGTGCCGAAGCCCATAATTCCGCCAATCTGGCGCATCCGAATATCGCTGCGTTGTTCGAATACTACGAGCATGACGGCATCGGCTTTCTGATTATGGAATACGTCCCCTCGAAATCGTTGGCGGACCTGTTCCACAGCAAGGGCGCGATGGATCCCATCGAACTGCTGCCCATCCTGATTCAGACCGCGCGAGGCCTGTTCGTGGCCCACTCGCACGGCGTGATTCATCGTGACGTCAAGCCGGCCAACATCATGGTTTCCGACACCGGCGAAGTGAAAATCACCGATTTCGGTGTGAGCTACTCCACGGGTCAGGGCCAGATCACCCAGGACGGCATGGTGGTGGGCACCGCACAATACATCTCCCCCGAGCAGGCGCAGGGCCAGCAGGCCACGCCGCAATCGGACATCTATTCACTGGGCGTAGTGGCGTACGAGGGCCTTGCCGGGCATCGTCCGTTCACCGGCACCACTCCGGTCGATATCGCCGCAGCGCACGTGAACAATCCCGTGCCTCCGCTGCCGGACTCGGTGGACGTCCAGTTACGCGAATTTGTCATGTCAATGCTGGCCAAGGACCCGTTGGATCGCCCGAAAGACGCGCTGGTGGTGTCCCGTACGCTGGCACGCATCGAACGCCGTCTGCTGGATCAGCAGACCGAAATGGCCGACACCGCCATGGCCACGTCCGGCAATCGACTGCCGCGCCGAGTGACCAGCACGCCACGCATTGTTTTGGAGGCCCCGGCCTCAAGATTGGGAGGGAATAAGCAATGAGCACCAGTATGCCCACCGCATTGGCCGGCGGACGCTACCAGCTTGGCCAGCTCATCGGTCGTGGCGGCATGGCCGAGGTCCACGTGGCTCTTGACACCCGTCTGGGCCGTACCGTGGCCGTGAAAATCATGCGCGCCGATCTGGCCAACGACGACATCTTCCTGGCCCGTTTCCGCCGCGAAGCACACGCCGTGGCCCAGATGAACAACCCGAACATCGTGAACATCTACGATTCGGGAGAAGAACTGGTTTCTTCCGAAAGCGGCGATGCCGAGCGTCTGCCATACATCGTCATGGAATACGTCAAGGGCCAGACCCTGCGCGACATCATCAAGGTCAACGGCGCACTCAGCCAGCGCGACTGCGAACAGGTGATGTTGGGCGTGCTTAACGCGCTCGACTATTCGCATCGCATGGGCATTATCCACCGCGATATCAAGCCCGGCAACATCATGATTTCCGAGCAGGGCGTGGTCAAGGTCATGGACTTCGGCATCGCCCGCGCTCTGGACGATTCCGCAGCCACCATGACCCAGTCGCAGGGCGTGGTGGGCACCGCACAGTACCTTTCTCCCGAGCAGGCGCGCGGCGAGACCGTCGACATGCGTTCCGACCTGTATTCCGCCGGCTGCGTGCTCTACGAGATGCTCACCGGCCGCCCGCCGTTTACCGGCGATTCCGCCGTGGCCATCGCCTACCAGCATGTTTCCGAAGTCGCCACGCCGCCATCCGCCGTGGTGCCGGGGCTGCCGAAGATGTGGGATTCGATCTGCGCCAAGGCCATGGCCAAGGACCGCCAGAATCGCTATGCCACGGCCTCCGAATTCAAGACCGACATCCTGACCTACATGAACGGCGGCGTGCCGGTGGCGGCCGCGTTCAACCCGTTGACGGACCTGTCGAATATGAAGGCCCGCAAGGAAGCCGAACGTGATTTGCCCACCACGCCGGTGGAACCGCATCAGCAACCCACCCAAGCATTCAACCCGGTGACCGGTCAGTTCGAGCAGATTCCACCGGCCAATGGTGCCAACTCAGCGGCGTTGCAGTCCCGTGCGCAGCAGCGTGCGGCGGCGGCCAAGGCCAAGAAGCGCAAGAAGATCATCATCGGTTCGGTGATCGCAGCGATTGTTGCAGTGCTTGTCATTGTGGGCATCGTGTTCGCCATGAACGGCTCCGGCAACAAGTCCTCGGAAGACACCGTCACCATCCCTGAGGTGTGCAACGCTTCCACATCCAAGGACAGCATCGAGCTCAAACTCAAGGCATCGGGTTTGAAGATGACCGAAAAGCAAGACACCGACTCCACCGAGCCGGAAGGCACCTGCACCAAGATGAGCCCGGACGCCGGCTCCAAGGTGGCCAAGGGATCTGCCGTGAAGGTGTGGTTCTCCGCAGGCCCGCAGTCCACTCAGGTTCCGGATGTCAAGGAACGCAGCCAGGAAGAGGCGCGCAGCATTCTGGAAAGCGCCGGGTTCAAGGTGAACGCCGCCGTCAAAACCGAAGACAGCGCCGACATCGCCAAGGATATGGTGACGAAAACCGATCCTGCCGCCGGTCAGTCGGTTCCCAAGGGCACCACCATCACCATATATGTTTCTTCCGGCATGACCACCGTACCGAGCAATTTGGTCGGTCAGTCGAAGGACAGCGTGCTACAGCAGTATGAGGGCAAGTTCAGCTTCACTGTGGAGCAGGAGAGCTCCGATACGGTGGAGGCCGGTCTGATTACCCGTGTAAGCCCTGATTCGGGCTCTTCCATCGCACAGGGCGGGTTCATCACCATTTGGGTGTCCACGGGCAAGGAGAAGGTCGCTGTGCCGAATATCACCGCTGGCACTGACTACGTCACCGCCGAACTCATGCTCAAGGCCGTGGGCCTCAAGGCTCAGGCCAATGGTCCAACCGGCAGCACCGCTGTGGTAGTCAGCATCAATCCTGGCGCTGGCAGCCAGGTAGATGCGGGATCGACCGTCACCATTACCACGAAGGCCGGCAGCACTGGCGGCGGTACCGGTACCGGAGACGGTGGCAACGGTACTGGCAACGGGGGCGGAACCGGTGAGTGAACCGGTGAGTAGCAAGTAAGCGCCGGGCGTGTATGTGTTGCGCATATGCAACGCAAATAGCGCAACACATACACGCAACACAAAGGGGAAGGGCTTCTGTGCCCCTCCCCTTTGCTGTATAAAGAGCTATCCCAGCGCAACAATCCCGGGAAGCGTCGCAAAACCAGTACGCAAGCCTCGTTCTAGCGACACATTCCGGGGAGAGTATCGCCGCGCGGAAAAGCTACTTCGTAACTTTGGGCTGGAGGCCGGCGGACTTGGCCACGGCGTTGTCTTGGCCGCAGACCTTAAGCCAGTTGGCCAGCAGACGGTAGCCGTCCTGGGTCATCACGGATTCGGGATGGAATTGCACGGCGTACATCGGCTTGCCCTTGACACGCACGCCCTGAATAATGTGGTCGCCTTGCGTCCACGCGGTAACCACCAGCGTATCCGGCACCGAATCGGGCTCGACGGCCAACGAATGGTAGCGGGTGGCGGTCATGGGGTTGGCCACGCCCTCGAAAATCTCGTCATCGATATGTTCCACCAAGCTGGTCTTGCCATGCATGATGGTGGGCGCATGGTCCACAGTGCAGCCGTACACCTCAGCGAGCGCCTGCAAGCCCAGGCACACACCAAACATCGGCACGCCGCTGGCCGCGCACAGGCGAATCATATCCTCACTGGCACCGGATTCGGCCGGAGCACCAGGGCCGGGAGAAATCAGCACGCCATCGTAACCGTCCAGTACACCCGGCGCGGCTGGGTCGATAGCGTCGTTACGCACCACATCAACAGTGGCGCCAAGGGTTTGCAGATAGCCTACGATCGTGTAGACGAAGGAATCGTAGTTATCCACCACCAAAATATGCGCGGAATCGGTCATAGGGCTCTCCTTGAGGGACGTGTACTGCAAGCCATAGTACTAGGATGCCGTCAGCTCGCTGCCACGAAGTTCGACATCTGCTGTAGGAATGGGATATTGGCGGCGGCCCAAGGGAATCCCCACTGGAACAGCGCCGCGGCGGCTGCGAACAGCAGCAGAGCCAGCAGCAACCATCGAATCGGTGCCACGCCGGGCTGCAGACGCAACAGTCCGCCATAGATGCTGGCATCCGGACGGCGACGCTCACCCGCGCGAATCTCGCGCAGCACCGGCCAGCGCCATGCCACCGCAGCGGCAATGAACAGAACCAGCCACACTACCAGCGCGCCGAATACCACCTTGTCCAGCGAGCCAATGCGGGAAGCGATCGAGGGGGTTTCGGTGGTGGAGAACATCACTGCACCGGACGAATCAGTAGTAGCCAGCTCTTTGGGCACACCGTCGGACACTTTGGCCCAGTACGCCAACTCACCATAGCTGATCCATCGATGGGTGGGGGTGGAGTATTTCGGCTCACAGGTGGTCAGTGTGATCATGCGTTTGGTGGGATTGGCAGTGGAGTCTTCCGGATTGGGGGCGATCACATGCACGTCCGTGGGCAGCACAATCTCGTACCGGGTGTAGTGGTAGACGTACCAGTAATCCTTGGTACGAACGATGATGGGATCGCCTTCCTGCAACTTGTCCACATCGCCCAACGGCTGCCCGTAGCCGTTGCGGTGGCCGGCGACGGCGAAGTTGCCGACCTGCCCCGGCATCTGGGTGGTGTCGTAATGGCCCAGACCGTGGCGATTGAGCTGCTCGAGCGTGGTGCCTTCCACGATGTTGCGGTGCCATTGGGAGCCGAAGCGCGGAATGTAGATCTGCGCAATCAAGTCGCCATATTTCGCGTCTTTCGGCTGTACCGGCGCATCGCCCTCCTGGGCTTTGGCGATGGTGACCGTTCCCCCGTTGTTGCTGGGGTCGCTCCAGTCGACGGACTGGGTGGTTTCGTTCTGGGCTCGCTCCGCCTCGACACCGGTCCACCACATCTGCCAGACGATGTACAGGGCGCAAATCACGGCAGCGGTAATCAGCAGTTCGGCGCAGATGCCGAGTGCCTGCCAGACCGGGCTCCGCTGGGGCGAAGACGCGCCGCGTACTGCGGCACGACGGGACCTTGCCCTACTGGCGTTGGCCGGGTCTGCCGCCATTCGTGCGGCATCGTCCTCGGGGAAGGGCTGTACGTCCGACACGGACGCGAGATCAATGGGCGCCGGTACGCCGCTGTTGTGCCTGCCGTGTCTCATTGCTGAGTCTGCTCCTCATCTGTGGTCTTTGACGTATCGACCGTGGCATATTTCAACTGCTGCAGCAAGGCGGCGGTAGCGGGGAACTGAAGGTCCTCGGCATTCTCCACCTTGTAGCCAATGCCAAACGCGGTCACATATTGCTTAAGAATGGTAATGGCTTCGGAGTCGTTCAACGCTGCGCGAAGTCTTTGAGGGTCACCAATCGCGGAAATGGTGAACGGCGGCGAGTATTTCTTACCGTGCAACGACAGCACGTTGCCGGAACAGATGACCGCCGAATTGAACAGCACCCGCTGATCCATAATCATCAGCGCATCGGCACCGCCGGCCCACAAGGCATTCACCACCGATTCGACGTCCTGCTGGTGGATCACGTAATCGTTGATATTGGCGGTCGTGCCGTTGTTGTTGACTGCGTTCTCCCACAACGGAGAATCATCCAGCGTTACCGTTACGCCGCTGCCGCTGAGCGCGGGCAGCATCAGGCTGGAATCCACATTGCTGGAGTCCTTGCCTTGGTTCTGTGTGCTGTCGGTGCCATCGGTGCCATCGGTGCCATCGGCCTTGAGCGCGTCCGTAAGATTGGCGACCTGTTCGGTCAGATCGCTGACGTCCTGCTGCAGCTGGTTGACCTCGTCCACGCCTTGCTCCACCAGATCAGCCGTATCGTTGGTGACGGCAACCGTACGATTGACCCTCACGTTGGTGCTCAGCAGAAAACCGGTCAAGGCAATGACGACGAATACCGCGACACCACCCCATAGGGAGTGCCGTGCACCGTGCTTACCTACATGTCTGGCCATGAATTTCCTGTCTTCTTGCCGACTCTGGTCGCCGCTTTCGAGTGTAGCCACTATTATGACTTTTAGCCTATTGAATGGAGACTATGCTGATGGCTGACGAAGAGCTGCACGAAACCGACTCGAACAACCAGAAGGACTGGCAGATCGAGACCTCATCCAGCACCGTTGCTGACGAGACCGCCAGCAAAGACACCGAGCAGAACGCAGAGAACGCTTCTGCCGAGGAAGGCGCGGCTTACGGCGTGAATATGGAGCAGGTGCAGGCCGTGCTCAACGCCACTGCCGATAAGGCCACGCTGACCCCGCAGATGCAGCGTATGATGAACCGCCAGGCGGAGAACACCAAGCGCGTTGAAGAAACCATTAAGGGCACCAAGTCGAACCCGCGTTGGTTCGTGCCGCTGTTCTGCGCGCTTATGATCATCGGCCTGATTTGGTGCGTGGTGTACTACCTCTCCCCGTCCGGCTCCTGGCCGATTCCAAACATCGGTGCGTGGAACCTCGGCATCGGTTTCGCCCTGATCATGATCGGATTCCTGATGACGATGGGATGGCGCTGAGTTCCGGCTCGTTGCGCTTATCTATCGGTAGATCGTTTTTTCTATCGTTAGGTTGTCCTTAATTCTTATGAGAAAGGCCGACCTCCCGTATGCGGAGGTCGGCCTTTTTCGTGCCTTAGCCTGTTCATCCACAGCTATCCACCACTTATCCACGACTTATCCACTACGTTATCCACAGCCTGTGGATGAATTACACCCATGTAGTTTTCCACCGAATGTGGAAAACCATGTGGATAAGTGGTGGATAAGCGGCGTTTCTCGGTGTATATCTCGTGCATAACTTTGGCTTGGCATACATCGCCACAGCGAGGGAACAGTTATACACCCGAGTTATCCACTGCAACAAACCCAATAATACCGCGGCATTCCTAACTTATCCACATAAGTTATCCACAGTCTTATGCACTTTTCTACACACTTGTGCACAAGTCACCATTGTGGATAACTCATTATCGTGGATAACTCGTCATTGCGCGCATCTCATTACTGTGGATATCTTCATACGGCACACACCCACTCGCCGAACGACGATATCCACATCGCCGCTTTCCGCACATACATTGATGCCGGGCACTGCATGTTCCGCAATACCCGGCATCAATCGTTTTTTTTTACAGCCATATCAAGCCATATCAGTGCAGGGAGCCGAAACTCATCCACCCGTAAGGATTGGCCATATTGCACAACAGAATCAACGCAATGACCAGCACCACCATGGCCCAGCCGTACACCTGCATGCGCCATTTCAGGCTTTTACCGCGCCACGCCGGCACACCACCCACCAGCAGCCATGTGAGTATTCCACCCACTACAAAGCCGCCGACATGCGCCTGCCACGCCACGCCACCGACCACGAACGGCAAGGCGAAGTTCACCGCCATCCAGATCAACATGGAGCGGATATCGGCGCCGATACGGCGATATACCACCAGCAATGATGCAAACAGGCCAAATAAGGCTCCAGAAGCCCCATAGGCTGCCATCTGCCAGCCGATGCCTCCCGGAGCCACCGCAGCCCACACCATAAGTCCCAGGGAGCCGCCAAGGCCGGAAATCACATACAGTCCCAAGAACCGCCAGTGGCCGATCATTCGTTCCAGCACTGGGCCCACGGAATACAGAGCAATCATGTTGAACAGGATATGCAATAGCGAGTTCGGCGCATGCAGGAACATCGAGGTGATGAGCGTCCACGGCTCAGCCACCAGTCTGACCGGAGCCGCCATGCCGAGGTACATCAACCAAGCCCTCAGGCCCGGGGCAATAAATCCCAACAATACCTCCAGTAGCCACACTGCCACGCACGCAACAATCAGCGCCCAGGTCATCACCGGACCACCGCGCTCCCACTGGTATCGAATCTCCCGTTGTGTAGGAATATGCATGCAGCCCACTGTATCGAAGGTCTCGGATGCGTTCCACGCGCCGCGAAGATGCCGAGCCGGCCAAGGGCAGACGGGCGCGGATGAATCGCCCACGAATGTCATTCCACCCAATCGTCACAAACAGCGGCCTAGAATAGGGAGCAGAGTCGGTCTGAA
>ENA-UOJL01001819-UOJL01001819.1-human-gut-metagenome-genome-assembly--contig:-P47-NODE-1819-length-20164-cov-11.180168_pt1 | contig 20164 bp, 17 predicted proteins | sample MGYA00242347_ERZ723894 | MGnify/ENA metagenome assembly ERZ723894
ATCATCACCAAACAGGAACTTATGGAACGTCGCAAAGGCTTAGACAACCAGATCGCAGATCTGCAATCCCAGTATGAGAGCGTAGAACAGGAGGATGAACGCAGTGGAGCGCTGGACATGAATCTGATCTCGCAGAAGCTGGATGAATGGCAGCGGGCATCAAAGAACGATGTTGATCGGGAGCTTATCAACAGCTGTGTGGCGCAAATCACGCCTTTGACAAATGAAGAATTTCGCTGGGCACTCGACTTTCAGATGTCAGAGGTACGGGCGAGAAACGCCGCAGCATATACGATGGATGGCTTTGTAGAGATGGCACGCTTTTCGATTTCCTTTGAGGAGGCAAAGGCTTTTAAGGCATCCCGAAATCAGGGAATCCGCAAAAATGAATGGCAGGATCTCACGGTGGTTGTGGGAATCTGGTCGAAAACTCAAAAGTAGGAGGCTGTGTCGGCTGTGCCGGTTGTGTCAGAGATTTTCAAAACAAGTTTTATTATATCCTTATATCTCCACCCATAAAACACCTGAAAGACACGAAAACATAAGACTGATTCGCAAAAACACTGACACAGCGGACACACTTGGTACAAGTTAGGCGTATCTGAAGCAGATATAATGATATATTATGATGCGTTTGCAGATTCATCTTCCAGCGTCAGGGCGGCAGAACCTGAGAGCGAAACCTGCACAGAGGATACGGATTCCGATAATTCTGCCAAGACGGCTACCAGATCAGACCGTAAAGTTGTTAGCACGAATGGAATGGATACCTATTCGGAACTTTCTGGCGAGATCTCTGTGGACGTGAACCACTATGAAATCGGAGAAATGCCGGAAGATGTAAAAGAATACTATCTCAGCTATGGGAGTGATTTTGATACTGCATGGCTGAACGCATTGTATAGATCGAAATCTAATAGGATGATAATAAACTGTTTTTTGAGATTTCTTATAGGGCGATTTGATCAAAGGCAGCATATTTCCTACCTTCGCCCTTCAATTTCATTGTGACAAATGGAAAAATCATTACAGACTGCAATAAATCCAGTTTCGACATTTGGGATGGTTTTCGTCCAATCAGGCAGGTCAGGTTTTCTTTATCAAGATCCAGCAGGCCAATGCGTGGGTGAAGTGATTCAGATCGCAGAGGAAAGCGGTGCCGAAATTCAGTTCTACTAAAAGATAATCATAAGCGGCCATGAGGCGGAGCTTTTGCGCAGATAAAATGCTGCGGGAAGATTCGCTTTTTGTATAAATGAAAACTTTTTACTCTTTGATTTTGCTTTATAAAATTGATGTGAGAATAAAATTTTCTGAAATGCTGGAATAAAAAGCAGAAATGAGCTATAATAATAGCAGAAAGGAGTTGAAAGAATGCTTTGCCAGTTTTCTTTTCAGAATTTTAAGTCTTATAAGGATGAAACTACATTCGATTTCCGCGCAATGGCGATTCCAGAGTTTCAGGATGCCTTGATTCGGCGGGAGAAAGCGGAAGATTTGCTTCCAGTTAGCGCGGTCTATGGCCCTAATGGTGGCGGCAAGACAAATCTGCTTCAGGCATTCTTTTGCCTGATTAACCTTGTCGTAAAGCCGATTCATGCGCTGGAGAAGAATCGACAGCCTATGATCTTCCAGCAGGGCAGCAGTGTGACTCCTTTTATGCTGGATGAAAACTCTGTAAATGAGCCTACGATTTTTCAGGTGTTTTTCCGTGTAGGCGAGAAGGAGTACCAGTATTATATTTCTCTCAAGGAAGAAATTGTTTTTGAGTCTCTGCTGTGGCGCACTCTTGGCGGCAAGAAGACGGGCCTGATTTTTGAGCGAGACGGTCAGAAGATTGAATTGGGCGCGAGCATCAGTAAGGCGAGCATCAATCTGGATGTCAATCCGAAGATGCCGTACCTTTCTTTTTTGGCAATCAATTATAATATTCCTGTGATTGCAGAAGTGCAAAATTGGTTTGAATCCTGTATTACGCAGAGCTACGCGAACCCCAGAGCAAAAAACATTGTGCTGGTGTCCAAGAATGAAGCAACCAAGGAAAGCCTGATTTATGCGCTGAATGATGTAGGCATTGATTTGTCCGGTTATCGCTATGATGAGGATAGCAAGCACCTGTTTACGCAGAGAACGATCAATGGAAAGGTCTATGAGCTTCCCTTTGAAGCGGAATCGGATGGAACCAAGAAGATGATTGCAGCCTTGCCGGTTCTGATGGTAGCATTGCAGGAAGGCCGCACAGTCGTTGTGGACGAATTGGATGCCAAGCTGCATCCGAAGCTGCTTCGGTATGTGATTCAGATGTTCAAGAACCCGGAACTGAACAAGAAGGGCGCACAACTGCTATTCAGTTCTCACGACCTGACTACGATGAAGAATACAGTTTTCCGTCGTGATGAAATTTGGTTTGCCGCAATGAATGACAATCATGAGAGCGAGATTTATTCGCTTTATGAATTCCGACAGGAGGACAATACTCGCGTCAAGAGCACAGCGGCCTTTGACAAGCAGTATCTGGAAGGCCGATATGGTGCAGATCAATGTGTGTCTGTGTTTGAAGGTTCTGGCAAATGGTAAAGCGGAAAGTTTACATGGGTGTGATTGGCTAGACCTGTGCAGGGTGGGAATAAAGGAGGCCAACACGATATGTGTGAAGTGCTGGATAGAATAGAAAACTGTGGTATCGACAAAGGGAAAGCTGAGGGCAGAATTAAAGGAAGAACACAAGTGATGGCGCTTATGAAGAAGCTTTTTGAGCAGAATCGTATTGATGATGCGAAAAAGGCTTCCGAGGACGCGGCCTATTATGACCGTCTGTTAAAAGAGCTAGGAATCAACTAAAAAACGAAAATATAAGGAACAACCGACAACGAGAGATGCAGTCAAAGTTGAAGAATCAACGATGGCTGCGCGGACTTTTTATTGGATGTTCTACATCTACTAAAAAATCCTTTTATTTCGGACAGAAATCAGCTATAATAAGAGATGAAGTGGAAGAGAATTCTAAAATCACACGCTGAGAGGAACTTTACCTATGAAAATCAAGAGTATTGCCTTAGAGAATTTTATGATTTTCGATTCTGTTGATGTGGAGTGGTCTTCGGGCATCAATGTGATTTTAGGCGATAATAGCACAGGCAAGACCACGTTGCTGAAAGCTTTGTATGCACTGGTAAAGCCGTACAGTCGAAAGGACTTTCCCAAATGTACACTGCCGCAGCAGGAAGATATGATCGTCAATAAGATGGTTGGCGTTTTCCGCCCCGATGAGGGGAAAATTGGCCGCATGGCAAGTCGCAAGCGTGGCGCATCGAAGACGACACAGATGAAGGTCTGCATGGCTGAGGGCGATGTAATCAATGTGTCGTTCGGAAGCCGAAAGGAAAACCATGCCGATGTGTCCATTCAGGCAGAGGAAAAAGATAAGCCGTTTGAACCTGTCTATCTGCCACCCAAGGAAATGATTTCGGCAACAGAACATTTCCAGAGTCTGTATGAGGAGTATCATATTGACTTTGAAGAAATGTACTATGACCTCACCAAATTGCTGGATAAGCCGCTGAAAAAGGGCGCATATACCAGCGAGCAGAACGAAGTCCTCTCAAAATTTGAGGAAAGTATGAAAGGCAAAGTCGTTCAGAAAGACAAGAAGTTCTACCTGAACGTGGAGGGCGAAGGTTCTTTTGAAATGGGCCTGCTTTCCGAGGGCTATAAAAAGCTTGCAACGATTGTTTACCTGATTCAGTCCGGCAGTCTTAGCAAAGGCTCGATTCTGTTCTGGGATGAGCCTGAAACCAATATGAACCCGAAGATGGTGGAGCCTGTTGCACAGGCATTGGGAGCATTGGCTCGTGCAGGAGTTCAGGTTTTTGTTACGACCCATGATTATTTTACTATGCAGAGCTTTAATCTGATGGCAAAATATCCGCAAGGTAAGCCTGTCGATGTGCAGTTCATCTCGCTGTACCGTGACGAGGATGGAAAAATTGCTATGGAGACAGGGAAAGAACTGACCGACCTTGACCATAATTCGATTATGGAAGAGTTTGATGAGCTGTATAATCGGGAACAGGATTTGATTTATGGTACTAACTGAAGGAGAACTGCAATTTACGTTTCCGGGAGAAAAGGCAATCAAATTTGATGATACCGAATTTTATCGGAAACGGTTCAATAAGCTGTCAGGCGCAAAAGGCGTGGACTTCATCTGTGATACGGACGATTTTTTGATGTTGCTTGAGGTAAAGGATTGCCTTGGCAATGAAGCAGAAAACGGTTGGAGAATAGCAATAGATAATACAAAGGTAGCAACTTCGCCAACGTCAGTCGATACAGAAGGCAGAGAAAGTTTTGATAATGAAGTAGCGCATAAGGTGGCTATGACAATCTCCTGTCTGCTTGGTGCACAGACCTTCGGTGAAAATCGTCCATTCCAGCAGGAAGAACTGATTCCGTATGCAAAGGCATTGGAAAATGAGAAAGTTGCACAGCGCAACAAGACCGTTTTTGTTATTCTGCTGCTGGAGGGTGACTTCCAATCTGGTACTCGAACCAAGAAAATGAACATGGATAGAATCCAACTCAGCATTGAAAAGAAATTGAAATGGCTGAATTGCAAGGTTTCGGTCGTGGATGCCGGTACATACAGGAGCGACCTATTTGAAGTAGAGCGTATAACCTGAAAAGACACTTTATTATAATTAGGTGTGGTGTTCGTTGAATAAGAAGAACAGAATGAACACATTTCCATCGAAAATAAAACCTGAACGGTGCAAAGGCACTTGGCCTCCTATTACAGAGGCTAAGTGCCTTTTGCGTCTTGTTTTGTGAGCGGAAAGAAGGTACAATAATAGCAAGTGACTCACATCTGCGAGGTGATACGATGCTGAACATCTACTTTGGAGATATGCCGGAGGCTGTCTACAACACAGCGGTTTATTTTAACTACACTTATGAGGATGAATGGCTGACTTCTGATTTTGCAAAAGAAGTTATCAAAAAAATTGACAAATCCAATGTTCTGGGGCCTCATGCAATCGAAAGCCCGGTTTTAGGTGTAATTCCGCCGGAGAACCTGTCTGGCGGCACGAAAACGCTTCTGTTGATGGCAAATGATCCGGAAAAGGTATTCAATGCCTCGACTTGCGGTGACAACTGCGCACCCTTTATTCTCAAATTAGCTAAGAAAAAAGACCTGACGATCAATCTACGTCACCTGATGGATTTTGGAAAGAAAAAATTCCCTGTGGATGTAAAAGTTTTGAATACAGGTGATGTGGTGCACAACATGGAAGAATTGATGCCGATTGCATTCGAGTTCGTATGAGGCTATAAAATGAAGGGTAAACATAAAATCGAAGTTCGGAGCAAACGAATAGTTTTTACCATAGAATTGGAACGCAACATCACGATTCTGCGCGGTGACAGTGCAACAGGCAAGACGACGCTGGTTGAGATGCTGAGTGCCTATGAGAACTATGGCAGAAAGAGCGGCATTACGATCGTCTGTGACAAAACGTGCAGAGTCCTGTCCGGTGCGCTCTGGGAGGCTCAACTGAAAGACATTCAGGATGCTATCGTGTTCGTGGACGAAGGCAGCACTTTTGTTTCAAGCCTTGACTTTGCCCGTGCGATTCAGAAAACGGACAACTACTATGTGCTTGTGACGAGAGAAGATTTGAGTACCCTGCCGTACAGCGTAAATGCAATTCTGGAGCTGAAAAAGACGACCAGCCGATTTAAGCGGACCTATAATAAAGCATACCCCATTTACGATTCTCTGTCCGCCAGCGATGTGGAGCTGGGAAGCGTTGAGAAGCTGCTGACAGAAGATGCCAACTCCGGGTATCAGCTGTTTACAAAAATCGGTGAGAAATACGGCATTGCCTGTATCCCTGCGGCAGGCAAAGATAACGTCAAACAAAAGATTCTTCCGCTGAAATCAGAGAAAGTTCTGGTGATTGCGGATGGTGCGGCGTTTGGCCCACAGATGAACGATATTTACCGTCTGATGCAGGAAAAGAGCGCAAAATTTAGTTTGTACCTGCCGGAATCGCTGGAGTGGTTGCTCCTGAAAGCAGATTTGATTGGACAGCCGGACATTCTTGAAATCCTGGAACATCCGGCAGATTTCATCGAGAGCAGCGAATTCTTCAGCTGGGAGCGGTTCTTTACCAACTTGCTGGAACAGCGAACGAAGGATGTTCCCTATGTGCGGTATGACAAGGCAAAACTGCCGGAATTCTATTTGCAGGAAGAAAATTTGGAGAAGATCATTGCGGAGATGGGGTAAAACACACTGGAAATTCACAAATAACGTATCATCGTTACTCCGAACGCTCTGTAATTTTGGCACCCGCCCAGGCTGCTATCAAGAACCCCCGCAAGTAATTGCGTGAGAGCTTGAGAGAGCACCAATAAAGTATATGAGCCGCCCCGGTTTCCGTAACAGGACGCCGGGGCGGTTTTGCGTCATGCACCGGAACCCCTCTCCCCCGGGCGGGGGAGAGGGACGGAGGGCCATGCGGCAGGGTCGTGACTTGGAGGATTATGTGGCGCAGCGGTTTACCGAAGCAACCGGTTTGAGGAAGCGTACAATACAAATACCGATGGCCAGAAAGGAGGCCCACGCAATATGTGTGATGTGCTTGATAAAGTGGAAAACAGTGGCGAAAGCAAGGTTGCTCTTTTGATGAAAAAGCTATTTGACCAAAACAGAATTGAGGATGCGAAAAAGGCCTCGGAGAACGAGGAATACCGTATCAAGTTGATGAAAGAATTCGGCATCAGCTAAGAAAAAAATTATATGTATAACTGGGGGAGCGTCTTCGGATGCTCTCCTTTACTTTTGCAGGGCAGTCCGTGTGGATTGTCCTGCTTCTTTATATAAGGAGAAGATAGATTACACCGGCACATCCACCACCCGCCCGGAATGGCTGAAGCTCTACCGGATTCTGAGAGCTGGAGATGTGGTGGTATTCGATTCAGTATCCCGGATGTCCAGAAATGCAGAAGAAGATTTTGCTCTGTACGAAGACCTCTACCACAAGGGCATCCGACTGGTGTTCTTGAAAGAGCATCACATTGATACCGAAACGTACAAAAAGGCCCTGTCCGGCAGCATTGCCATGACAGGGACAAATGTAGACTTCATCCTGAAGGGCATCAACGAGTATCTGATGGACTTGGCAAAAGAGCAGATCAAGCTGGCCTTTGAGCAGTCTGAAAAAGAAGTGGCCGATTTGCACCAGCGTACTCGTGAGGGTCTTGTAACAGCAAAGCTGAATGGAAAACAGGTTGGCCGCAAGAAAGGCACTGGATTTGAAACTAAAAAAGCTAAAGCGGCCAAAGAGAAAATCTGCATCCATTGTAAGGCTTTTGGTGGTACATTGGACGATGTGGAGTGCATGAAGCTGACAGGGCTTGCCCGGAATACCTATTATAAATATAAAAGGCAGATTCGGGAGGAGGCTAAAACGCAAGGTTGAGCTTTGTAAAAGTGCCAACCGCAAAAGATGATAGGAGGAACACGGTGAACTCTGCGAATACCGTGTTCCTTTTTGTGGGTTATCGTAGGATGGACAGACATACCGTCCATCAAAATCTTTATAATGAGGTTAGAAAAGCTGATAAGATTGTGTGATAAAAGGAGAAGAGTGTATGAAAAAATTCTTGATGATACTACTGAGTGTTGCATTTGCGCTGAACTTTGTGCTTGTGGTTGGAATGATTGGCGAGTACATTTCGCCGCGACAGGCGTTTTATACCATTACCGATGAGATGATGAACACAGCCTATCGGTTCAGGCGAGGATGGCAGCTCAGGAATCGTTTGCCTTGACTTTTGAAGAGATGGACAGACAGCGTGTCCATCTTTTTTTGTATACTGAAATTGTACAAAAGAAACAAAAATTTTTTTGCGCTTCAGTGAAACGACAAAACTTCACACAAAGAATTGCAGTGATAATTGTGCTGTGTTACAATGAGCAGAGAAGGAGAATGAACTGTGCACAATAGTAGATTAGATCGTATACTCTATATCCAACAAGTGCTGGTACAGGGCGGTGTGCTGAATAAGCAGCAGACGGCCGACCACTTTGGTGTCAGCGAGAAAACGATTCAGCGTGACCTTGATACCCTGCGAAATCATTTCGCCGACAGTGAGCCGCGTCGGGAAATTCTGTATAACTCCGCAAAGGGCGGCTATCTGCTGGATGATACGCTTTCACGCTTCCTCACCAGCAGCGAGATTCTGGCAGTATGCAAAATTCTGCTGGAAAGCCGCTCGATGGTCAAAGAAGAAATGTTCCCGATTCTGGACAAGCTTATTCTGGCCTGTACGCCGCTGGACAGGCTGAATCAGGTCAAAGACCTCATCAGCAACGAACGCTTCCATTACGTTGAGCCGCAGCATGGCCGGAAGTTTATCGAGAGCCTGTGGGAGATCGGCACGGCAGTAGAAAATCACAATGTTATGGAAATTACCTACTGCCGCACCCACGACGGCGAGACTCGTGTGCGCACCATTGAGCCGGTGGGCATCCTGTTCAGCGAGTATTATTTCTATCTGGCGGCGTTCATCGAAGGCATCGACAAGGATAAACACTTCCAGAACCCGCAGGATAACTCCCCGACGATTTATCGCATCGACCGTATCCAGAACTATAAGACCCTCGACCGGCATTTTGCCCAGCGGTATACTGACCGTTTTCAGGAGGGCGAGATGCGCAAGCGCATCCAGTTTATGTACGGCGGCGAGTTGCAGACCATCCGGTTCGAGTATACCGGGCCAAGTCTGGAATCCGTGCTTGACCGGCTGCCGACTGCAAAGGTGCTGCAAGTGACAGAAAAGGGCTGGATTGTAGAAGCGGAAGTGTTTGGAACGGGTATTGATATGTGGGTGAGAAGTCAGGGAGATTACATCAAAATAATAAAACCATAGGAGGAAATATGGCATGAGACAGGTTCAGATTGAAATCCTTTTTCAGAATGGTGAGATTCGGGAAATTCGGCAGGATTATAAAAAGATGAACCTTCTGGATTTTAGTGCGATTCAAGGAAAACCTATTGAAAAATGGTTTTCCTCGGCAGAAAGTGACTATGAGGAGTGGCACGGATTGGAAAAAGCGGTCGCTGTGGATGACCCCAATGCCAGCTATGCGTACGAGTTTCATGGTCCGGAAAAGGAGAAACTGGAATTTAACCAATGCGTAGAAACTCAGATAAAAGGCAGAGTGGGGTTGTGGCTTTCTGAGGAACAAGTAGCGCAAAAGTACATTTCCACGGCGGAACTGGCATGGAAGGACGGAGAGGTTTCAGAAGCACTTTGGGGTTATCAGATTGCGGCAGAAGAATATCATTCTGTGCCGGCAATGAAATGGATTGCGGAATATCACTATCGTGGTTATCGGGATAATAAGCAAAAAAATCAGCCGGATGCAGAAAAGTGGCTGGACATTGCACTTCAGTATTGGAGAATGGCTGCGGAAAATCAGGACACAGAAATCCAATTCCAACTGGGAATGCGTTTTCAAAAGGGAGAAGACGTTGCGGTTGATTTGACGGAAGCTGCAAAATGGTATGGCATGGCGGCGGAAAATGAAAATGCAGAGGCGCAATTCTACATGGCTAATGCCTATTCCGCTGGTACTGGTGTGAAGCAGGACAATGAAAAAGCGGCCAACTGGTATCGTCAGGCGGCAGAGCAAGGACACGGGCAGGCACAGCTGGATTATGCCGACTGCTGTTTTGAAGGAAAAGGAAGACCGGCTGATAAGAACGAGGCTGTTATTTGGTATCAAAAAGCGGCGGAAAAGGGGCTTGAAAAAGCACAGCTGGCTCTTGCAAACTGTCTTTGGAATGGTGTCGGCATAGCTTGTACCCCAGCGAGCGCAGCACATTGGTATCAGAAAGCGGCGCAGCAGGGAAATGCAGAAGCACAAAATAAATTTGGCGATTGTCTGACAAAGGGAATCGGTGTGCCGCAGAATACAGAAGAGGCCGAAAAATATTACAATCTTTTGGCACAGCAGGGTAATACGGAGGCGGAATATCATTATGCGGCGTGCCGCTTCCAAAAGGGTGACTATGCGCAGGCGTGGCTGTATTACCAAAGGTCAGCGGATAAGGGTTACACGCTGGCTCAATATGAGCTTGGTTTGGGATATGAAAAGGAAAAATTTGGAGAGGAAAAGGCAGAACTGGCTTTTCAATCTATGCGCAAAGCAGCCTTAGATGGTTATGCACCGGCTCAATTAAAATTAGGCGAATACTTTGAAAACGGTGCTGGAATAGTAAAAAATCCTGTCCAAGCGGCAAAATGGTATCGTGAAGCAGCAAATCAGGGGTTGGCGGAAGCACAGTATCGCTTGGGCAAATGCTGCAAAGCTGGTTCCAGTTTTGGAATCGTGCAAAGTGATGAGGAAGCGGCGTGCTGGTATGATAAAGCGGCAGAGCAGGGACACACAAAAGCACAGAATAATTTGGGCGTCTGCTACATGGTGGGAAGTGGTGTAAAGAAAGACACCGAAATGGCAGAAAAGTGGCTGAAAAAAGCTGCCAAAGCAGGGCTGGTCGAAGCACAACTTAATTACGCGCAGTGCTGTGAAATTCTTGGGGACACAGAAAAAGCAGTTCATTGGTATCAGGAAGCGGCCAAGCAAGGTGATTTTAAGGCACGAGTTCGATTGGCAGAATGTTATAACTCTGGAATCGGCGTCGAAAAGAATCCGGAACAGGCTGCGTATTGGTGCGAAGAAGCGGAAAAAAATAAAGCGGATGCCGCCGAGGATAAAATAAAGACACTCGCGGAGGTGCAGCGTGAAACGGCGCAGTGTTATATGGATGGCATCGGAGTAGGGAAGAACATCGTAAAGGCCGCAACACTGTATCAGGCAGCTGCAAAAAATGATGATACGGAAGCACAATTTGAATATGCAAACTGTAGCTATTATGGCCTGGGAGCGAAACAGAGCTTCCGTACCGCGACATATTGGTATACGAAAGCGGCCGACAAGGGTCATGCCCGCGCAATGAACAGCCTTGGCGGCTGCTGTTTACAGGGGGAAGGTGCGCCCAAAAGTTTGAAAGACAGTGTGAGATGGTTTGAAAAGGCTGCAAAACTTGGGTTGGCAGAGGCTCAATATATGATGGGCGAGTGCTGCCGCAAAGGAACCGGCGTAGAAAAAAGTGCGAATAAGGCTGCGGAGTGGTACGAAAAAGCGGCAGAACAGGAATATGCACCTGCGCAGTATAGACTTGGCTGCTGCTATGAAGACAAGGATGGTAAGACGTATGACGCATTCAAGGCTGCTGAGCTGTTCCGCAAGGCTGCAGAGAAGGACGAAAAAGACGCACAGTACCATTATGGCCGGTGTTGCGAAATGGGAAAAGGAGTTCCGCAGGATTTGAAGGAGGCCGGAAAATGGTATCAGAAGGCAGCCAATAATGGCTGTGCAGAAGCACAGTATATACTCGGTACATGGTATGAAAAAGGCAATGAAGTTGTGGCGAAGGATAAAGTGCGAACCAAGGAATTGTATTTGAAAGCTGCAAAGCAGAAATATGCCAAAGCGGAGCTTGCCTATGCGATCTGTCAGGAAGAAGATGCCCTATGGAGATCTGCTGAGAATTGGTATGGAAACGTACTATCCAATAAAGATGCATCAAATGAGATTGTTGCAGAAGCGCAGTATCGGATGGGGCGTCTCTATGAAGAAGTAAAAAAAGACCCGAATACGGCAGAGATTTATTATATAGATGCCTCCAGCTCGGGTCACGCAGAAGCGCAGTACAGATTGGGAATGTGGTTCAAAAATGGCGCCTCCGTACCAACCAGGTATGACAAAGAGCAGGCAGTAAAATGCTTTGCAAGAGCTGCCAAGCAGGGACACCCAGAAGCAGAGTATTGGTATGGCAACTGCCTGCTGTATGGAATTGGAGTGCCGAAAAATGCAAAAGAAGGGTTTAACTGGTATTTGGCATCTGCAAATCATGGATTGGCAGATGCTATGAATGGCGTTGGATTCTGTTATGAGATGGGCAACGGTATAGCAAAGAATATGGACTGTGCAGCTGTGTGGTACATGAAAGCGGCAGAGAAAGGCCACTCCCGCGGACTGTACCATTTGGGAGACTGCTACAAGAACGGATGTGGTGTCGAGGCAAATCAAACCAAGGCATTTGAGTGCTATCAGAAAGCAGAGCGGGCGGCAGCAGCAAAGGGAGGAGATGCAGAGGTAGAATACGAACTTGGTTGCTGCTATGAGACCGGTTCTGGTACGGAAAAATCCCCCAGTCAGGCGTTTAGCTGGTACAAAAAAGCTGCCCAGAAAGGGTATGTGGATGCGGAATTTGAATTGGCAGACTGTTATTGGAATGGAACTGGCGTAAAGGAAGATGCAGCAGCAGCTTTTAGCTGGTGCAAAAAGGCGGCGGAAAGCGGAAAAACTGAAGCTAAGTTGCTGTTGGGGGCGTCTTATATGTTAGGATACGGAGTCTCTCAAAATCTGTCCAAAGGCGCAAAACTGATACGCGCCGCAGCAGATGCCGGAAATGCGGATGCACAAGAAGGAATGGTTCTGCTTTATGGTATGGGACTTGGCGTAAGACGCAACATGAAAAAGGCAAGAGAATATGGCAACAGAGCGGTAGCACAGGGAAGCAAGGATGCTAAGAAACAACTGCAAGATATTGAAGAAATGTATAAAAATCCTGTAGTGAGTGTCTTTTTAACGGTAAGTTCGCCATTCTGGAAATCGTGGATGAAAAAGCAGCTTAAAGAGCAGCTTAAAGAGGAGGGCATGAAATAATGCCGGAACAACTTGAACGCTATGAGCAAAAGCCATTAAGTGAACAGACAAAGCAAAATCTGATGGACCAGTTGACACTGGCAGACCATCTGGTTTACAAAAAGTATCTTCCAGACCTTCAGAACTATGCGCTGGTAGACCCGACGGAACAAATGGTGGGCGGGAAAATTACCGATGACTATATGAAGGTGTTCAAGCTGGAAGAACTGACCGTGAAGCAGGGGGAAGACCAGCTCCAGAAACTCTCAACGGTGTACCATTCCAGCATGGCACTTGGATGCAGTCTGGCAGTTTTGGTCAGCGTCAAAAAGTCTGGGGCGCCTGCATCAATCTACCTTGGTGTACGGCGGAATTTACGGCAGAAGAACAGCGAAGCGATAGAAAATCTGGATATTTCGTTCAAGACTCTTCACGAAGGAATGAAAAGCAACTTTCCGGGTTCTCAAACGAGCCGAATCTATGCCAGCGATGACCAGCAAGATACAGAAAGCCTGAATTATTTGCTGGATGGTGCATTTGGCGATAAAATGCGGACGATTACATCGGCTTCCTGCGTGGCTGCCTTGCGGGATAAATCCAAAACGGAAAATAAGGCGTTTATTCAGGGGATCGAACGATTTATGGATGCGATGGGAGACCATGTCTATACGGCTTTGTTTCTTGCTGACCCGGTATCAGAAAACGACCAGGCGAGTATCCGCAGCAGCTATGAGCAACTTTACAGCACGCTTTCACCGTTTCGAAAAAGTACATGGTCGTATAATGAAAACCACAGTAACGCTGTAATGTCCAGTGTATGCGACGGAAAATCGAATGTCATTACAGATGGCATCAGTGCTTCTTCCAGCAAGGGCCGTGGTTCCGATACGGGCTTTTCACTTAATTTGGGAATAGAAAAGGGTCATACGGAGAATTTTGAGAAATCGCATCAAAAAGGAATCTTTGAGCGAAAAAAGCCCGCGGCGCCTCAAGACGCAACTTCTGGGGCAGGAAGAGCTGTCGTAGAGGAAAAGAAAATTAACTGGAAAAAGACCGGAGTGATTGCGGCAGGAGTGGTAGTTGCAGCAGGAACGGCGGCTCTCTGCGTCTTTCAACCAGAACTCGCAGCAGCGGCTGCGGCGAAAGCCGGGCCGATTTTGACGAAAGCAGCCAGTGCAGTGGGACTGGCCAAAGGCGCAGCTATTGAGAAGAAGAACCTTTTCGATGGAAGAGATACGATTTCGCACGGCGCAGCAGATATGCTCATCCATACGATGGGGTGCGGCCTGAGCCATAATATCTCTCGTTCCAGCAACGAAGAAACCGGAGAATCACACAACGAAGCAAAAGGCACTGTCTGTAATGAAACCAGTGGAAACACAAAAACCGATGGAAACGGCACGACGCTGCAAATTGAATTTGACAATAAATCCATCGAAAATCTCCTTGAGCGAATTGATGAACAGCTGAAGAGAACGCGTGAAAGCGAAGACTACGGATGCTATAATTGCTCGGCGTATTTCCTTGCACCGCAGGCGCAAACTGCTATTCTTGCGGCAAATACATATCGTGCGCTGATGATTGGCGAAGGCTCTGCTGTGGAAAGCGGTGCGGTCAACATTTGGCAGGAACAGAAATATGTTGTACCGGCGATGCGCGAATATCTGAAGCATTTTGAGCACCCCGTTTTTATGCGGCAGCTGCGGGAAGATGGAGATGTCAGCCTGCTTTATACTCCCGGAACAATGGTCAGCGGTCGGGAACTGCCGATGCATCTTGGATTGCCGACACGCTCGGTACACGGTATGGCGGTAATCGAACACGCAGAGTTCGGACGGAATGTGCCGATTGTTTCCGCGGATAAAAAAGAGCAGCTTGCGTTGGGCTGTATCTACCACATGGGAAATGAGGAAAAAGAAAATAAGGTCTTTTTACAGAAGCAGGCACTGCGGTCGCATACTTTCATCACAGGCTCTACCGGCTCGGGTAAATCCAATGCGGTCTATCAGCTATTGGCAGAAGTAACAAAAGACTCTGATACCACATTTCTTGTGGTTGAACCAGCCAAAGGCGAGTACAAGCATATTTTTGGAAATGGAAAAGCAAAGGTGTATGGCACAAACGAAAACCTGACACCGCTGCTGCGGATAAATCCATTTACATTCCCGCCAGAAATTCATGTCCGGGAGCACATTGACCGGCTTGTGGAAATCTTCAATGCCTGCTGGCCGATGTATGCAGCGATGCCTGCCATTCTGAAGGATGCAGTGGAACGGTGCTATCGTAATACAGGATGGGATTTGCGGCGGTCGGTAAATGTACAGATGACTTATCCGACGTTCTATGATTTGATGGATATTCTTCCGTCGGTCATTCAGGAGTCGGAGTATTCTAAAGATACCCAGAGCGATTATACGGGTGCTTTGTACACTCGTGTACGTTCTCTGACAACAGGAATTTACGGAAATATTCTCTGTGCAGAGGATGGACTGGAAGACGCTGAGTTGTTTGATTGCAATGTAATCGTGGACTTGAGCCGGGTCACTTCGATGGAGACAAAATCGCTCCTGATGGGACTTTTGGTAATAAAATTGCAGGAGTACCGGATGTGTACGTCTGAGATGAACCAGCCGCTGCGACATATTACCGTTTTGGAGGAAGCACATAACTTGCTGCGCAGAACATCGGATGTACAGGCACAGGAAAGTGCAAACCTACAAGGAAAATCTGTAGAGATGCTGACGGATGCCATTGCAGAAATGCGCACTTACGGCGAGGGTTTTGTAATCGCAGACCAGTCCCCCGGTTTGCTGGACCCGGCGGTCATCCGAAACACCAACACGAAGATGATTCTTCGGCTGCCGAGTGAAGAAGATAGAAAACTGGTTGGCAAATCAGCAGGGCTGAACGATAAGCAAATTGAAGAACTGGCAAAACTGGAAATGGGTGTTGCGGCGGTATATCAGAATGAATGGAATGAGCCGATACTGTGCAAGGTGAACTACTATCCAGAGTCGGAGAACTGCTATCAGAAACCTTGCAGTATGGAGATGGATTCTGACACAGAACTTGTAATGCGAGAGCTTCTGTCGGAAAAAGAAGAAAGCGAGCTGCCGAAGGAAGTTCTGGAACACTGGTGGAAACATTGGCAGAACCGGATAGACACGACAACGGGGCAATATCTTTGTGAAGTGCTGGAAAACCAGAATGATAAATGCGATGAAGTAATCCAAAAAGCCGTTTATGATATTTTTGAAGGAAAGCAGCTGTTTGGTTGGTACGGAAACAAGATGGAGTCTAGAACGGATGCCTACGGTGAACTGGTAGAGCGACTGTGCGGCCGTTACCGGTTGAGCGAGAAAATCGCAAAAGAAATTCTGGACTGTATCATGACAACAGGTCTGGAAGAAGCAAAAAACAAAGAGGGCGTAGGAGCCATTCGTAAGAAATACAATGAGCAAAGGAGTGAACAAGTGTGAGCGGTTTTCATGAGGTAGGACGAAATCTGGAAATTAAGCAGAAGATTGAAAGTGCGGTGGTAAAAACAATAGAAAGCGTTCCAGAAAAAGTTCTCAAACCAGAACATATCGAAACGCGAAACCAGAAATGGGAAGGGCAGACCTACCCGGGCACGGATGTGTCATATCGGAAAAGCGTATTTGTACAGGATGGAAGATTAAAGGAAGGCGTCTTCCCGAAATTTAGTCCAGTATTTGAAACGACGCTGCCCAAAGATATGCGGCAAATGTCCGATGTGGCACAGTTCAAATATTGCACGGACAGTCTGGCGGATTATGCGCTCCGGCACCCGGAGTTTGCAGAAAAATTCAATAAGACCCAGCTGGAACAGATTCTTGGCAAAAATCCGACGATAGATGGCTATACATGGCATCATACGGAGCACCCGGGTAAAATGCAGCTTGTAGACCGCACAATTCATGATAGCTGTCGCCATACGGGAGGCCGGAATATCTGGGGCGGTGGTACGGAATGCAGATAAGGAGAGCAACGATGAACAACACATGGAACTATAAGGAAGATTTACAAGACCCGGAAGCCTTTGAAAAAATTGAAAAACAGTATGACATCAAAATCCCGGAAAAATTGAAAGATTTTGTGGCAGAACATAATGGTGCCAGCCCGAGCGAGTGTGTGTTCGACTCGGAGGGCGGGGAACATTTGTTTGGTGCAGTACTGTCTTTTGACAGCGGAGAAACTTGCAAAACAACTATATATCAGGCGATGGATGCCGTTCAGAACAAGTCGGTGATTCCATTTGCAGAAGACCCATTTGGAAACTATATCTGCCTTTCGATGGAAAATGGAAAAATTTTATTCTGGAGCCATGAAACGGATGAAATGACAGTTGCGGGCGATGAATTGGAAAGCTTCCTGAAAGGGCTGCACCCAATCAAATAAAATGGTTAAAAGCTATAATTTATGAGTCTGTTGCACTTTTGAGTTATTATAATCTGAATCGATTGCACATACAATACAAGTATCACTTCATGGAACGGAGGGTACTTGTACTATGGTGGACTACGCCGATATCGGAAAACGCATCCGTGCCTGCCGCCTTGCAAAGGGCATGACGCAGGAGCAGCTGGCCAATGAGGTCGGCGTGGTGGTCACGCACATCAGTCATATCGAAACAGGCAACTCTGTGCCCAGCCTGAAAACGCTGATCGATATCATCAACGCACTGGACTGTTCCGCAGATGAGCTGCTGTGCATCGAGATCAAAAAGGCAAAGCCGGTGTTCGACAGCTGGATGACCGAACAGCTTGCGGATTGCTCTGCCGATGAGGCAAAGATCATCAAAGAAACGGTGGTCAGCCTGAAAAAATCGCTCCGAAAAGTGTATGGGAAACCATCTAAGAATCGGTATGACTAAAATCTCAAAAGGCTAATATTGAGAGCCTGAAAAGCACCAGTAAACAGAATTAACCGCCCCAGATTCCGTAACAGGCATCTGGGGCGGTTTTTGGTTGATGACATAAGAATACTTTTAAGTGGCATTTGAGAAATAAAATTTCTAGAATACTGGAATAAAAACCGAAAATGAGCTATAATAATAACAGGAAGGAGTTGAAAGAATGCTTTGCCAGTTTTCTTTTCAGAATTTTAAGTCTTATAAGGATGAAACTACATTCGATTTCCGCGCAATGGCGATTCCAGAGTTTCAGGATGCCTTGATTCGGCGGGAGAAAGCGGAAGATTTGCTTCCAGTTAGCGCGGTCTATGGCCCTAATGGTGGCGGCAAGACAAATCTGCTTCAGGCATTCTTTTGCCTGATTAACCTTGTCGTAAAGCCAATCCATGCGCTGGAGAAGAATCGGCAGCCAATGATTTTCCAGCAGGGCAGCAGTGTGGCTCCCTTTATGCTGGATGAAAGCTCTGCAAATGAGCCTACGATTTTTCAGGTGTTCTTCCGTGTAGATGAGAAGGAATACCAGTATTACATTGCGCTCAAGGAAGAAATTGTCTTTGAGTCTCTTCTGTGGCGTACACTTGGTGGTAAGAAGACAGGACTGATTTTTGAACGAGACGGCCAGAAGATTGAATTGGGTGCAAGTATCAATAAGGCAAGCATCAACTTGGACGTCAACCCGAAGATGCCGTATCTTTCTTTTTTGGCAATCAACTACAATATCCCTGTGATTGCAGAAGTGCAGAATTGGTTTGAATCCTGTATTACACAGAGCTACGCAAACCCCAGAGCAGAAAACATTGTGCTGGTGTCCAAGAATGAAGCGACCAAGGAAAGCTTGATTCATGCACTAAATGATGTAGGCATTGATTTGTCCGGTTATCGCTATGATGAAGATAGCAAGCACCTGTTCACGCAAAGAACGATCAAAGGCAAGGTCTACGAGCTTCCCTTTGAAGCAGAGTCGGATGGAACCAAGAAGATAATAGCGGCTTTGCCGGTTCTGATGGTAGCATTGCAGGAAGGCCGCACAGTCGTTGTGGACGAGCTGGATGCCAAGCTGCATCCGAAGCTGCTCCGGTATGTGATTCAGATGTTCAAGAACCCGGAACTGAACAAGAAGGGCGCACAGTTGCTGTTCAGTTCTCACGACCTGACTACGATGAAGAATACTGTTTTCCGCCGCGATGAAATTTGGTTTGCCGCAATGAATGACAATCATGAGAGCGAGATTTATTCGCTTTATGAATTCCGACAGGAGGACAATACTCGCGTCAAGAGCACAGCGGCCTTTGACAAGCAGTATCTGGAAGGCCGATATGGTGCAGGTCAATGTGTATCTGCATTTGGAATTCTGGCAAATGATAGGGCGAAAAGTTTACATGGGCGTGATTGATTCAACCTGTGCATTGTGGTAATATAAGAAAAAAGAAAGGCGGTGAGTCTGTGGCAGAAAAGGACGCATCTGAAAAGATTCTGGAATCCTACAATGATGTATTCTCTGATATTGTAAATGTACTGCTATTCAACGGAAGGCAAGTTTTAGGTGCAGACGAATTGGAAGATCAGGCTCCACGTGCCTATTATAAAGCAGATGGAAGACTCCATGAAATTGAACGTGACGTTGCCAAACGATGGAAGAATGGTAATATCCGGGTGGCTTGTATCGGATTTGAGAACCAAACAGCTTCTGACCCGGATATGCCACTCCGAGTGATAGGTTATGATGGTGCAGAGTATCGGGCGCAGCTTCTGGGAGATAATGATACAGGGAGTCGCTACCCAGTCGTGACGCTGGTTCTCTATTTTGGACATGAAAAACCGTGGAGTGGGCCGCTTTCTCTGAAAGAACGACTGAATGTCCCAAAAGAGTTTGAGCCATACGTCAACGATTATAAAATCAATTTGTTCCAGATCGCATATCTGAACCGTGAGCAGGTAGAGCTGTTCCAAAGCGATTTCAAGGTGGTTGCAGACTACTTTGTGCAGAAAAGAGAGAATGGCGACTATGTGCCAAGCTCACAGGATTTGACTCATGTGCAGGAAACGCTTCAGTTGTTGAGCATCATGACGAATGACCACCGATTTGAAGACGCATACAATACCAGTACCGATGACAGGAAAGGAGGCCCACGCAATATGTGTGATGTGCTTGATAAAGTGGAAAACAGAGGCATTGAAAAAGGCATCGTGAAAGGCGAGAGCCGCGGAGAAAACAAAATGGCTTTACTGGTAAAGAAGCTCCTTGACCAGAATCGCATTGACGATGTAAAGAGGGCTTCCGAAGATGAAAAGAGCCGTGCGGAGTTGATGAAAGAGCTTGGAATCAACTGAAAAATTGAAAACCGCGATGTGTCGTTATTCCGAACGCTCTGTAATTTTGGCACCCGCTCAGGCTGCGATTAAGTCTCCCCGGAAATAAAATCTGATAGGACAAAGAAGATAAA
>ENA-UOJL01001823-UOJL01001823.1-human-gut-metagenome-genome-assembly--contig:-P47-NODE-1823-length-20132-cov-6.239777_pt1 | contig 20132 bp, 15 predicted proteins | sample MGYA00242347_ERZ723894 | MGnify/ENA metagenome assembly ERZ723894
CAATGCGTTCATTGGATGGAGACGAGGACAGGCACACAAGAATATGCTCTTTTGGTATTTCATTTCCTTTGTTCTGCACATTTTCACCACCCCTCTTAACCGATATTACAGCACCAAAATGTGAAGGTTTCTACTGCGTCCAATCGGATTCGCTGTTTGGAAAAGAAATTTGCTCTGGATCATAGATCACGATTTCTGCATGGGTATGACTGCTGCGAAACCGGGAAAGCGTTTCTTCAAGTTCGTCAGGAGAAATATCTCCGACCAGATGCATGCACGGCTCATGCTGCTGTTGTTCGGACGCTTCCTCGATTCGTTTCTGATTTTCCGCCAGAAATTGATCCAGACGTTTCATCAGAAACCAGCCAAACAGAAATATCATGGCTGCTCCGACGATCAAAACAACATCTTCCACATACCCTCACCGTCCGTTCATATCCGGAAACACTTTTGCAGCGCCTTATATTCACCCAGCGCTAAAATTGTTATTTCCCCTGACAGCACCGTATCCGGTGTAATTGTAACGTCGGTTTTTCCCGAACGTTTGATGCCAAGAATGTTGATTCCAAACTTTCTGCGGATATCCAGTTCGCCAATACTTTTCCCGACCCAGCATTCCGGCACTTCCACCTCAAAAATGGCGTGCTGATCATCGATCTCTATGTAGTCGAAAATATGATCGGAAGTATATCGAATTGCTGCCCATTTTGCCACCTGTTTTTCCGGGTAGACCACATGGTCTGCACCGTTGCGAAGCAGAAACTTCGCCTGTACATCCCTCTCGGCACGCGACACCACACACTTCGCACCCAGATCCTTCAGCAGCGAGGTGGTTTCCAGCGAGTTCTGAAAGTTACCGCTGACGGTCACGATGCAGACGTCAAAATTTCCGATGCCGAGAGAGCGAAGAAACTCCGCGTTTGTACTGTCGCCAATTTGTGCGTTGGTGACATACGGCAGCACATCATTGATTCGATCCTCGTTTGTATCGACCGCCATGATCTGATGCCCCAGTTGAGAAAGCTGTACTGCGGTATGCCGTCCGAAGCGGCCTGTGCCAATCAACAGAATGTTTTTCATGAGAAAATACTCCTTATCCAATTGTAATTTGTTCCTGCGGCAGCTTTGCTCCGGTTGCTTTTTTGCCGGAAAGTGCCGCATAAATGAGGGTAAGACCGCCGACTCTGCCCAGATACATGAGCAAGATCAGCACCATTTGCGATGGAATGCGCAGCTGCGGTGTAATACCAAGTGTCAATCCCACCGTCCCGACCGCCGATGCCGTTTCATACAGGCAGGCAGACAGCGGAAGATTCTCGTATGCGCTGATAAAGACCGCACCGCCAAAGAACAGCACCAGATACATCGTCAGAATGGTCGCGGCGGTCTTGACGGAGCTGCAATCGACTCTGCGTCCGAAAAATTGGGCACTATCGCGCTGGCGGAAGGTCGCAGTGGCATTGGCAATCAAGACCGCCAGCGTCGTTGTTTTCATGCCGCCTGCTGTAGAACCCGGAGAACCGCCGATGAGCATCAAAAGGATCATCACGCCCTGCGACGCACCGGACATCGCGGACAGCGTTACTGTGTTGAAGCCCGCAGTCCTCGGTGTGATCGACTGGAACAGAGCTGCCTGAATCCGCTCTCCAAGGGGAAGAGCATCAAAGTCTACGAAGAAGAACAACAACGCCGGAAGGACGATCAGTGCGAATGTCGTGACAAGGATCACCTTGCTCTGCATCCGGTAGCGGTGAAACCGCCACTTGTTTTCGCAGACATCGTCCCATGTCAGAAATCCGATGCCGCCGATCACGATCAGCAGCATAATCGTGATATTGATTCCCGGACTGCCGGCGTAACCGGTAAGGGACGGATAGAGATTGTTTTCTGTCCCAAGAATGTCAAATCCGGCGTTGCAAAAAGCAGATATGGAATGAAACACCGCCATCCAGACGCCGCGCCATCCATAGTCCCGGCAGAACGCCGGCAGCATGGCAAGCGCCCCCAGCAGTTCAATCAGAAACGTCCCTCGCAAGATAAAGCGTGTAAGACGGACAATCCCGCCTACCTTTGGTGCTGAGATTGCATCCTTCATGGTGCTGCGCTGCATCAGAGAGATTTTTCGCCCGGACAGCATCGCAAACGACGCTGCGACAGTCACAACGCCAAGTCCTCCGATCTGGATCAGCGTCAGAATGACCGCTTGCCCAAAGGCGGACCAGTAGCTGCCTGTATCCTGCACCACAAGCCCCGTCACACACACGGCAGATGTCGCGGTAAACAGCGTTTCATTGAATGGCGTTACACACCCGGCTGTTGTGGAGATCGGCAGCATCAGCAGCAACGCTCCGAGCAGAATGACCCCGGCAAAGCCAAGTATGATGATTTGAAAAGACGAAAGACGACGTTTTCGACGAATGTTCTCTTCCGGCATAAAGGCATCTCCTTATTTCTGTTATTGTTATATTATACGGTCGGAGACTTTAAGGTTGGATAAGGGACATTTGCAGCGCATTAAGATTGAATAAAGATTGGGAGCTTGCTTGTGCAATGCTTTTCTCCTGCCATGCGAAGTGCTATGAACATTCGGCTACAAGCAAATAAACTCGTATAACAAGCAGTAACCTCTTGCATGTGTCAGGTGACCGTATGAATACAATGCCCTGCACCGATTCCTATTCCTATCTGTGAATCTCCTTTTCCCGCCGCTTTTGATAATCCTCCAGGTATCGATCCAGATAAACCTTGTTGACGGTGGCCAGGATCGTGCTGCGAAGAAGATCCTTTGCATCGGACTGCGTCTTACCGATTCCAGCTCTCGCCGGGGCTATACCGAACGCTGCACCGAGCATATTCTCAAATTCATCACAGAAATAGTCATAGGCGGTCTGAAGGGGATAGTTATCCTCCTGTATGCCGAACATCAATCGAAGCCCTTCAAGCCGGACAACGGGCTTGACTACGGCAATGAACAGGAGTCGTGCGAGGTGTTCCGCTGTGTATGCCTTCTTTATCGGGGATGGGATCAGACCCTGTTTCACATAATTGCTCACCATGGAGCTCGTCAACTCCGATTCCCCCAACGGCGCAAGGTGAGCGTTGACATAGCGCACCACCTGCTCCAGATAAAGCCCGACGTTCGGGATCTGCTCATAACGCGGCAAGCGGAAACCCTCAATATTCTCTATCATGCTGCTCATTTCCTTTTCCATGCAAATATTATACACGTCTCTCGTTAAACTTTCAACTGTTTTATATAAGCTTTTAACAGGTTTTTCGAAAGCTGTTAACGGAATAATAAAAACCTGATAAAATACCTGTGTCGATTTGCAAAATCGGGTGAAATGCTTCTTATTTATTAGGAGGACATACAATGAATCAGTTTCGTATTGTCGCAGACTCAAGCTGCAACCTTCTCACGCCGCATCTGCGTGGTGGATAAAGAGACTGTTCATTGTTTAGGAGCAAGCTTCATTTTCTGCCAATGCACTTTCTCTCAGGAAGAAGACGTTCTCAGCATTGATTTGAATCTCCGGGGCGACCTCGATTGAACCGTTCGAATCATTGGTTCTTCCGATGCCGTCTTTCGAAAAACGGAGCTGCTGCAAACATCACTTGATTTTGCAGCAGCTCCTTTGAGCTTGTCAGTATTTGATTGTTTCGATTCCGCACCGTGCTCACACCGCTAAAGACATTGATTCTACTGACTTCTGCAATGTTTTCTTATCCGATGCCGCCGTTTGCGGAACGCTGTTTTTTAATTTGCATCACAGCTTATCCGAGCAGTTCAATGCCGAGTGTGTGACGCAGTATCCTGACAGCATCATTCACCGTTACCTCACCGTTGAAATCGACATCGGCAAGGCGGCACTGATTCTCGGTGAGTTCAATAATGCCCATCGCTTTACGAAGTACCATAAGAGCATCAATGCCACTGATGCAGCCGTCCATATCGACATCTCCGAGCAAATGGTAGACGGTAGAAACTGTCATATCGTTCATAACGGGTTCTCCGTCGTAATCCCATCCGCAGAAGACATAACCCTGATGTTCAGGTGCAACGGGGAATTCGCCCGAATCGATAACATCTCCCCTGCCCACAGTCAGCGTGCCGATAACCGCATTGTTGTTGAGGCTGTCAACGAAAGTCACTGTGTAAGCAGTCATGGACCAGCGTGCGTTCAGTGTGATATTGCCGTCAACAAGATAAACAGTTTCATCAGTATACCTTGTGCCGTTCTCATCAAACCAACCTATGAAGTCAAATCCTTCACGGGTGGGAACAGGCAATGTACCAACGGGTTGACCGTAAGTTACTGTGATTTCCGCAGGACTGACTTCGCCGCCGCGTGCGTCGAAGGTGATGGTATAGTCGTTAATCGTCCACGTTGCTGTATATACAACGTTTTCGGTAACAAATTCCGCAACCTCGGGTGTCCACCCCGCAAACGAATAGCCTGCACGCATGGGAGTTCCGTTGAAGTTCGGAGTATGCGAACCCTCCTGAGCAAAGTACTGCTGATCTGCAAAGATAACTTCGCCATCTACACCATCGGTGTACCTTACAGAATAACTCGGAGTTGAGTTAATAGCAAGGCCGTTGATGTCGATACCGCTGCCGAGAATGTCCACAAAATGAGTCTCTCCGGTGTCCGTCATTGAGTAGATGTTGTTTGAAGCATCCGTTATGTAGAAGAGATCGGTTGTTGCATCATAAGCCATTTCGGTTGCACCCGCATAGACATTAACGCCAACGCCCGACATAACGACTGTCCTGTCCGTAAGATACTTGTCGGAGTACCTAATAAGCTTGGGAACAGAGGTTGCCCAATCATTGCCCATTGCGTAAACAGCACCGTCCTTCACTGCAACACCGACCATTGTGCAGTAATCGGAATCCATAATGTAACCGGACATGTAATTTGTTCCGCCCGCCTGCAAAGTTGCAGTATTGTATTGGAACATATAGAATCCGCCGACCGCATAAAGAAGTTCGTTATCCGGATCGTATGCAATATCGTTGATGCCCGTCCATGCTTCGAGACCGCCTAAGCTCACGCTTTGGCGGGTCAGTATGTCGTATCGGTAGAGTTGATAAGAAGATCCGCTTTCAACGACATAGAACAGGAAGTTATCGCCGTATGCAAGACCCTTAATCATCAAACCGCCGCTGAATTCAGCGATGGTTATCGCCGTCTGTGCGGGCAGAGCGGGATTGAATGCGATCAAAGCATCTCTGTTTGCTGAAACAGTGTATGCAACGGAGGAAGCCCCGGGCTGTTCAACTATTTCAACCGTGCATTGTGCAGATACACCTGTTTGGTTGCTTGTGACCGTTATTACAGTGCTGCCGACTGCAGCACCGGTTACAAGACCGTTTTCGTCAACGACTGCAATACTTTCATCAGCCGACGTCCAAGTTACGCTCGTATCTGCCGCGTTTGAAGGACGTACCCTCGCTTCAAGCTGTGCAGTTCCGCCTACATAAGTGCGAGCAGAAGTCTTGTTAAGCAATATGCCGTTAACGGTGCTCTGCGGCAACTCACTCTCATCCGGAATGAAGGCCATAAGTCCTAAGAATGCTTCACCGTACTTAATGGATGAACCTTCGCGTGTGTAGAGGCTGATTCCTCCGAGATTTACCGAATACGGTTCCTCGCCAAGCTGAATCATTACAACGCCGCTTGCATACTTAAGCCCCTGTGTGCTGTATGTTGCATTGAGATACAGTCTGTTCGTACCATAGTCATACGCCATCTGAGAATTGTACTGCATGTTGCCGTAGTAGTTGTTGCCCGTGAAGACACCGGCGCCTGCAATCGTCATGAACTCCTCATACTCGCCCGTCACCTTATCCACCGTATATATAACGGTCTGTGAAGAGTCGTTTGAAGGAGATCCTGCTGCATAGAGCTGTCCCTGCGCATCACATGCAAGAGCATATACAGGTCTGTTAAAATCGAGCTGTGCAATAACGTTTACACTGCCGGTATTCAGGTCGACCGTCACAAGCGACGCAGGGCACTGAACTGCCTGATCGGTGCTGTACTCGTAGGTATGGTGAAGCGTAAGGCCGTACAATGTACCTGCTGCATAATCCATTGCAAGTGCGGTAATCTGATCATTGTAAGTATCAATGTTCGCCGTACCTATTGTCGTGTAAGCCGAGAGGTCGTTTTCATCAATCCTGAGGAAAGCTCCCTTATCATTGAAGGCATAGTAGTAACCGTCATAGTAAACGCCCGAACGCAGCGAGTAGACGCTTATCATGCTCTTGTCAACAAGCATGTGCCTAAGGTCATAATCATTGCCGTGAATCCAGAAATCATAGTAGCTTGTTCCTCCCTGGTCGAGGTTAAGGAAGGCCTTAAACTCGCCGGCTGCTTCAAGAACCGTAATCTCTATGGAGTCAGTGTACAATGTGTCATCGTTTTTGTTTCTCGTCGTAACCGTAACGGTTGCCGTACCAATGCCCATGAATGTCAGTTTGCCGAACCTATCGACAACAACAACTTCTTCGTCGGAAGATACCCATGTTTTAACCTGGTTGGTAGGTCTGAGAGGTTCCGTCACAACGTTGAGTTGGAGCGTCCCTCCGGCAAGACCTACAGCCGACTCACCGTTGGTTATCGTAATGCTTTCAACGGGGATGATCTGCGTTTCAGGTTCATTGTCGGGAATGGTGAAAATAACCGTTTGCTCTACACCGGCCTTTGTTGACACGTCGCCCATGTCAATAATGGTTGCGGTCGTCCTGTCGGGTTCCCATTCGTCCGGACCGAGTGTGACAAGGTAGAGGGGTGAAAGTCCCTTGTTCATACACGGGTTCCAATAGATGTTGCCGGTATTGTAGTCATAGGTCATGCCTGCATAGAACCAGCTGTCACCCGAAGCACTGCCGAGACGAGTTGTTGACAAAGTATCGGCATCAACAGAGTAAAGAGTTGAACTCATGTCTGCAATGACGATCATTCCTTCTGCCGTGACGCACATTGCCGTTGCAATGGCGGGTCCGCCAATATCGCCGGAGAAAGTTCCGAGCGGGTCAATCGACCCCGTTTCAAGATCCACAATGCACAAACCGCCGTTTGTAAGATCAACGCCGTACATACGACCGGTGTTGTAATCAAAGCCGATGTTTCCAACTTCAATACCGATGGTGTATCCGATTTCTTCCGGTTCGCCGATCACAGTTTCAGCGGGAACCGCACCCTTTGTAACAGGACTGCGATAAAGCACCGAAGCACCGCCGAAAGTTCCGTCCGGAGCGGTACGTGCCTGCACCATTACAGTGTAAACATATCCGTTGTAATATGCACCGCCCTGCCAGAGCGCATTGGCAGTGATATTTTCTCCTGATGTCGGATCGTAATATGTTACCATGGGTTTTCCGAGTGATGTTATTGCAGTGGGTGTTTTGTCAGCATACGTGAACCATGTGAATCGGTTGCCGATGTTTGAAAAATCTTCAACAACAAAGCCGTAGAGGGCATCCTCCGCTTTCACGACTTTGATCTTGCACTCCGAACTGTAATCCACCCAAGTGGGTACCGTTGTGCCGGTTTCATTATCCCAATGATAGGGATCCCATACCTGACCCGTGGCGGTGATAACTGCGTCTCCTTCCGAAACTGCCGTTACAAAGCCATTGGCATCAACAACGGCAATGTTCTCATTTGATGTTGACCACATGACGCCGTTTGCTTGTGCATTCCACGGCTGCCACGCGACTTTAATCTGACGAGTCTGATTTTGAACCATTGTTGTGGAATACGGCTCAAGTGAGAACCCGGTCGCATTGATTCCCATTTGGAAGAGATCGGATTCAATGCTGTTTGGGATGAACAAACATGTTTGACCGCCGGGGCCATAGGTTCCGACTTCGGTGCATGCAGCAGTTTCGAGGTTGACGGTATACGTTACGTTAATATTTACATATACGGCACCCTGAGGAACCTGACTGTGTGCAAACCAGTACATTGTATCCGTGTTGTGGTCGTAGCCCATTGACTGAATAACGTTTGCTCCGCCAAAACCCGGATAATTTACAAAATCTGTTTCCCCAATGAGTACGGTTTCCGCACCGTTGCCGGCTGTGTTGAGTTCCAATGCATACAGACAGCCGTTTGTACCGATACCGTAGATGCTGCCTTCGGTCGTTATTCCGAGACAGAGAATCTCCGATGAACCGTTTTCGCCCGTGATCGGCCCAATCTCGTCAACAAAGACCTGGTTGTTCCACTTGGAAGTCCAAATCTTGTACAATGCATTGTAGCCATCGTCCTTTCCGTCGTTATTGTTATCTCCCTTGTATGCCCAACCGACGGCAAGAAGGAAGTCGGTTCCGGAAGCGGAATTCCACGGATCAAGCAGAGCTGTTCTTGTATCGGAGTAATCCATTGCCATATCGTAAAGAACCCATACGCCGTTTTCGCCGACTTTGCCGCTTTGAGCAACAAGAGTCTTTGTTTTCCAATAGGTTCCCGACGGAGTCACCAGCTCCAGTGACCCGGTCCCCGCATTCTGCGCGATAAGATAGCCGTTAACATATTCGGCTGAATAATACCTGTTCGCAGAATCGAATGTTTCGTTTCTCGCATCGGAGAGGTCAGTTTTATTCGCACTGAACCAACCGCCTTCAACCGCTGCCGCATCGTAAGTCTCACATCCGTAAATACGACTGCTGTCCAACGCAACGGGGCCTGTGTCGCCGCCGGTATGATCGCCGAGGTTAAGGAATGCATCGATAACAGTTTCGTTGCAGGCGTAATCAGCAACAACAACGGTAAATTCATTGCCGAAGCCGGTAATGTCAAACCTTCCGCTGAAAACTTCTCCCGGAGTGTTTTCAACCTCGAACTTGCCCATGATCGTGCCGTTGCTGCTTTCAAAAAGAACTGCAGCAATGTAGCGATTTTCAAGCAGCTCAAGGTTAAGATAGGTGCGTCCGTTTTCTTCGTCGAAAGAAACTGCGGACTGCAGATCCGCGCCATTCAGTATTTGCGGTGCGGCGGAGTCGAGAGTCACATCAAATACGATGCTGTCGTCAACAAAATCGTCGCCGTCATCGAGGTAGGCTTCCATTTTGTATGTTACAACAGTTCCGTCGGGAAGCTCGTTGCCGTCCAAGTCTTTCCCGTCCCAAACGTCACCTTCTCCTGCAAGCAGGTAGCCGGGAATAATCTGTCCGTAAGCAGCGTTATAGTAGCTCTTTGTCTGGTATTCTCCGCTGATGTCAAAGTAAACATCGCCCGTATTCCTGTCGGTCACGGTAATCCGGAGAGTGCGCGCATTTCTTAACATACCGTAATCAATTTCAGCGAGGGGATTGCTGTAGGAAAATGCATTATATGCATCTCCTGCTCTGCCGGTTCTGATGTACGGGTTTGTGCCGAGCTGTGCGTTGTTGGTGAATATCCTGACGGGATAGAGACTGTATTCCGATTCTTTTTCGCTGTCGAAAATGTCCGCCGCGGACCAATCGCCGTAGAAACCGACAATGGGCATTACCAGCGAAACGGGTTGTTCAGCTTCCGAACCTGCAACAGGAACGGCATAGACAAAGCCTTCAACGAATATTCCGTTGGGGAATCTGTTCATGTATTCTTTGTCGGCATCAGTCAAACTGATTTCCGCATTAACTGTTACCCTGCCGTTTGCCGGAACGTTAACGGTATTTCCTCCTTCAAACGTTACACGGGTCGTAAGACCGTAAGGTGCAGCGGCAATAAACCTATCTCCGTAAATGCTTTCAGTCAGAAGAGAACTGTCAAGCGTATAGGTCAAAGCTTCGTCCGTGAGGTTGTTGATTTCGAAACTGAAATTGAAAATGCCGTCTTTACTGTCATTATCTCCTATTTCAGCCTTCGGTCTTCCCTCTGAAGCAGAAGTGCCGGTAAGGTATGCCTTTGTTGTGGTTGCCTTAACCAAATCGGCAAGGCCGCTGCCCTGTGCACGAGGTGAATACTCAAGTGTGTCGGTTGCAAACAGGGGATTTGCGGTGCTCATAAGCAGAGCCGCAGCAACTCGCCTTTGTTCAGCCCCGGAAAGTTCAGGATAGTTTTCATCCAAATACTGGATAAGAACAGCCATTGCACCTGCAATCTGCGGTGATGCCATCGACGTTCCGCTCATGTTTCCGTAATAAGAACCCGATATTGCAGGATCGACCGTCGAATAAATACTTCCGCCGACACCTGAAATTTCAGGCTTAAGCTTCAAATCCGGGGTTACTCCCCAGGAAGAGAAGCTGCTTATCGTTCTGTCGATATGGAAAAGCTGTGTGTCCGCATTGCAAACTCTGAACACAGCATTGCCTGATTCTGCTTGGGTAAGCAAAGCCTGACCTGCCGCTTTCGTTACGCTGACAGCAGGGATATTGCCCGCACCGTCATTTATCTGCATGTTTACAATGCCCATGGTGTTGTTGTAAACGACACATGCAATTGCACCGTTAGCCTGAGCTATGCTCTGCTTTTCAGGGAAAGAATTACCTCCTCGTGAAACAACGGCGACCTTACCGTTTACGTCAATGCCTGCATAATCTGCCTCAGTGCCGTAACCGGGAACCATAACATATTCAAGTTCACGGTTTCTGAAATTTGCAATGAAGCTTGTTGCAGAGGTTGCTGCTGTATCCTGATAGCCGAAATCCGCCCCGCCGACAGTGATGTACAGCTGTTCGTAACCGTCGTTATCAACGGAAGCAACGGAGATGGCAGCACTGTACGTTGACGGAGTACCGACGAGACCGGTATCGGGGTTCGGAAGAAGAGACATGTTCATTCCCCACCTGTTGCCGTATGCATTGTTTGTATCGTTGCCGGCAGCGATAATAATCTGAATGTCGGATTCGAGGAATTTGTTCATCGTTTCCATCATGGTGGGAACATCGGTAAAGCCTGCTGCAGCACCGAGTGAAAGGTTTACGGTATCGACTTCAAGCCTTACGCAGTCTTCCATTGCGGCAAGTATTGTTGCCCAGCCTGCACCGCCGCCGGACTGGAAAACCTGCATAACGACAAGCTGTGCGTCCGGAGCAACACCGACAGCCTTACTTCCTTCAATCTTGTTTGCCGCAGCAATACCTGCAACATGCGTTCCGTGATCCGAACCTGCATATGTGTTCGATACGTCAAAATCAGCTGTGGCATAATTGAAGATGAACGGAAGCTTCGTGTTGTAATACGAGCGATTAAGCTTCGGGGTGCTTTTGCCCGCATTAAGCGTATACCAAATATCATCGACGCTCTGTCTTGTGATAGGGTCATCAAGCTTGTCATCGGGCAATGCGGCGAAATTCGGGTGTGTAACAAGGATTCCTGTGTCAAGAATCGCTATTCTCATGCCCTTTCCGCCGTAGCCGGAATTGTTGAGTATGTCCGAACCGATCATCGTTGAAGAGTTGTTTGTAAGCGGTGCAAGATCATAATCCGTTTCCGGCAAAGCAAAAGTCGGTGCAACATAAACGCTTTCAACACCGTTGAGTGCCTCAAGCATTTTCCTGTTGCCGTATGCGGTCGTGACGGAAAAGCCTGTCATTGCAACCGTATAATCAAAACCAAACTCGTGCTTTGATTTGCCGAGAGCCTTGGCTGCCTGCTTTTTCGCAGAATCAATCGCCTTGATTTGTTTCGACTCCTGAGACTTGACTGCCTCTGTTCTTTCGGAAATTTCCTTTACAGAGTAGTTTCCGAGCAATGAGGCGGACTTCAAAACAACTATGAATGTCACCTCGTCGCCAGATCTCAACGATGCGGCGGCATCGTTTTCGGAGAAGGGGGTGCTTGAAAGCTCAAACCTGTCGGTGTTCAGCTTTCCATGATGTGTGTTCGCAGTCGAACCCTTGCCTTCACGTCCGGTCGCAAAGCCGCTTTTACCTTCGCGTGCCGTGAGGGAAAGAGGCCCGTCGGCTGTGCCTGCTATGCTGCTGCTTGTTTTCGCGATCAAATTCATCGGAAAACAGCTGACGAGCATAACGAGAGTCAGCAATAGTGCCAAAACTCTTTTCTTCATTAGTGTACCTCCTTGTGATTAATACCGATGTTCTTTCGGGCAATCCAACCGAAAGAATCCGTCATCAAGCATATATTAACATAGTATACCTTTTATGTCAACAGTTTCGATGTGGGTATACTGATTATTCCCGGCGCCGATGATTGGTTGCACACGGCCTGCAAAAACATTTACAGCCGTTATAGGCAGCAGAGGGAGAAATACGCAGCTTTACGGCAGGAGCAGAGCGTGAGTTATCAGAGCAATATTCTGTCAACATGACATAATTCGCTGTCCGCACCTTCCGTCCCCAAGGTGAGACGGATGAAACGGCACGGCGAAATATCGGAAGACGATTCCGAACCGGCAGGACTTATGAACTCTGCACAACGGCATCCTGCCCGCAGTGCAGACGCATAAAGCCGATGCTCGAGGCGTCGCGAATACCGTTCAGAACAATGGACGTGTCTGAGCATGCGGATTCAACAACAAGGAAGATCCGATCACCACGGCTGCAGAGAACAAGCCGGTCGTGACGACGCTGCGGGATACAAAATGATGACTTTCCTCCGGAGACTTTTTTTTCAGCGAAACAACTGTCCCTTGTGACAGTGACAAGAGTCGGAATATGCATTATAATGGTATCATAAGATGTTCGGTACGTCTTTCAATCGTTAAGCGATCGGAAGTTGCTATTGCAAATTAGGAGTAAAAAATAAAAATAATACATGCAAACTTGCAAGACCGCTCGTCGTCACCGTAGTGGCTGCGGTCATCGCAGGCACTCTCGGCATCATGACATCGGCAGCGGGCTGTACGATTGCCCGGTATGTCGGCGTCAAGTACTCTCTTCCGAGTGTTACGGCAGAGAACGACTACGGTTCGCTGGGCAACCCCTATAGCTTCAGCGACCCCCCGATGGTGCTGTTCAACGGAGAAACCATCACGGAATACTCCGACATATACCCCGGCAGTACCGTGGAGAATATAAAAACCGGCAGCAGCCTGACGGTATGCCGGAAAACAGCGGACGGCGGCAGGATGTCCGCGAAATATGGCAGAACGAGCGAGAAAGCCATCTGCGCGCTTCTCAAGTCCCTTTGCCCGATTCTGCCGAGAAGGAGTCACAATGAATGAAAAACCTATCCACCCTAAGAAAGATATTTATTCTTATCTGGCGTTGCTGCTCTGCTTCGCCTTGTTTGCGGCAGGCGTCTGCGGCATCGTCTCGAGCAGAACCGCAAGCCATGAGTACAAGAACTCCGACGACGTGCGGGAGGTCAGCGCAGTCGTTCAGGATTACGAGCCAATCGCGATAAAGGACTCCGACGGCAACACAACCGATTGGAAGTACGAAGCCAAGCTGTCATTTGATGTCGAAGGAAAGACCTACACCGGAAAGGATATTTTCTACAGAGATATAAGCTCCGGGGACAAGGTCACGGTCGAGGTCTATCGAACCGGAAAGGGCGAGTATAAGCTCACTCCGGAAGGCAATCCTGCGGATTTCCTTCTGTACTGTATGGCTGTTGTTGTCGGCGGTTTTCTGACTGTGGCGATGACACACAGCGTTGTGGCACCGGGCAAAAAAGAAGAAGCCGGGGAAAAAAGCGGTAATAACAAGAACAAGAGGTAGTTATGAGTCTGTCAGATGCATTCTGGATAGCGGCAGCCTTTGCCGTGATCTGTGCGTATTATATCGGCGAAAAGATCATTGATATCGATTTCTCGTGCTTTCTTGCGAAAAACAGGAAAAAGGCGAAGTATGAAAGACTTCTCGCAAAGCGTGAAACGCCGCTTGCAAATATGGGACTGCGCCGCAATATCCGAAACGCATATGAAAATGTTTTGTGCCCCCTCGCCAAAGCGGATAAAAGCCTGCTGCCGATCAGAATGGATAAAACCTTCCGTAGAAGCATCGAGCTCCAGATCGACAGTCTCGCAAGGCACAGCCTTTACCGTGACATCCGCGTGGCTGACCTCAGTCCGGGACAGAAAATCGGGTTCCGTACATGGGAGGACGACAGCAGGGAATGGCGTGAAGCCGAGCTTGAGTGCTGCGCACTTGAGCGCCTGATCTCCGCGAAGAACTCTGAGGTCGAGCACGAGATCTACCGAAAGCACGCCTGTCTGCGAGTCCTTCAGTCGCGGCATGTTCAGACGGTTGACTGCGGTAACGGCAAAAAAACCTTCTATGCCGGAAAAGCCAAGGTGATCTGCCCGTCATGCGGTGCCGAGGTCACGCTCAGCAGTCAGCAGGTAGTCTGCGAATACTGCGGCGCAAGGATTCAAACGGATTTTTACGACTGGCAGACCGAGGTTTTTGAGATCTACGAGCATATCGGGAACAATCTCAGAAAGTTTCTGCTGCTGCTCGGGTGCATGACGGTACTGTTTCTCTCCGAATTTCTCTGCCTCTACCTGATAAAGGATACCGAGATATCCCTGGCGGCAGGTGTGGGCACGGCGATTCTGGTGCTCGCGGCGCTGACGGCTCTGGCGTTTGCCCGGAAGCTGAGGCACGATAAGCTGGCGAAGCGGATTGAGCTTTATTCGGAAAACTACCTCCGATCCTGCATAACCGAGGCTCTTTACAAGGACGCCGGCAGCGATGAGCTGCTTGACTACAGCGTAGGTACGATCATTCTGAAAAAAGTCGTCAACACGGAGGACACAACCACGATAACCGCCGATGTCTGCGTAAGCGAAACGTATCTCCCTGAAAACAAAAAACCGTACACGAAGAAAACCGGAAGAACACTCACTCTGCAAAGAGCAAGACACCCCGATAAAAGAAAGACGGACGGAAAGCTTTTCATCGAAAAGGACTGCCCGTCCTGCGGAGCCAATTTCATTCCTGACGAAAAACACTGCTGTTCGTTCTGCGGATACAGTCTCGATGCGGATAACGCCAAATGGGTCGTGCTGACGGCCGACAAAAAACAAGGAGGATCCTTATAATGGGATTATTTGACAAAAAATACTGTGACGTCTGCGGTGCCAAGATCGGTTTTCTCGGGAATCGCAAGCTCGAGGACGGCAACCTCTGCAAGGACTGCGCAGGAAAGCTCTCCCCGTTTTTCAGCGATCGCAGGAATTCAACAGTCGCTGAGATAAAGGAGCAGCTCGCCTACCGCGAAGATAACAAGCGGCGGCTCGATGATTTCTTGCCGACTGTCACCTTTGACGGAAGCAAGAAAGTTTATATTGACCCGATAAGGGAGCGTTTCATCGTCACGAGGCTTTCAAACTGGCGCAGCGGCAACCCGGATCTTATCAGCTTCTCACAGGTAAGGAATGTTGAAACGGACATCAAGGAAAACAAGGAGGAGATCTTCTGTAAGGATTCCGAGGGCAACGAGACGAGCTACCATCCGCGCCGTTACGAGTGCGATTATGAATTCAACATTACAATCCATGTTGATTCCCCGTGGTTTGACGAGATTGAACTTGAACTGAGTGACGGAAACCGTCCCGAAAGCCGCTTCACCGACCTCTACCGCGAATACGAGCAGAAAATGCGCGAGCTTGCGGATATACTGATGCGCCGCAGCAATCGTTATCGTGTCTTTGACGGCGACGGAACGATGAACCGGATCCGCGCTGAATATGACCGTCCCGTCTCCGCACCCGCTCCCCAACCGGGCGGCGGGGAATGGGTTTGTCCCTCCTGCGGTTCAAAGACCATCGGGGCTAAATTCTGTGACAACTGCGGTGCTTTGAAGACCGTGCCTGTTGAGGCTGATGCGGCTCGGACTTCTGTCAATGAGACATGGGTCTGCCATTCCTGCGGTTCTGAGGGTCAGTCGAAAAATTTCTGCGAGAACTGCGGATGCGCGAGGCCGGCTCCTAAAACGGTGCGCTGCGTGTCCTGCGGCTACACCCCGGAGAATCAGGCAAAGCCGCCGAAGTTCTGCCCCGAGTGCGGCAAACCGCTGTCCTGACGCCATGAAATGCCGAAGATTATTGAGGGCGGTGATAATAATGTCTGCTGTTTTTACGGTATCCGCGCTGTTCGGCTGTGGAGGGAGCAGGAAATACACGGTCGATGATATCATTGCTTTCCACACCTCCTGCTACGGCATGGAAAGCAATCCGGTGTATGCTTTCGCGCTGCGAAAGCAGGATGAAAACTGGCTCTTCTCCGCAAGCTGCAGGGTCAAGAGCCGGGAGGACTGTTACACATCCTTCAGTTCCTTCCCGATACCGACCGAAGAAGCGGAGGAATTCCTTGAGATCCTCCGCGAGGAAGACGAGCTCGGGCGATTGCGGAAATACCGCAATCCAATACGCATCTTTAATGCGGCCGACGCGCCGATGCGCAGCTCCGGAATGACTTTCACCGACGGAAACAGCATTGAAAAAGAGACCAAGCTTTGCGACAGGGCTATTGACTGCCTGCGCGACCTCGCCGACAGACACTATGAAGCCGCTGAAAAAGCCGAGCTGATAGCGATAAAGAATAAGCTTACCTCGGTATTTATCCGTCTGAAGGATACCGAACCGTGGCGCTCGCATTCCTTCACTCTGAAAAAAGACGGCGACCACTGGTACTTTTCATTTGAATGCTCGTTCGGAGAGGACAGCTTGCCTGTAAAGGTGGAAAATGTCCGGCTTTCAGACGAGGAGACAGACGATGTGATAAGAATTATAGCGAAATATGACCTGATTTCCAAGGCGAGCGGATATGCCGAACCGCCGGAGGATGTCGATGGTATTACCGATCGGAGTGTGTATTTCACGGATTTCAGCCTTGCCGGCGGGAGAAGGATCAACTCATCCCTCCCCGTGCCGGATGAGCTCAACTGCTGCCTTTACGGGCTTGCAGGGGCACAATTCCTGACTGAGGTCCATATCAGCCGTGGCTGCATGGATCATTCCTCATCATACTCGTTCAGTCTCGAAAAAACGGAAGACAACTGGTTTCTGTCCTTCGACTGTGCGGCAGATTGCGTAGGATATCATACTAATGCGGAAAAGATTCCTGTCGATACCGAAGAAGCAGAGGAAATACTCCGAACAGTCAGGGAAAGACGTCTTGTAAGCGAGGTTCTGTCATATGAAGCACCATCGGAAAGCGACGTATATGTTCTTGACGAAACCACATACAACACGTCGTTTGCTTTTTCGGACGGCAGCTCAGTACACGCCCCGATAAGCGCGGGCAGAGAGTTGACCGACGCATTCTATTCTCTTGCGGGCAGAAAAATCAAAAAATAAGTCGGTTCTTTCGGGAAATGAAAAGGAGAACTGTAATGGCTGACAAGTGTACGATTTGCTGGGCGGAAATTAATATGTTCCAAACCCGGAAGCTTTAAGACGGAAACCGCATCTGCCCTTCACCTGCTTCTCCGGCTCGACGCCTGACAACAACTATACGCCGAGCCGGCCATATACGCTCGTCATCGGGTCGAACCACGTTTCCAACGAGGAGCCCGGCTGCATGAAGCTCTTCATCCCCTGCGGCGGAGCGTATTCCCCGCACCCGATAAAGCTGCGTCAGCGTGGTTCCGACGGCAAGCGGTTCCTGTGGGAGCCAGTACCTGCTGACCGGCGTCCGCACACCGAAATCCGAGACCCCCGGGCATAACCCGCCTTCGGGATCAACGATAAAACGACCAACAGAGAGGAGAAATTACAATGAACATTATCGGAAAATGGAAAGTCAAGGAGCTGCTCTTCCCCACCCCCAACGGCATGGCGTCCTACACGCCTGAAAATCTGCCGGTGGGAGATCACGCTGACGAAATCATCATGATGCTCATGAGCATAACCCAATTTACCGAGGACGGCCTCATGAAAACGCTGATGCGCGTACCCGAGGACAAAATCGAGCTCGCAAAGTCGCAGGGCGCCGTGATCGACGAGGACGGTTTCGCCGCAATCGAGCAGACCACCTGGAAAGAGAAGGACGGTAAGTTTTACTACGATACCAAAGTCAAAGGCGAGGTCCTCGGAGAGACGGTCGACCCGTTCGCCGAAATACCTGTGGATGAGAACGGCTGTCTGACCATCGCGTATGGTACGATGATCCTCGAGCGCGTCGGAGACCGATGCGCCCCGGAGGAGTGATCCTCATGTCTGTACCGATAACTCCCGAGGACTGCGGAAAACTTCGGGAAAGCCGTACGCAGCCTGTGCGTCCGTATGACGGTGACGACATGATCAATGTACCGATAGATCAAAGCGTACTGTACGGCGTATGGAAGAACGACGACATCAAAGCCGTGATCGAGGTTTCAGGTGATAAACCGCATATGATCGTCACCGAAAACGGAAAACTCATTTTTGAGGGAGACGTAAGACTGCAGAAGTTCGGAGATCTCCGCTTCACCGACGGGAAAGACGGCGATGGAAATGAATCCCACGCGCCATACGCAGCTCTTACGTTCAGTCGCAACGAGAATGTCTACAAGTACCGCCCTCTCTTTGAAGGCACGGTGATCACATTCACAAAGCAAGCGGAATAAAAACCAAGGAGGTGCTGCTGCAAAATCAAGTCATATTTGCAGCAGCACCTTTCTTTAATAAGAAGCGCAATCCTGAGGCTGCCGAACATCAGCATTTTCCGGTCCAAGCGAAGCGGACTCATGCAGAAAGCGTGATTTTTGAGTACGTCAAACAGACCTGCTCGGGCAGCCCGCTTTATATCTGTTTTGTGCAAATTAATTATGTGAAAGCAACAAACCGGTCAACCCTTCTTGAGCTGCCCGGTTTTGTTTTCGGGGCTGATGCAGCAGTCCCTTTGTTCTTCCTTAATACAGTCCTCTGCCGGTCCTCGTCCCTCAAGCAGGAACGGGGGATGCCTTTGTCCGTCTCAGCCGCTTGGCGGCACCGCAGTGAGCAGAAGCGGAAATTCTTTCCGAACTATGGTGTTTCTCACCCGGCAGGATAATCCGAGGCTTACCCCTTATCGGAAGCAAGAACCCGGTCGATGAGCTTTTGCAGCGTTTCCGCCTGCTTCTTTTCCGTAACGGCACCCACAATGGGCTCACCGACGATATTGCCGCTGCGGTCTACCACATAAGTGGTGGGGTAAGCGAAGATGTTCGCGGTGAATTTTCCGGCTTCACTGTCAGAGTCGAAGTACACGTTCCGGTATGTTGCTCCCTTCTTGGACAGTACATCTTTTGCTTCGGAAATTGCCGCTTCGTCTCCGCCCAATGTGAAGGAGTTGATGCCGATGAGTGCACCGCCCTTATTTGCAAGTTCTTTGTTCAATGCGTCAAGCTCGGCAATTTCCCCGACGCACGGCCCGCAGGTGGTAAACCAGAAATTCACCACCGTGACAGCATTGCGGGAAAACAATTCATCGCTGGTCACATCATTTCCTTCTAAGTCTTTTCCGACAAAGGACGGGAATTTTTTTGTACCGATGTTCCCCTCCGCAGGGATGCTTGTGGTGCTCTCAGAAGGCGTTTTTTTCGCAATCTCCGGGAATTTTTCCTCTAACTTTGTCAGTTCGTTTTCAATTTCTCGGATTTTTTCCGCATCAGCCTTAAGCAGTTTCAGCTCATCTGCAGTAAACTGTTCTTTGGCGGATTCAATCGTTTTAAGCAAAAAATCTCCGTAATTTTTGCCGTCTTCAATCATCGCCATGCCTTTATCCGCTGCCATAAACACCTTATCCCAAAGCTGAGTGTTTTTCGACAGTATCGCGTTTTCCTGAGCCATGAGGTCTTTATGCATTGCAGAAGCCTCTTCCGCATTCTTGGGACCCTTTTTTGATCCGCAGGCCATCAGAGACAGCAGCACAGCGGATATCAGCAACATAATCAACCAACTTGTATAATTCTTCTTGACCATTTCTTTTTTTCCATCCTTTTCTTTTTTATTTTTTCACACAAACATTCGTATTGCATATCAGCACCGATGCCGGCATCACCGCCGAGACCGGCGCTGAAATTTTCTTGATTTCATGGGCTTTCCTCCTTAGCTCTTACTCTTTTTTTGATGTTTCCGCCGTTTTTTCCGTTTTTTTATCGGAGCCGAAGCCATAGCGGAAGCACACTGCGCCCGTCGGACAGGCATGTATGCACATACCGCAGCGGATGCACTCAGTGTGGTTGGGCGTTTTCGTCACATTCACATCCATCTTGCAGGCTTTGGCGCATTTTCCGCAGGAGACGCACTTGTTT
>ENA-UOJL01001829-UOJL01001829.1-human-gut-metagenome-genome-assembly--contig:-P47-NODE-1829-length-20103-cov-5.085944_pt1 | contig 20103 bp, 16 predicted proteins | sample MGYA00242347_ERZ723894 | MGnify/ENA metagenome assembly ERZ723894
TGCAAAATGAAAAAAATATATCTTCTGTTTAAGACACAAATATGCTATTTTAACAAAATTGTGTCCTGTACCGAATTTTCGACGCTTATTTATTAAATACATCTTGAAACTTTCAAAATTATCTTGTAGAATATAATCAGCAAAGGTCAAAAAATAAAGACAGCTATGAACAAAAAGTGCGCTTAGAGTGTGGAGAAATATTCAGGGCATTTTCACATAAAATCAATGTAAGTATTTTCAAACATGATTTTGGCGAATACAAGGTTAAAAAGCAGGCGGTTTTACGCTTTGTAATTTTTCAATGCAGAAGCTTTAAAGATTTGTTCCGAATATGTACGTTGCGTTTTATGTAAACACGCTTTAGTTTCAAAGTGATTTGGCGTTTTTGTAATGCGCTGGCTAAGAAAGAAAGGGTTTAACAAATGAACAACAAAATTAAAGTACTTATTGGCGATGACACAGCAGAATACGGAGTAAAAATTGCATCACAGCTAAGAGAACTTGGGCTTTATGCCTACACACGCAGAAGAGATGGAGCAATTTTATTAGACTCTATCATAAGAGACAAGCCGGATGCGGTCGTAACGGATCTTACCTTACAGGATTCTGATGCAATATTACTTATGGAACAAGCAAAAAATCTGATGAAAGATATTCCGGCTTTTATAATTATTTCTGATATAAGAAATAATTATATTGAACGTCAGGTGATCGAAAGCGGAGCATCTTATTATCTTGTTTCTCCATTTGAAAATGACACTCTTTGCTCAATTATTAAATCGGTAGCTAAAAAGCCTGTTAATCCGAATTGTACTGATATTGAAATCCTTGTGACGGATATCATACATAAATTCGGTGTTCCGGCACATATAAAAGGATATCATTATCTTCGTTCGGCTATTTTGAAATCTGCTACGAATGAAAAAATACTTGATGCCATAACAAAACAGCTTTACCCTTATGTTGCGAAGGAATATCAGACAACTCCATCGAGAGTAGAACGTGCGATACGCCATGCTATTGAAATTGCTTGGGATAGAGGCGGCGCCGATGTTATTAACTCGTATTTCGGATGCAGTTCAGACAGCTATAGAGGCAGACCTACAAATTCAGAATTTATTGCCCTTATATCTGATAGAGTTCGTCTTCAGATAAAAATGAATAATAAAAATATTAATATGTAATTGAACATAGTCATTTGTTGCAGGCTATGTATTATTTTCAGACCGCTGTAGGCATCGCTTCAGCGGTCTGATTTTTATTTTATGGCAAATTTCACAAATTCTATTGACAAAATATTGAAATTGTGTTAAAATATGATTAACGTTCTTTTAATCGGTCAAAATGAATTGGAGTGAGATATATGAATAGCGATAGTATTAGAAAACTTGACAGCTTTTTTGAAGCTCTTTCTGCAATTGCAGAGGATAACTATGTCTTTCTCTGCGATATGAAGAATGATTATTCAAGATGGTCCAAAAGGGCAGTTGATTATCTGGGACTTCCTGATGAATATATGCATAATGCCGGTGAGATTTGGGAAGAGCATATTCATCCGAACGATCGTGAAAAATATCATCAAAGTATTGCTAATTGCTTCTCTGGAAAAGCGTCAAGCCATAACATTCAGTATCGTGCAAAAACAAGAGACGGAAGTTATGTTATCTGTACCTGTAAAGGACTTGTAATTAACGGAGCTGATGGCAAACCTGAATTTTTTGGCGGAGCAATAAAAAATCATGCTCTTCCGAGTTATATTGATGCTGTTACAGGTTTGAGGAGCTTATACGGTTTTTTCGATGATATCGAAGCATTTTGCCGCAGACGGCAGGCAAATTCAATTCTAATGATTGGTATGAGCCAATTTTCAACCATAAACGATATATATGGATTCAGTTTTGGCAATCTTGTACTTAATCGTTTCGGATACCTGCTTCAGAAAAAATTTAATGAAAAAGGAATCGTTTACAAGCTTGATGGAACAAAATTTGCTGTTATCACTCATGAATTGTCCGTTAGTGAAATTTCCGGACTTTATAGCGAAATCAAAAAAGCCGTTATTCATGATTTTTATGTAAATGGTGAAAAAGTGATTCTTTCATTGAATGCAGGATTGATTTTTGTTGATAATTTCAATCTTTCAGGCGATACTATTTGCTCTTGTGTTAAATATACATATTATCAGTCAAAAAACAGGCTGGGTGATCTTGAGATTTTTCATGATACTCTTAGTGATGATAACAGGCAATATATTGAAATGCTTAATGTTATAAGAAGCTGTGTTACTGATGAATGCAAGAATTTTTTCTTATGCTATCAGCCTATCGTAAACGCCAGAACAGAAGAACTGACCGGTATGGAGGCTCTTATCAGATGGAAAAATGATACTTACGGAATCGTTCCTCCGGCGCAGTTTGTGGCAATCCTTGAACAGGATCCGATTTTTCCCGAGCTTGGAAAATGGATTCTTCGCCAGGCAATACTCGACAGTAGAAAATTGGTTGAAAGAAATCCTGATTTTGTAGTTCATGTTAATGTTTCATACGCTCAGCTCGAAAAACGTGATTTTGTTTCGGATGTTCTGAGCATTTTGGATGAAACTAAGTTCAACGCAAGAAATCTCTGCCTTGAGCTGACCGAAAGATGTCGTCTGATAGATATAAATCATCTAAGGACTATGTTCGATGTCCTCAGAAGCCGTGGGATAAAAATTGCTCTTGATGATTTCGGAACAGGCTTTTCAGCTATCGGTCTGATAAGAACTCTTGAGGTCGATACCATAAAGGTTGACAGAGAATTCGTTAAGAACATCGAACGCAGCGATTCAGATAAAAAAACTATCAATTTTATATCAGGACTCGCTGAAAGCTTTAATGCAGACGTTTGTGTTGAGGGCGTTGAAACAAAGCAGATAAAAAATATACTTACAAATTATGATATAAAAAGTTTTCAGGGCTATTATTATTCAAAACCGCTTACAATGCATGATTTTTCTGAAAAATATCTTATTTCATAAGAAAGGATAAGGAATCTATCGGAGACGATGTTCTTCGTTCCGCTGGATTCCTTTTTGTTCTGCTTTAATATTCGTCATAATTACCAATGCTATTTTCATCATTTTAACGAAAAGGACTAATATGTGTTGTTAAAATCAACAAAAATATGCGTTGAAAATTGTCCTAATTGCACTTTACGTTATAATTTTACTGTGTTTTTTTTCATTTTCGCAAAAAATACTTGCAGTTTTTTGTGAAATGTGATAAAATATAGTGATACATGAAATTGACTATAGAATATACTCAATTTGCACTACTATTGTTAAAGGAGAATGATATGGCAAAGTTAAAGGCAGCTGTTATTTTTGGCGGCACGTCCAGAGAACATGAACTCTCTCTTGCTTCCGCAGCAGATGTTATCAGAAAAATACCTGAGGATAAGTATGAGGTAATATGCATAGGTATTACAAAAAAAGGAAGATGGCTTTATTTCCCGGGAGATACAGAAGAAATAAGGTCGGGGACATGGGAACTTAACCCTGACTGTACGACTGCAATAATTTCACCCGATCCTATTCACAGAGGAATTATAACCATTGAAAACGGCGAAACTTCCGTTAAGAAAATAGATGTAGCATTTCCGCTTCTTCAAGGAAAAAAAGGCGCTGACGGCTCTGTTCAAGGACTTCTCGATCTTGCCGGAATTCCGTATGTCGGCTGCGGACTTCTCGCTGCGGCTTCCTGCATGGACAAATCGCATACGCATATGGTGCTTGATGACTATGGCGTTAAAACAGCCGACTGGAAGCTTATTACTCAGCGTGAAATGAACAGGATCGAAGAAAAATGCAGGGAAATTTCGTTTGAAATGGGATTCCCGCTCGTTGTAAAGCCAGCCAACAGCGGAAGTAATGCAGGAACAAGCGTTGCTGAAAATATGAACAGCTTTATAGCCGCTGTTAAAATTGCTTTTTCAAACGATAATAAGGTGGTTGTCGAAAAATATATAAAGGGAAGAAAACTTGAAGCCGCAGTTTTTGGCTATGATACGCCTTTTTCTTCATATATCGGAGAAATCGTTTCAGAAAATAATTCGTATGACCCGACCGATTTCAGCGTAAGCACTGGCGACGCTCTTATTGTTCCGGCCGATTTGCCGAACGATGTCCAGAACAGTATAAGAGAAACAGCCGTAACGGCTTATAAAGCTCTCGGATGCAAAGGACTTGCAAGAGTTGATTTCTTTTTAACAGAGGACGGCGAGCTTCTTCTTAACAAGATAGGAACTTCGCCGGGATTAAGAAAAAACAGCGTTTTCACCAAGCTTATGAATCATCTTGGTATGGAGCACGGATATCTTCTTGACAAGCTGCTTGAACAGGCAATCGAAAATGCTGAAAGAAGCTATTAAAAGGAGAGGGAAATTTGAAAAAAAATATCATGATCTCTCTTGTAAGCATTCAATGGCAGAATGATGAAAAATGTGAAACAGAACTGCTTACTAAAGCAAAATATGCCTGTGAAAACGGATTTGATATAATTTCATATGAGGATACGTCGGCAACAGGCTTTGAAGGTTCTGTTACTACTATTAAAGTAGAGGGAGAAAAATCCGCTTCAATAGTTCGTGAGGGAACGGCAAATTCAGCTCTCTCGCTTGAGATCGGAAGGAAACACTTTTGTCAATACGGAACCCCGTACGGAAATTTTCAGATAGGAGTTTATACTCATGCTATCGAAAATACAATAAGCAATAACGGAAGAATTTATCTCAAATATACACTTGATCTGAATTCTTCTTATTTATCGGATAACGAAATAATTATAACTGTGCAGGATCAATGATCTTCATCAGACAGAAAGGATAAATGTTAAATGTCAGATCTTATAAACAAAGCGTCGCTTCAGCTTCGTGAACTTATAGTTGAAGCTCTCGGTAAGCTTACAGCTGAGGGAGCCGTTCCGGCAGTTCCGGTTCCGGCGTTCAGTATAGAAATTCCGGCGGATAAGTCGCACGGAGATTTTGCCGCAAATACAGCTATGGTATGCGCAAAGACTTTTAAAATGCCCCCGAGAAAAATTGCTGAGCTGCTCTGTGAAAAAATAGAGCTTGGGGATTCGCTTTTTGAAAGAACCGAAGTTGCAGGTCCGGGATTTATGAATTTTTTCCTCAGCCGCAAGTGGTTTTCGGACGTTATTGAAAATGTTCTTGCAGAAAAAGAAAACTTCGGCAAAACCGATTTCGGCGGCGGAAAAAGAGTGTTGGTGGAATTTGTTTCGGCAAACCCGACAGGTCCTATGCACATCGGAAATGCCCGGGGCGGAGCAATCGGCGATTGTCTTGCAAGCGTTCTTAACTGGGCGGGATATCATGCGGAAAGAGAGTTTTACGTTAACGACGCAGGAAATCAGATTGAGAAATTCGGTAAATCTCTTTCGCTGAGATATATGCAGCTTTGTTCGGATAAAGGTCAGCAGGCATTATATGACTGTCACGGCGATACGGAAAAGCTTTGCGCCGATATTTATTCAAGAAGCGGCGAGGGACAGGATTTTGAAATGCCCGAAGACGTTTATCTGGGCGCAGATATTATCGAGCACTGTGCGAATTATTACCACGAAAATCTTTTCAGCCTTCAGGATCTCAGTGAGGACGAACGAAGAAAGGCTCTTGTTGAGTATGCTCTTCCGCTGAATATCGAGGGGCTTGAACGTGACCTGAAAAAATACCGCATAGTTTACGATAACTGGTTCAGAGAAAGCACTCTCCATGCAAACGGAGAAACTATGAAGATCGTTGACAAGCTTCGTGAAGCCGGATATACTTACGAACAGGATGGCGCAATCTGGTTTAAAGCTACAGAATTCGGAGTCGATAAGGACTTTGTTCTTGTTCGTGCAAACGGTATTCCTACCTATGTTGTTCCGGATATTGCATATCATTACGATAAGCTTGTTACCCGTGGATTCGATAAGGCTATAAACGTTCTTGGAGCGGATCACCACGGTTACGTTCCACGTCTTAAAGCGGCTTTAACTGCGCTCGGCGTTGATTCAAACAAGCTGGATGTCGTACTCATGCAAATGGTTCGGCTTGTCCGTCAGGGAGAGGTTGTAAAGCTTTCAAAGAGAAGCGGAAAGGCAATAACTCTCGTTACACTTCTCGATGAGATACCGATAGACGCTGCAAGATTTTATTTCAATCTCCGTGAAGCAGATTCTCAGTTTGAATTCGATCTTGATCTTGCAGTTGAGGAATCCTCGCAGAATCCGGTCTACTACGTTCAGTATGCCCATGCGAGAATTTGCAGTCTTATTGCTAATCTGAAAGCCGAAGGAATAGAAATTCCGGAAGCTGCCGATCTCAGTCTTCTCGATAATTCTCGTGAGATTGAGCTTATCCGTCATATTGCAGCTCTTCCGAAGGAGATAAATCTTGCCGCAAAGAACTACGATCCGGCTCGAATTACAAAATATTCGATCGACCTTGCAACGCTCTTCCACCGTTTTTACGATGCTTGCAGTGTTAAAAATGCGGAAACACCAGAGCTTATGAACGCAAGAATACTTCTTTGTCTCGCAGTAAGACAGACTTTAAGAAATGCATTATCTATCCTTAATGTTGAACAGCCGGAGAAAATGTAAAAATTACATTTTTGGTATAAAAATTACGGCTTGGTTACAAACGAAAAATGCTGATTGTCGTAAATTGACAAATAAAAAGCATTAAAAATGTTGAAATTGCAAGCTTTGGAATAAAAGTTAACACTTTGTTAACAAATTGATGCTGAAAATATGTTACAATTTGTAATATATTGAAGTTGCAGTTAAACACTGCCGCACTATTCCCAGAGACTTGCTGCGAATAAAATTCAGAAGGGATGTAAATTATGTCCAACAGATTATTTCAGGGTTTAGTTCATCAGATGCGTGATACTATCGACGCAACTATCGGAGTGGTCGATGAAACAGCAACTATCATCGCTTGCAGCGATCTTTCAAGAGTAGGCACTACAAATGAATTCGTTTCGCTTGATCTCAGTGATTCGCACGATATTTTTATTCGTGACGGTTTCACATACAAGCCTTTCGGCTCAAGAGCAAAGCCGGATTACGCTGTTTTTGTGGAGGGCGTGGACGATGCTGCCGCTAAATACGCAAGCATCCTTGCCATAACTCTTTCAAATATCAAGCAGTATTACGATGAAAAATATGACAGAAACAACTTTATTAAAAACGTTATTCTTGATAATGTTCTCCCCGGAGATATCGTTATCAAGGCAAGAGAGCTTCATTTCAATGCTGAAATAAGCCGTGCGGTTTTCCTTATCAGAATTATTTCTGCTAACGACATTTCCGCTTATGACGTTATCCAGAATCTCTTCCCGGATAAAAATAAAGACTTCGTTTTCAATATCACAGAAAGCGACATCGTTCTTGTAAAAGAACTTAAAAGCACAGTCGATTCAAAGGATCTTGAAAAGCTCGCACGTTCCATCGCCGATACTTTAAGCAGTGAGTTCTATACAAGAATAAATGTTGGTATCGGAACTTCTGTTGTCGGAGTAAAGGATCTTGCACGTTCGTTCAAGGAAGCTCAGATGGCTCTTGAGGTCGGTAAGGTTTTCGATACCGATAAGGTCATCGTCAGCTATGATAACCTTGGAATCGCACGTCTTATCTATCATCTTCCGACAACTCTCTGCGAAACTTTCCTTCATGAAGTTTTTAAGGTTGGAAGCATAGAATCTCTCGATCACGAAACGCTTTTCAATATTCAGAAATTATTTGAAAATAATCTAAATGTTTCTGAAAATTCAAGAAAGCTCTTTGTACACAGAAATACTCTTGTATACAGACTCGAAAAAATTAAAAAGCTTACAGGTCTTGACCTTCGTGAGTTCGATCACGCTATTATCTTTAAAATTGCTCTCATGGTTAAGAAATACCTGTCGGCAAATCCGGTAAAGTTCTGATTTTAAGAACGAGGACGGAGCTTTCCGCCCTTACAGATTAAGGTAGGTGTAAAACCATTGGTAGAACTTAAAAACGTATCTGTAACCTATTCCAGCGGCGTTGACGCTCTTAATAACGTCAGCCTGAAAATAAACGACGGCGATTTTGCTTTCGTTGTAGGTTCATCCGGTGCGGGAAAAAGTACTATGATCAAGCTTCTGCTTAAAGAAATAGACGCAACAAGCGGTGTTGTTACCGTAAACGGCTATAATCTTGGCAAGCTGAAAAAACGCAAAATACCTGAATTTCGCCGTACTCTCGGATTTGTATTTCAGGATTTCCGTCTGATCCCGTCTATGACCGTTTACGAAAATATTGCTTTCGTTCTTCGTGTTATAGACGCTCCGATAAAATATATACGCAAAAGAGTTCCCTATGTTATAAGTCTTGTCGGACTTCATGCGAAAACTAATTCATATCCCGATGAGCTTTCCGGCGGTGAAAAACAGCGTGTTGCAATTGCAAGAGCGCTTGTGAACGATCCGCAGCTTATTATAGCTGATGAGCCGACCGGAAATATTGATCCCGAGCTTTCTTATGAGATCGTAGAGCTTCTCAAAAGCATCAACGATCAGGGAACAACTATACTTATGGTTACTCATGAACATGACCTTGTACGTCATTTCGGAGGCAGAATAATAAACATTACCGAAGGTGAGATCGTATTTGATGAGGTTATTCTCGGTGCAAATGATGAGATTATAATGCCTCCCGGAGCGGAGATTAATCCTCCTCAGCTGTCTTTGCAGGAAGCAGGAACATCTTCTGTGACTGTAGACGGTTTTACTGAGGAAGAATCGGTAAATACGGATATTCCGCTTGATGAAATGAGCGCAGATGATGTTATTGCTGCAATAACCGGTGAGAAAACGTCGGGAGGTGCAGTATGAAGATAAGCGGCTTTAAATACCTTGCAAATCAAGGCGTTGAGAATATCTGGAAAAATAAAATGATGGCGTTTGCCACATTTTGCGTTCTTCTTATTTCACTTTTGCTTGTCGGAGTGGCGTCGCTTTTTTACATAAACATGAATTCAATGATTCTCGGTCTTAATGATAAAAACGAAATCGTGGTTCACTTGAACGTCGGAACGCCGGATGACGAGATTAAAAAAGCTGAAGAAGACCTCAGAAAGATTCCGAATGTTGATAAGATAACATTTATCTCAAAGGAAGAAGCTCTTGTACGTCAGAGAGCAAATCTTACAAGTGCTGAAAAGATCTTTAATGATTATATTGGCGATGATGCCAGCTTTATGCCGGATGGATTCAGCGTTACCGTTAAAAATAACGATATCATTGCAGACACAACTGCTGAGATAAATACAATGCCGGTTGTTCTGAAAGCGCAGTCATCGCTTCAGGTTGCAGAATTTCTTAAAGAACTCAGAAGAGTAGTCTCGCTTATAGCCGGAGCCGTAGTTATTGCGCTTGCGGCAGTATCAATAATTATGATCTCGAATACCACAAAAGCAAGCGTTTTTGCAAGACGTGAAGAAATTCAGATCATGAAATATGTCGGCGCAACCAACTCTTTCATCCGAACTCCGTTTTTTGTCGAGGGTATGGTGACAGGGCTTTTTGCAGGCACGGGAGCATTTTTCATAACATGGTCTGCTTATCAGGCAATTTTTAAAGTTATGCAGAGCGAAGAAACTCTTATGAACGCTTTCGGACTTGGTTCGCTTATTCCATTTGAGGATATAAGATTATATGTGCTGATCGCATATCTTGTTGCGGGTTCGTTTGTCGGCGCTCTCGGAAGCGTTATCAGTACAAGACGGCACGTTGACGTATAAAAATTGGGTAATTTATCTTTTGAAAGGAGGCGGCGGCTGGATCGACCTGATGATATGTTAGTGGTCGATTCTGATTCGCAGCTATTATGAGTAAATTAAGCATATTCAAGAAAATTCTTTCCTTTGTCACCTGTATGGCGGTTTCCGTTGGAGCTGTGGCATCCTACAATGCTTTTTCCAATAAGAACGTTGCAAAGGTTTCGGCTAAAACAGTAAGTGAGATTCAGGAGGAAAGAGCTGCTAACGAGCAGAAAATAGCTGAATATGAAGAACAGATAAAAGCTCTTGCAGGTAATGCGGAAAATGAAAAGCAGTACCAGGAAACTCTTATGGAGCAGATCGAGCTGATTCGTGAAAACATTAATCTTCTTAATACCGAACTTGAATCCATTGAAAAGGATATTGACACTGCTCAGGATAACATTGAACAGCTCGATAAAACTATCGTTGAACAGCAGGATGAAATTGATAAAAACGTTGAACTTTTTAAAGAGCGCTTATGTGCTATGTACGTTTCGGGAAACGACAATCTTGCATCAATAATCGTAGGTTCTTCCGATTTCTATGATATAATGTCAAGAGTTGAAATGGCAAACAGAATGGCTGCTTACGATGAAGAGCTTATCAATGATATTCTTGCAGATATTGAAAATCTTGAAAAAAGCAAAAGCAACCTTGAAAGCGAAAAGCTCACCCTTGATATGAAACTTGAAAGTCAGCAGAAGAAAAAGGCGGAAAAAGAAGCTTCTCTCGAAGAATTGGGTAAAAAATACGAGCAGACTAAGGCTGAAATAGACCGTATTAAGAAAGAGCAGTCAAGACTTGAGGGCGACAAGGCTGATCTTACAGCTAAAAATCAAGCGCTTCAGGCTGAGGAAGATGCAATAATCGAAGAGACTATCAGAAAAGAAAACGAGCGTATTGCCGAGGAAAAGAGAAAACAGGCAGAGGAAGAAGCACGCCACCAGCAGCAACAGCAGACGACTACGGTGCCGAGCAATGGCGGCGGAAACGAAATAGTTACCTCACCAATAGTAACCGAGCCGCCTTATACTCCACCTGAAACTCCGTCAGCAGGATTTATCTGGCCTGCACCGGGATTCTATTATATATCAAGTTATTACGGCGCAAGATGGGGAACAATGCACAGAGGCATAGATGTCGGCGATGCCGGAATTCACGGCGGAGCTGCTGTTGCTGCGCAGTCTGGTACGGTTATAGCAGTAAGCAATTCATGTACCCATGATTATCCGAAGGATTATGGCTGCGGCTGCGGAGGAAATTACGGGAATTATGTCCTTATCTCCCATGACGGTACATATTCAACAAGATATGCTCATCTTTCATCAGTTTCAGTATCAGTCGGCGATTATGTTTCACAGGGACAAACTATCGGATATATCGGTTCAACAGGCTGGTCTACAGGCGATCATCTTCATTTTGAGGTTTATGTAAACGGCGTTGCTCAGGATCCGCTGAATTATGTAAGCAGATAGTCAATTTTTGTTCAGGGCGGTTAAACAGACTGCCCTGATTTTTGCAATGAAAATAGAAAGGTGCATAACATGAACAAAAAAATCAGTCTTGGACTTGCTTTGAGTCTTATAGCAATTGCTTCGGCGGTGACGTTTATATTAACTTCCTTTTTCTCTCTCCAAAGCTTTAACAAAAAAGTTGTTGATGTAAATGAAAAAGCTAAAAAATATAACTCACTTCAGCTTCTCGATACATACGTCAGGGACAATTATTTCGGAGAAATTGATGAATCAGAGCTTAACGACGGCATTCTTAAAGGGTATGTTGCAGGACTTGCTGATAATTATTCACGCTATCTTTCGGCAGATGAATATATTGATGAGCAGAACGACAATGCAGGAGAGCTTATTGGTCTTGGATTAACTCTTTCCGAGGATGAAAGCGGCTATATACGCATAGACGATATTATAGCTGATTCACCAGCTACTGAATCCGGAATTCAGAAAGGCGATATAATTATATCCGTCGATGGAGTTGACGTAATTGAAACAGGATTTAATGAATCCGTTGAGGCTATGAACGGTTCAGAAGGAACAAGCATTACTCTTACTATCAGAAGAAACGGTGTTGACACCGATTATACTTTCACTCGCCGTTCTATTGAACTGGTAACTGTAACAGGCGAGCTTATCGACGGCTCTATCGGTTATATAAAAATTGATGGGTTTAAACAGAATACTCCCGAACAGTTTATAGAGACGTTGCAGCATCTTACTTCAAACGGAGCAAAGGCTCTCATATTTGATTTGAGAGATAATCCGGGCGGACTTGTTGAATCAGTTGAGGAATGTCTTGATCCGCTTCTGCCAGAGGGAGTTATTGCAATCGCTGAATATAAAGACGGACATTCTGAAACTATCGTTTATTCCGACAGTTCCGAACTTGATGTGCCCATGGCAGTGATCGTGAATAAAAATACAGCAAGCGCAGCAGAACTTTTTGCAGCTTCTCTTCGTGATTTTGAAAAAGCTGAACTGGTCGGCGAAAAAACTTATGGAAAAGGAGTTATGCAGATAACAACTGAAATGGAAAACGGAGGAGCTGTTGTTCTTACAGTTGCCGAATATAGAACGACTGTTTCCGAATGCTATGATAAGATCGGACTGAGTCCCGACTATACGGTGGTCGATGACAATGCAGACGATGATTATGATGTTCAGTATTATGAAGCAATGAATATTATAAATCGTGCTTTAGCAGATTAAGAATCGTCCGAATAAACACAAAAATATATTTTGATAAAAAAGACTGTTTCACTAAGGTGCAACAGTCTTGATTTTTAGAACCTGTCCACATAGAAATTATGTGCGGATTTTCGGGAAAATTTTGTCGAGGGCAAGGCGAAAAAGTGAAAGCATACTATCGTATGGTGAGCTTTTTCAACACAGCAATCGGCAAAATTTTCCGAAAAGACGTGCGGAATCTTCTATGTGGACAGGTTCTTATATAAAAGTATGTTCAATTGTGATAAGGGCATTTATTTTTTCGTTTTCGTTTGAGAAGAGTTTTTGTATATCGTTTGAAATTTCCTGCGGAGATTTTTTTTCACTGAATGGAATAACCAGCTCAAAAATCAGATTTATTTCACCATTTTTAGTATAAAACTTAAAATCATGAAATGTATATTCTTTGTTGTAATCATTAATTATCCGTTCTGTCAAAAGCTTATAGCGATCTGTTTCTTCATCGTTGAGCTTAACAGGATCAATATGAATACACATTGAAATATTCAGCTCGGATTCTATTTGCTTTTCGGCATTATCAACAGCATCGTGAAGCGCTTCAACGCCTATATCTGAGGGACATTCAGCATGAGCGGTAGCCATAATTCTGTTTGGACCGTAATCATGGACAATAATGTCATGAACTCCAATAATATTTTCCTGAGAAAGCATAATTCGTTTCATATCGTCAACAAGCTTTTTTGAAGGAGGCTGACCGAGAAGAGAACCGGATATGTTTTTCAGAACGTCGATTCCCGAAAAGGCTACAAAAAAAGTTACAAATAAACCGATAATACCGTCAAAGCGGTGGATTCCTGAAATTTTGCAGACGAAAAGAGAAACAAGAACTGCTCCCGTAGCAATGCAGTCGTTAAGACTGTCTTTTTGAACAGCCTTAAGATTGATATTGCCGGTTTTTCGGTAAAATATTCCATTAATAAAAAACATGAGAAATTTTATCATTATTGATGAAACAAGAACCAATACGTATACAAATGAGAAATTCATATTCTTAGGAGAGATTATTCTTTCGACAGAACTTTTTCCCAGTTCAAAGCTCATCAAAAGAATGAAAACTGCAATTATCATGGCAGAAATATACTCGGCTCTGCCATGACCGAATGGATGCTCTTTATCGACAGGCTTTCTGGAAAGAAGCGTTCCCGCAATCGAAACAATATTCGAGCCGGCGTCGGACAGATTATTTGCAGCGTCTGCGGTTATTGAAACAGAACCGCTCATGCTTCCTGCTATAAATTTGAAAATGCATAGGATGAGATTGCATATTATGCCGAATATTCCGGCAAAAATACTTAAATTCGTTCTCTTGCTCATATGTTACCTCGAAAAATGGTTTCAGAGCCTGTGTTCATAGGATAAATCACACGTCTTTTCGGCAAAATTTGCCGATTACTGCGTTGAACAAGTTCACCATACGTCAGTATGTTTTCACTTTTTCACCTTGTTCTCGGCAAATTTATGCTCGAAAATATGCGCAATTTCCCTATGAACACAGGCTCTTAATTTGTGTACTTCAAATATTATATCATAATAATTATAATAATTCAAGAAAAAATATACCCGAACTGCCAAAAAAGCAATTCGGATATAATATAAATATTGCACATCAGAGAATAAAGCAAATAAGTCCGCTGCATCCCTCGTTGATGACTCTTTCGAGCGTTTCCTGAATCTTCATTCTTGCGTCTGTCGGCATTTTATAAAGCTTATTATGAAGTCCTTCGTTGACGAGTTCATGAAGAGATTTTCCGAAAATATTTGATTCCCAGATTTTTGTCGGATTATCGTCAAAACCATCGAGAAGATACATAACAAGCTCTTCGGACTGACGTTCCGTTCCGACTATCGGACTTACAGTCGTATTGATATTTGCTTTCATAAGATGTATGGACGGAGCGGAGGCTCTAAGTTTTACACCGTATTTTCCTCCCTGACGGATGATTTTCGGCTCTTCGAGAGTAAGCTCATCAAGCTCCGGCATAACGATTCCATAGCCGGTTGCTTCAACCTCTGCAAGAGCCGGTTCAATACGCTGATATTTTCTTCTGATATCGTTAAGCTCCATAAGAAGGGGCATAAGATCGCTTTCGCTTTCAATTTCAATGCCTGTTGCTTCTCCCAGGATTTTATAGAAAAGACTGTTGTCAAGCTCGGCATTTATTGTAACCGAACCTTTTCCAAGATCTATTGATGAAATTTCAGCTTTGATTATATGCGGACACTCCGACATTGCCGCCGCTGCAATTTCTGCTTCACGAACTATCTTTATATCTCTTGCCGCATTTCTGATGCAGCCGAGAATTTCCGATTTAAGCCAATGTCCTTTTTCAAGAGTGTTGATCCATCTTGCCGTTCTGATATTGATCTCCTTTATCGGGAACGAAAAAAGGATCTCACGGATGATTTCACGAATATCCTCCTCGTTAAGATCAAGACAGCTAACCGGAATAACTTTGGCGTCATAACGATCTGTTAACTGAGCGGCGAGCGTTTTTGTTTCGGTAGAATCAGGAGTTGTTGTATTAAGTATGACCACAAACGGTTTTCCGAGTTCTTTTAATTCACGAATAACGCGTTCTTCGCATTCTTCATATTCAGCTCTTGGAATATCGGAAATAGAACCGTCTGTTGTGATGACAAGACCGATCGTAGAGTGGTCGGTTATAACCTTTTGCGTACCTATTTCAGCAGCCATATTAAAAGGGATCTCCTCATCGAACCATGAGGTCATAACCATTCTCGGCTGTTCGTTTTCAATATATCCAAGCGAACTGGGAACGATATAACCAACGCAGTCGATAAGACGGACGCTGAAAGCCGCTCCGTTTCCGAGATCGACTTCAACAGCTTCTTCAGGAATGAATTTCGGTTCAGTTGTCATAATAGTTTTGCCTGCTGCGGACTGCGGAAGTTCGTCAAGTGCGCGTTCACGCTTGAATTCGCTTGGAATATTCGGAATGACAAGCGACTCCATAAAACGTTTAATAAAAGTCGATTTACCTGTTCTCACAGGTCCGACTACACCAATGTAAATATCGCCTCCGGTACGCTCAGCGATATTGCTGTAAATATCTTTTACCATAATCTGCTCCTTAAAATCTGCATTTTCTTTTTGAGAACCTGTGTTTATAGGGAAGATGTGCGAATTTTTGAGCATAATTTTGCTAAGGACAAGGCGAAAAAGTGAAAGCATACTGTCGTATAGTGAACTTTTTCAACGTAGTCATCAGCAAAATTTGCCAAAAAGACGTGCAGCTTATTCTATGAATGCAGGTTCTGACTGCGGTTCATCAAGTAACTATCGGAATAAGCAGCATTCCGCCGTTTTCAAGTCTTTCTCCGTCAAGCTCGTTTTCTTCCATAACAGCTGAAACGCTTGTGCTGTAGCGTTTTGCGATATCCCAGATCTCTTCATTTTCAACTCCGAAATAGAGCTTTATAGAATAATCCCCGTCACGCTGTTTTTTAACGGAATCATCGACGTTTATCTCGGTAAGGGCTTTTATTGAAGAACAGCTTAATACCGAAATTTTTGCAGTAAGATCGGCTTTAACGGTAAGAACGCCTTCGGAAGAGATATTATAGGAAACCTCATTTATGGTAATTTCTGCCGAAACATCACAGCCGGCAATATTGTCACCGAGGTCGATAGTCTCCTCAAATGCTTCGTCCTTATCGGGCATAACGATCATTCCGGATTGATCCTTGGCAGCCATGGAATATGTCAGCATTCCGGTTACAATAAGCGATCTGCCGTCCTCTGCAATTCTCGTGTTGATATTTTTCGGAGAACACCACATTGAGTAAATGGTTTGCGGCACATTTTCACTTTCGGCAATCTTAGCTGTATGGCGGAAGCTTTCGTTATATATAACAGGGATCTGCTCGGCACGAATCTCAGAAATTTCCGTTTCGCACGGATAAACGGTAGAGTATGCGTCCGTTCCAAGCATTACAGAAGCCGTTTTTACGGCACGGCATACGAGCCGAAGCTCAGTTTCGCATTTGAGGACTCTGTTTTCGCCGTTGTTTCCAGCAGTCGGAGTTATATCGCAGCTTATGATCTCCGGAGTAACGGAACACTCGAAAGAGTCGTCGATTTCGTCTATATCGATTATCTGGCTGAACGGAAGAGAAAAGCTCGCCGGTTCAATTGCGCCTTCGCCGTCTTTTTCGCAGGAATATAATAAATTGATTTCAATCTCACCCTTGGCAAGAAGCTTTCCGGAAATCATCTTCTTTTCGCATTCTCCTGCTTTACAGCGGCAGCTTATTATGCTTAAAATATTTGGCTGAGCCGGTGAAAGCTCGGTTTCTTCGTTTATCTGTAAAATTTTGTCGAGAGAGATTTTCTTTGCGGCAAAACGCAGGGGAGTTTTTTTAAGCTGAATATTCATGCCGAAAGCATCTGAGACGACGTCCTGTTTTTTTTCACACGATACCTTGATTTTAACAGAAACCGCACCTCTCATATCGAGACGGCGTTTATTTACTGCACGAAAATTTACATGATCGGTCTTAGGTATAAGGGTTACAGCAGGGGAGTCGCAGCTTCTTTTGAGTTCGATAGTTCTTGAGAAATTCTGACGCTGAGTTACACATCTAAGAACAGAATCCTCCTCGCCGCAGTAAAGAATCCTTATATCGCAGCGCAATTCATAAGAAAGACGATCGCCGTTTACAGAAAAATCTGTGATGACAGGAAGCACCTGACAACGAATCAGTCTGAATATATCCGGATAATAGTCAGGAAGAATATAATCAAGCTCGATATTTTGTTCCTGAATACCGTCAAAGACACATTCGGCGGCGGGTACGGTTTCTCTGTTAATTTTAAAATCCATAATGAACCTCCTTGAAATGCTTTTGGCTATTGCCTTTATAAATGATATTCATTAACGAGTACAAGTATTCCGATAAATAAAACAAAAACCTCTCCATGATAGGAGAGGCTGAGCTTTATCAGGTTATTTTTTCTTTTTTAAACCGGTAACAAGAGTTCCGGCTGCCATAAAAACAATTCCGAAAATGAGCATTATCGCAATGCATACCGCTGTAGAAATATTTTTGCCGAATATATCCAGATCAATTCCCATAAAAGATTTGTATTCATTGATCACTTCTGAGGAAGCTCCGCAGAGAACTTCATCTGTAAGGCTGTCCGTCATGACTTTCCGGAACATTACGGTGCTGTAAATAATAGGAGTGCATTTAAGGGCTGAAGCGATTACGCCTGAAAATTGTCCGATAGGAAGATAAACGCCTCCGAGGAAGCCTACGAGAGTTCCGATGACTGTTCCGATAGCTCCCCAAGCGCTTTCGCTTCTGATAAGAGCGGCTAAAAGATACATAACAGCTGAGTATGTAAACGAATTAACAGCTATCATTCCAAAAATTTCAAGGTGAACAGCGGCGGAAAAGACATCCATTCCCTTTGTGTAAAGATAAATTTCAGAAATTGCAAGAGTCAGAATGCAGACGATTACCGACGATATCCATGCTGATGCAATATATGAAGCAGAAATAATAGTGCGCTTGATAGGAGCAGTATAGATTGAATTTATTTTTCCTGAGGTTTTGTCGCTTATCATTGAAGTAAGAGTTGAAAGTGTTACCATAACAGCATTTATGGGAATAATGCCTGCCGTTGTCCATGAAAGAACCAGAAGCTTTGCGTCTTTAGTTTTATTTCCTGCGTCCGGAATAGATTCAAAAATTTCGTTAAGACCGTCTATATACATATCGCCAAGAAAAATAAGCATAAGTCCGATAATTATTATCATTGAAAGCATTGAGCTGAAAACTGCCATTTTGTCACGGAAATAAAGCGAAGCATTTCTTTGGGTAAGTTGGAAGAATTTAAGCATATCAATATTCCTCCTTTGTTGCATTAATGAAAACATCATCCAGACTTCCCTGAATCATTTCAAAACTATCAAAATCTTCGCTTACATGATTAAGAAGATCAAGAGCTTCCCTTGAAGTTCTGACCGGGATTTTAATGCCGTAATTCGTATTTTCATAACACGAGATTTTCAGCTTACTTATTATAACATCTTTTTTATCCTCATTGCAGTAAATTTTAAGGTAATCGGAGGCGAATTTTTCTTTAAGCTCATATGGAACTCCCTGAGCGATGATTTTTCCCTTGTTTATAATGATGATTCTGTCTGCCTCAGCAGCTTCCTCCATGTAATGAGTAGTGAGAAAAACAGTCATATCGGTAGTTTTTCGGAGCTGTTCAATAGTGTTCCAGACATCTTTTCGTGCCGACGGATCAAGACCTGTTGTAGGCTCGTCAAGAATGAGAATTTCCGGAGTATGCATAAGTGCGGCAGCAATTTCGCATCTTCTTTTCTGTCCTCCTGAGAGATTCCGGTATTTCTTTTTCAGAATTTCATTTAGTGAGAAAATTTTGCTGAGCTTTTCAAGATTTTTTTCGGCTGAAAGCTTATCCGCACCATGAAGAATACCTCTGCATAATAAATTTTCCTTAACCGTAAGCAGATCGTCGAGTACGTTTCCTTGGTAAACAATACCGATTTTCCGACGTATATTGCTGCTTTCATTTACTGTATCAAATCCGCAGATGTTTATTTTTCCGTTTGTTGGTTCAAGGAGCGTAGACATCATATTTATAGTAGTTGATTTTCCGGCGCCGTTTACTCCGAGAAAACCTATGAGTTCGCCCTTATTAACTGTAAAATAAATGTTGTCAAAAGCTGTGAAATAACCGTATTTCTTTGTAAGACCATCTATTTTGATTACAATCATGCTAATTTCCTTTCTGCTATTTTTGATCTGTTATTTAATAATCAAAACAGCTGCAACTTTCTGCCGAAAATTGTTGCTTAGAATTGTCGAGCTGAGACCAAATGGATGCTACTGCAAGTGTCTTATTATATGATCTTTGCCGAATTAATACATATATCAAATCAGTTTTTTCGTATTTATTATATCAAATAGAGTAAAACTTGTCAAGTGTGATGACTTCCAACATTTTATTAGATCTTTGGTGCGGGAAGGTAGGTTCTGGATATGATGTACTTGCTGGAGGAGCAATAAATGAAAATTTAGGTGAAAGTTATGAGCTTGGTGCTAATATCGGTAGTATTGTTGGTGGAACTATCAGAAGTTTTGCTTATGGTAAATTAACACCTCGCCATTGACAAAAACGTGTACAAGCTCATTTGATTCAGTTTCAAATGTCTAATAATTCTCAAGAACAATAGAAAGATTTTGGTCGGTATACAAACCCAATTTGTTGAATTGATAACAATAGCTAATTTTTAGGCGGAATGTATGAAGTAACAATTACCCATTCCTTGCACTTCAGGCAGTATTGACCTGCACACATTCCCTCTATTTTACTTATCAGCATTTCATCGCATTTACCACAGAAATCAATAAATGTCTCACACTTTTCACAATAAACATATTTCAAAGAACCTTCATCAATTTTTTCCTGAAAAAATTCATTGCCACACTCAGGACATTTTACGAACATTTTCGC
>ENA-UOJL01001844-UOJL01001844.1-human-gut-metagenome-genome-assembly--contig:-P47-NODE-1844-length-19917-cov-28.604219_pt1 | contig 19917 bp, 25 predicted proteins | sample MGYA00242347_ERZ723894 | MGnify/ENA metagenome assembly ERZ723894
CTCCTACTCTGACGATCCTTTCAAAAATGTCGTCGCATACAAACTCGCCGATGACGCCGCCCTGAACCGAACGGTAAATGTAGCACTTAAACGGTGGGTTCATCTTCGGGCGCGTCTTGCGCACCTCAACGGTCTTCTGCCCGCTCATGATCTTCTGGGACCACATCGGGCGGATGCTGATCAAAACAGCTTTACTCATGCCTTGTCTCCTTCCTCCGTCGCTTCCGGCAGCGGCATCCAGTGGGTGACCTCCACGTCTTGCCCCCATGTATCAAACCATTCGCCGTATGCGTAATTTGCAATGAGTGCATCCCCGTCAGCATTTAGCGCAAGCTGCGGCATATCATACTCTGGCGTTTTTTCTGTCACGGAAATCCACCGCTGTTTCTCCCGCAGCGCCGCGTTCTCTGCGGTCAGGCGCTCGATGAGGTCGGCTGCGTCCGTGCCAACCTTGTCAATATCGCAGCTTGTCCATGTATCCACTCCCAGCTTCTCTTTTTGCTCGGCTGTCAGCTGCTCGGTCTTCCAGTATGGGCATTTTTCGCAGTCTCCGGTCGGTCCGCCCGGTGTAGACGTGCACCGCAGCGCCTGCACGATTTCCTTGATCATACGCTATAAACCTCCAAACTAAATTCGGGCAAGCATCCTCCGCTTCCCCTGTATTTGTTTTTCAGCAGGAAGGCCCCATCCCTGAGGTAGCATAGGCCCTTTCCCTGCTCACAGATGAGTCGACGCTCGCCGTCCGGCGTTACCACCGCTTTCAGCACCCGCACAGCCCGGAACCACTCATGGTTTTCCGTGCTGATATTCAGAATAACGATCTCACCGATCCTTGCAGCAGCCTCATCGAAACTCAGCCTGCGCCCATGGCTCTCAACTATCTCGCCAGCAGTCGGAACACCGAGCAGATCATCAAACGATATCTGGCTGTATCCCCGTTTTCTCATTCTAGCCACGCCCGATCCGGAAGCGCGGCGAGCAGCCGTTCAAATTTTCTCGTGCTGTCCTTGTACTCACGGAAATCGTCGGCTTCCATTTCGTCATATGCCTTTTCGATTTCCCTGATCGTATCCAGCAGCGACGAATTTTCGTTGCGCAGGATATCAAAAGTCGCCTTGAGATAATCGTACTGCTGCCGCAGGTCGAAGAATGCAAGCAGAATGCCAAATGCCCAGCCGATGCGCGAAAGCATTTCCACTTTGGTCAGCCTGCAAAGCCGCTTCCCAGCTTCCGTCTGCGCAAGCCCTTGTTCGTAGCTCGTGAGAGAAAAATAGTCCTCATCCTCACTGTCGTACCCAACCAGATTGTAGCGGTTGCCAATCAGAGCGACTGTTGCATCGTCAAAGTCTCGGTAAAAGTCCTCGAAATCCTGCTCATACAGCCTCATTTGCAGCTCGTCGGCTTTTGCGGATAAATCTGCGAAAGCCATGCGAAATTCCCATTCCGCATCCTCGTCGCCATCGAGTGCATTGAGAAGCGTCTCGTCGTTGTCTGCCTGCTCAATGTAGTACCGCACGCCATTGCAAGCCTCTACGATGTCGTCGAGCTCCTGCGTGATGTTGTACGCGCCCATTGAGGCTAGTGCCGGACGCTTGTATCGCAGATTTCTCGTTTTGTCGCTCATACCATCGTCCCCGGCCAGGTGTCCGGCTGATAGCCGAGCTTGGCCACGCTGGCCATCTGGTGGTATTCCGGCCGCTTGAAGCTGTAGCCCCAGCGCTTTGCCGCCCAGAAAATGGCCGCCGTTTCGTCCGCGGCGTGTACCGTCAGCTGTCGGCCGGAATAATTCACCACGAAATAATGCTTGCCGGTATAGCCCGGCTGCTCGACGATGTCCGCGCGCTTCGCGGGCCGTTCGCCTGGATAGCTGATACTATTTTGCCGCATAGATCTTGCCCCTCCTGTCTTTGTTTGCCGCCCGCTCGATCTGCCGGATGGCGGCTATGTCCGGCTCCAGACTGATCTTGTCCCGGTGGTTTACATCATAGATGTGGTTTCGGATGCTCACATAGAGCGTCCAGTTGCAGCAGCGTGCGCTGCATCCTGGTTCCCGGCCGGGGCAGTCCTTCGCGCACGGCGACGGGATCTGCCGCATGCGCGGCGCGTAGATCTGCGCAGTCATAGCGCTTCATCCTGCACGCGCTGGAGCCAGTACACCAGCTTTTGCAGCCGCGTCTCCTGCGCCAGCAGCGCGTCCGTTGTTTCGTGGTCGACGCGCGGCATCTCGCACAGGAGCGCCCGATCATTCTTGAGATCGTCCGCGTAAGCGTTCACCGCCTCGATCACATCCGCCAGCTGGTCATGGCGGAAGTCGACCGTGATCTTCCGCTCCTTCACAGGCATATCCCTGTAAAAAACGTCATCAGCGATACGCCGCCGAGGACGGCGGCGATCTCCGTCGCGTGGGCGCAGCCCGCGATGATGCACAGCGCGAAGCCCACGCCCGACAGCCAAATGCACCCCAGCCGCGCCAGCCGCCGCATGGCCTTGCGCCACTGGTAGATCGCCCGGATTCTCTCCCGGCGCTCCTCCAGGCTTTCCCCTTCAGGAATTTCCGGCGGCTCATACCCGATCCGCCGTTCTGCAAGATTGGTTCTCATTCTGCCAACTCCTTCCTCCATACCGGGCTGTCCTCCCGGTTCACGCAGTAGCGCATGGTTTCCTTGAATTCCTCGCCTATTCCCCGCTGGCAGAACGCGGCATAAAATATGTTCAGGATTCGCGCTGCAGCAGCGCTCAGTTCCAGCGCGCTGCCGGATAGCGCAGATACCGTTTTTTTGCCGTCCATGCCGATTTCGATGTGTACCTTCCCGTTATCCATTGGTTTCCTCCTTCGCCTCCTGCATCCGCCTGACGAGCCGCGCCAGACGGGCGTTTTGTGTCACGAGCTTCTGCGCGTCCAGGTCCAGCCCCTTGCGCTTCAGCCCGTTTATGATCTGCGCTGCCTGGCACTCACACACCAGCGCCGCCTCGATCAGATCATGCAGCTCCTGCGCGTCCAGCGTCAGGGTGTAGGCTTTTCCGTTTTCCATTCTATCCGTCTCCTATGTACGCGCCATGCGGCGCGTTTAGTTACTGGCGACCGGCAGGCGGCCTTCGGCGGCGGCATTCTCAAGGATCCGCCATGCAACGCGGCGGGCCGCCTGCCGGTTGGCTTCCTTCTGCTCCGGCGTCAGGCGGCGCAGATAGTTGTCCGCAATCAGGGCCGTGCAGTTTTTCAAGTGGTATTCCGCCACGATATGCGGTTCTTCCTCCGCAATGGGATCATAGTGCTTCGGCATGATTTCAGCCTCCTTCCGGCTTTAGCTTTTCCTGAATTGGAAATATTACGCAGAATCAAGGTTCCGATTCCAGCAAGCTCACGATGCAGATCATCTGCTCCGTCAGCTTTGCAATCTCTTCGTTTGTGGTTTCCTGATTCCGGCTGCGCTCGGCCAGCAGTTCCAGCTGCTCTTCGAGCGTCTGCCGCAGATCGTCGTCGATTACCATCAGACGGCCTCCTTCTTCTCGCTCTTCGCCGGCTGCACCATAGCAGCCATGCCCTGCATAAAGATCAGCGCCTTCTCACGCATTTCCGGCGTAAGCTTGTTGATTTCCGCCGAGATCTTCTCGGCCTGCTGCTTCTGCTCCTCTGACATTGATCTCACCTCGTTTGGTTTATTCCTTGCCCATACCGTAGCATGGATTCTCCATATTGTCAAGCATTTTTTTATTCTTTTCCCATATTTTTTGATTGACATTTATTCCGTGCTGTGATAACGTAATGCCAGAAAGAAGGTGATTTGATGAGCACGATCAATGAGCGAATCGCATTCCTAATCAAGGATCAGGGCCTGACGCAGTCCAAATTCGCCGAGCGTATCCATCTTGCGCAATCCCATATTTCTAAAATATGTTCCGGTATCAATGTCCCAACCGAGCGCACGATCTCGGATATCTGCCGGGAATTCAACGTCTCCCTCGCCTGGCTCGAAGACGGCGAAGGGGAAATGTATGTACAGCGCAGCGCGAATGAGGAGCTGGCCCTGCTGGTCACGGATATCATGTCCGACGCGGATGACTCCTTCCGGAAACGCTTCATCTCCCTCCTGATGGCACTCCCGCCGGAAAAATGGAGCGAAATTGAAAATTTCGTAAAAAAATTAAACGGAGACGCTTGACCGTCTCCGTTTATTTTTGTATTCTGGTAGGGGGTGGTATTTCATGGCTGCATCTCCTACAATGCCTAACACAGAGTCAACGACTGCGCTGCAGTCTGAGATGCGGAAATCCAGATACCGCACAGAGATCAGGAAGATTCACACTGAATACCCGTACCATAAAGCCATCGGTAAGAAAAGTCCTTATAACGGGAGAATCATCTGGACAGAAAACGATTACGACTTGTATTGTCACTGCTACGCGCTCTTTCGTATGTACGAGAAAGACATGGCCGAAGCAGACAATAAACTCCTTAATGCCAATGTCAGCCTGTCTTTAGAGCGCAAAGCAAACGCAGAATTTTATGAAGCCGCGTATAAGCGTTTTCGCTTTATGCGCATTGTCATCTATGTGCTTTGCGCCGCGCTTACTTACTTCGTTTTCCTTTCCCCGTTCTTTTCCTCGTCGGATGAATCCGCTCATCATTCCTCTTCATCTGTATCTTCATCCTCTTCTGCTTCCTCCTCTGAATCTTCGGAGTCTTCTTCTGATTCCAGCGGCAATGGCCCGCAGCGCCCAGATGGTTACACTTCCAATGAGTACGTTGGGAACAAGAAGAGCCACAGGTTCCACAGATCTTCATGTTCCTATCTCCCAGATGAGGATAACCAAAGAATTTTCAAGTCCAGAGACGCGGCAATCTCCGCAGGGTACGACCCATGCGAGCATTGTAACCCCTAGCTTCCCCGCCGGAACGGTTTCCCGTTTCGGCGCTTATTTTATGATGTTCCGCAGGAATCGCAGGATGATTTTCAGCTGATCCAGTGTGGCCCGCTCTAAAATATTTTCAATCTGTTCCATCGTCTTTTCCATCTCCGTCTCCATTTCTCCACAAAAACCGTGTTCTTTTTTTGTTAATCTTTACGTCTTGTTCGCGCCTCCCGAAAGTTGTAAGATATAGGTAGGCGTTGCCCGCGCCGCTTGCCGAACAACGGCGCGGGCTTTGGTTTCGCGCAAACGACCGGGAGCCGTCTGTATCTGAAGCATGGCATACGCCGGTTGGGTTTGTAAATCTGTCGGTTTGGTTTTCAGCGTAGGTTTTTCTGAAATCTTACTGCCACAGGTGTGGTTTTTATATATGGAGGGATGGTTTTTGTCAGAAAAATTGTGGGAAACATGCCGTGAAGCAAAGGACACCATGCAGCCGCATAAGACGAATCAGGATATCGCTGACGAATCCGGCGTATCCGTCAATGCCGTCAGCCAATTCCTGCGCGGCGAGACTACGAAGCCGTACATTAATACCGTCGGCCCGATTTGCGCATCCCTCGGCGTATCAATGGATGAGCATTTCGGCGTCCCGCCTGCCGAGCCTGCCGAGCCTTCCGATGCTGAAAAACTCCGCGCCGAGAACGCGGCCCTTCGTGCGCAGCTTGCCCAGCAGCAGAAGTCCCTGCGCATGCACCGGCTTGTGACGCTCATCCTCTTGGGTATTCTTTTGCTGTGTGCCCTTGCGCTTGTGGCCGACGTGCTCATCCCATCGATCGGCTGGATTCGCGCATGAAAATTACCGCCCCGGCCCGATCAGCCGGAGCGGTATATGTATAACCTTTTTATGCAAGGGTGAGAATCTTGGTATGAAATTTACATCAACATGGCGGATTTCAGATCCGCTCGCGCAGTATATTGTCTATCTGCGCAAATCCCGCAAGGATATGGAGGCAGAAGCACTTGGGCAGACTGACACGCTCAAGCGCCACCGGGCCACGCTCTTGTCTCTGGCCGAAAACAACAACCTGAACGTCGTGGAGATCTGCGAGGAAGTCGTGACGGGTGATTCTATCGCCGTCCGTCCGGAGGTGCAGAAGGTCCTGCAGCTTGTCGAAACCGGCAGCTATGCGGGTGTCCTCGTTATGGAGGTCGAGCGTCTGGCGCGCGGCGACACCATCGACCAGGGCATTATTGCGCAGACTTTCAAGTATTCCAATACAAAGATCGTTACCCCGAGCAAAGTCTATGACCCAAACAACGAAATGGACGAGGAATACTTCGAGTTCGGTTTGTTCATGTCCCGGCGGGAATACAACACCATCAAACGCCGCCTGTCCCGCGGCAAGGAGGCGTCTCTGCGCGAGGGCAAGTGGATCTCCGGCAAGACACCCTTCGGCTGGCTGCGCGAGAAGCTGCCGAACGACAAGGGCTATAAGCTCATCCCGCATCCGGAGCAGGCCCCGATCCTCCAGCAGATCTACGACTGGTACACCGGCGATGGCTGCACGCGCATCGGCGCGAAGGCGATCTCCACGCGGCTGAACAGCCTCGGCGTCCCGACCAACTCCGGCAGCCTCTGGCGCACGGACTCTGTGCTGGATATCCTGCGCAATCCGGCAAATGCGGGCTGGATCAAATCCGGCGGCAGACCGGAGACGAAGCGTATCGTTGACGGCTCTGTTGTCGTCAGCCGCCCGCGCACCCGGCAGGAGGATTTGAAACTCTATAAAGGCTTGCACGATGCTCTGATCTCACAGGCGCAGTACGATAAGGCCGTTTCGCTGAGTTATTCAGTTGTTGCTCCGCGCGGCAAGGGCGCATGGAAGACCGTTACCAGCCTTGCCGGGCTTGTTCGCTGCGACCAGTGCGGGCGCGTCATGGTTCGCAGAGCGTCTTCTGGTGATCGGCGTCCGTCATTCATGTGCCCAACGCAGGGCTGCCCCACTGTCAGCTCATGGTATAGCGAGGTTGAAGAGGCTTTGCTTGACGCTCTGCGTGATTGGCTGCGTGATCTTGAGGTCGGCGAGGCTGACACCAACGACGACCATTCACTGCTAGACGCGCTCTCCGCTTCCATCAACGCTGACCAGAAGCAGCTTGCTAAGCTGGAGGCGCAGGAAGCCCGCGCATACGAGCTCGTCGAGACCGGCGTTTACACCCCAGAAGTCTTTCTTCAGCGATCTCAGGCGCTGGCCGCAGATAAACAGGTGATTGTTTCCCGCGTCGAAGAGAACCAGCGCGCGCAGGACGAAATCACGCGTGCCAAGCAAGCACGCGCCCGTCTCGCCCCCGCTGTTCGCCATGTGCTCGAAGCCTACCCCCTTGCAGCGACTCCGCAGGATAAAAACGATCTGCTCAAAACTGTCCTGCAGAAAGTCCTTTACCATAAGCGTTCAAAATCCTATTCCAAAGCAGGCAGCGATATGTGCCTAACCCTTTACCCCCTCACTGATTGATTTGCCGCCTTCCCTTTTCAGGTCTACAATTACGTGGGCCGCATGAAGCCGATCCGACGGTTGATCAGTGCACGGACTGCCTGTCCTTCGTCAAGAAGTAAATCCCAGCCCCTATGAAAATACCCCGTGCCGCAGCACTGCGGCACGGGGATTTTCTGTCTGCGCTGCATTTCGCCTGCAGACGCTTTTCACGCCTTATGTCCGCCGATCTGCTCATTTCTCTGGCGGGCAGTTGCGCCGTCGCGGAGACTCATGGCCTTCAGGATGGCGTTTTTGCCGTATTTTTCGCGGATAGCCAGCACGGCGTCCTGCATTCGCCGTTCGCGCGCACGCGCGGACTGTTCCTCGCGCCGAGCCGTGAGCGCCGCTTCGTCGGCAAACAGATCGAGCTGAACGTATTCCGGCTCGGCCTGCACGTCCCGCTCCCGCTGCACATGGTTCGCGACGACATACATCCGGCGCACGAGCAGCCCGCGGTCCACGATCCGGTCAAACAGCACCGTCAGCGCCTGCAGGAGCTCTCTGGAGGAGGCGGTCGGCGCCCGGAGCGTTTCTGACCCGTGCGCGGCTTTCGGGACGCGCCGCCCGTAATGGTCGACTGTGACCGGGGCGTGATACGGCGGACAGGACGGGTCTGTCAGGCTTTCACGGTCATAGCCGACGGTCAGGACCATCTGATCGGTCACAAGCCCCTTCCGGGCCAGCTCCAGCGCCAGCGCGTCCGCCATCTCCCGCGCGACGAGCCGCGCCTTTTCAAACGGATACGGGCATTGCAGCACCTGACCGGAGCTGACGCTGTGCGTCTGGGGCCGGTAGGCCTTGATGTCCGCAAGCGTGCACGGCTCGCAGCCCCATGCGTGGTCGATCAGCAGCTCCGCGTTCACACCGAACATCCGGTACAGCAGCTCCTCGTTGTAAAATTCATCCGGCCTGCCGAGCGAACAGCGGGCGATATCGCCCATCGTGAACAGGCCCTTTTCCTCAAGCTTTTTCGCGATCCCGCGTCCGACGCGCCAGAAATCCGTCAGCGGCCGGTGCGTCCAGAGCGTTTCGCGGTAGCTGCGCTCGGTGAGGCAGGCAATGCGCACGCCGCTTTCATCCGGCGCCACGTGCTTGGCCCCGATATCCATGGCGACCTTCGCCAGATACAGATTCGTGCCGATCCCGGCGGTCGCGGTGATGCCGGTCGTGCGCAGCACGTCCAGAATGACCGTCCGCGCCAACTCCTGCGGCGTCTGGCCGTAGGTGCGCAGATACGGCGATGCGTCGATGAAGACCTCGTCGATGGAATAGACGTGAATGTCCTCCGGCGCGAAATATTTGAGGTAGATCTGATAGATCTGCGTGGAGACACGTATATAGTTCGCCATCTGCGGCGGCGCGGTGATGAAGGAGAGCGCAAGCTCCGGGTGCGCGGCAAGCGTGTCCGCGTTTTCGCTCTGGCCGCGCAGCTGTCGGCCCGGCGCGTGCTGCCGCCGCATGGCGTTTACCTGTTCGACGCGCTGCACCACCTCGAACAGCCGCGCCCGGCCCGCGATGCCATACGCCTTTAAGGACGGCGAGACGGCCAGGCAGATCGTTTTCTCCGTCCGCGCCGCGTCCGCCACAACGAGATTTGTTTTTAACGGGTCAAGCCCCCGCGCCGCACATTCCACCGACGCATAAAAGGATTTCAGATCGATCGCCAGATACACCCGTTCCGCCTCCCTTCAGGTTCTGTCCCTATCATACCACCGAAGGCGGATCCAATGCAAGCATTATTAGAAAATTTGTTCGATTTAGAAGATAAAATAAAACTACAGCTGGTAAAGGGCAGGAGGTGTGGGCCGAATACGATGCAATTGTCACAGAGGGGGGTTGGGCTTCCCAGCCGAAGCAGGGAAGCCCGGATTTGCTTGCTTGAAGGAGAGAGGGTTAAAACGTTTCCAATGCCATAGCCGGAGGGAATGAGGGATGACTCCGCTGGCATATATACCAATGATAGCATACACTACAGCCTTTTTCAAGTCCTTCCGTGCGTTTTTGATGGGAAAATAACAGATTCCCCGCCATGCGGGCGGCATGGCAGGGAAAATTGTAAAAATATTGGAACCTCAGTTAAAGCTGCCCAGCTGCTTGCCGGAGAGCACGTGGAAGTGGATGTGATGGACGGTCTGCCCGGCCAGCTCGCCGACGTTCGTTACCACACGGTAGCCGTCGGCAAAGCCCATTTCCCGGGCAAGCTTGGCAATGACAGTATAGATGTGGCCGACCACGGCTTCATTTTCCGGCGTGACCTCAGCGGCGGAGGCAAAATGCTGCTTCGGGACGACGAGGAAATGTGTGGGGGCAAGGGGGCTGATGTCCTTGAAGGCATAGCAGAGGTCGTCCTCGTAGACCTTTGCGGACGGGATCTCGCCCGCGATGATTTTGCAGAACAGGCAATCAGACATGGTGCTTCCTCCTTAGTCCTTGACATTGGCCGCGACGTAATCGTCGACAGCCGCCAGCGCGTCGTCGAGCTTGAGGGCGTTCGTGCCGCCGCCCATGGCGGAATCCGGCTTGCCGCCGCCCTTGCCGCCGACGATGGGCGCAATATTCTTGATGATATCGCCCGCCTTGATGCCGCGTGCGACGGCGTTTTTGCCGCAGACGGCCAGCAGCGTGACCTTTTCGCCGTTGACAGCGCCGAGAGCCGCGACGGTGTTCGGGTTCTTGTCGCGCAGGAAATCGCCCAGCTTGCGCAGATCGTTTGCATCGGTATTTTCACGGCTGGCCGTGACGACCTTGAGGCCGTTTACGTCCTTGGCGGAGAACATGAGGCTGTCCACATCGCCCGCGAAGAGCTTGTCCTTCATGCGCTCGATGGTCTGGTGCAGCTCACGGATCTCGTTCATGCTGCTCTGGGCCTTGTTGATCAGCTCCACCGGCGTGGTCTTCAGCAGCTCGGCAGCCTTGACCAGGCGCATATTCATCTCATCGACGAGATTCAGGAACGCTTCGCCCGTGACGGCCTCGATGCGGCGCACGCCGGAGGCAACGGAGGATTCGCTCGTGATGCGGAACGGGCCGACCTTGGCGGTGTTATCGACATGGGTGCCGCCGCAAAGCTCAACGGACTTGCCGCCCATGTTCACGACGCGCACGACATCGCCGTACTTTTCGCCGAACAGGGCGATCGCGCCGAGCTTCTTCGCCTCCGCGATGGGCATTTCCTTCGTCTCGACGGACATGCCGTCCAGCACAAGCTCACTGACAAGGCGGCTGATCTTGACCAGCTCGTCTGCGGTGACGGCGGAGAAGTGTGTGAAGTCGTAGCGCAGGCGGTCCGGCTCGACAAGGGAGCCTGCCTGATGGGCATGGTCGCCGAGAACCGTGCGCAGAGCATAGTCCAGCAGATGCGTTGCGGAGTGGGCGCGCATGATGGCCTTGCGGCGGGCGGCATCGATGGACGCGGTCACGGTATCGCCGACGGCCAGAGAGCCGGAGACGAGCTTGCCGTAGTGCATGAACTTGCCGCCCTTGTTCTTCTGCACGTCGGTGACGGTGAATTCGGCGGTTTCGGTGTGAATGGTGCCATGGTCGGCGACCTGGCCGCCCATTTCGGCGTAGAACGGGGTCTGGTCGAGGACAAGAATTGCATCCGTGCCGGACGTGATCGCACCCTGAAGCTCTTCGTCGGCGACGATGGCGACGATCTTGCCCTCGGCTTCCATGTTGGTATAGCCGATGAAGGTCGTGGCGGGGATCTCCTTGCCGAATTCAACGCCGGCCCAGCCGAGGTCGCCGAGCGCCTTGCGCGCCTCGCGTGCGCGGACCTTCTGCTCCTGCATGAGTTGCTTGAAGGCCGCTTCGTCGACCTGCATCCCCTCTTCGGCGACCATTTCGTTGGTCAGGTCGATGGGGAAGCCGTAGGTGTCATAGAGCTTGAACGCGTCCGCGCCGGAGAAGGTCGTCTCGCCGTTTACCTTGTGGCTCTCGAGCATTTCGGAGAAGATCTTCATGCCGCCATCGATGGTCTTGGCGAAGTTTTCTTCCTCGGTGCGGATGACGCGGGTGATATAGGACTGCTTTTCGCGCAGCTCGGGGTACTGGCACTCGTTTTCATGGACGACGGTGTCCACGACCTGATAGAGGAACGGTTCGTTCACGCCCAGCAGCTTGCCGTGACGCGCGGCGCGGCGCAGCAGGCGGCGCAGGACGTAGCCCCGACCCTCGTTGGAGGGGAGAATGCCGTCGCAGATCATGAAGGTCGACGAACGGATATGGTCGGTGATGACGCGGAGCGACACGTCGGTCTTATCGGACTCTTCATAGTGCGCACCGGTGATCTCGGAGACCTTGTTCGTGATGTTCATGACGGTGTCGACGTCGAACAGGGACGCGACGTTCTGGCACACGCAGGCAAGGCGTTCGAGGCCCATGCCGGTGTCGATGTTCTTCTGCTTGAGTTCGGTATAATTGCCGTGGCCGTCGTTATTGAACTGGGAGAAGACGATGTTCCAGACCTCGACATAGCGGTCACAGTCGCAGCCGACGGTGCAGCCGGGCTTGCCGCAGCCGTACTGCTCGCCGCGGTCATAGTAAATTTCCGAGCACGGGCCGCACGGGCCGGAGCCATGCTCCCAGAAGTTATCCTCCTTGCCGAAGCGGAAGATGCGGTTTTCGGGGATGCCGATCACATCGCGCCAGATGGAGAAGGCCTCGTCGTCTGCGGGGGTCGTCTCGTTGCCCGCGAAGACGGACGGATAGAGGCGGTCCGGCTCAAGGCCGACCCACTCGGGGCTGGTCAGGAATTCCCATGCCCAGGGAATGGCCTCCTTCTTGAAGTAATCACCGAAGGAGAAGTTGCCCAGCATCTCAAAATACGTGCCGTGGCGGGCCGTATGGCCGACGTTTTCAATGTCGCCGGTGCGGATGCACTTCTGACAGGTGGTGACGCGGTGGCGCGGGGGCTCTTCCTCGCCGGTGAACCACGGCTTCATGGGAGTCATGCCTGCGTTGATCAGCAGGATGGATTTGTCGTTCTGCGGAACGAGAGAAAAGCTCGGCAGACGCAGATGGCCCTTCGTTTCAAAGAACTTCAGGTACATCTCGCGCAGCTCATTGAGACCGTATGCCTTGTGTGCCATGATGAATAACTCCTTCTATATACATTAAAAATTAAACGATACACGGTGCCGGAGACGGCCCTTGGCTCTCCCTATGGGAGAGCTGTCGCCGCAGGCGACTGAGAGGGCACTTGGCTCTCCCTCCGGGAGAGCTGTCACCACAGGTGACTGAGAGGGTTTTGGTCATTGTTTCCCCTCTCCGTCCTCGCTTCGCTCGGACACCTCTCCCAAAGGGAGAGGCAAGAGGTGCAGTGGAAAGAAAAATTCTGAGTAAAATATAAAAACCCCGCCCCTGTGACAGGGGCGAGGTCAGTCGCGGTACCACCCTGATTGTGCTTGCGCACATCTCGGCGCTCCTGTATCGGGAAGCACCCGCCGCGCTTTCGCGCGGCCGCTCCAAACTGGCTGCGAACAGGCTTGCTGAAGGGCTCTCACCGTCCCCTTCTCTCTGAAAGCTGCACCGGAACGCTCGGTTTTTCAACGCGGTTTTCCAATATCGCAGATATTTTACCACATTTCCTGCGATTGTCAACATGAAAATTCATCCGTAGACCCATGCGTTCGGCAGCGGGCGGCCGCCGGTGTAGCGCAGGGGAGAGGACGACGACTGCGTGACGTATTCGCCGTCGTACCACAAGATCGCGCTTGAGCCGCCGTCCATGTTTAACGCATTCCGGCAGCCGTAGGCCAGCAGGATATCCGAGCACGTGTTGACGCTCGTGCCCCGGATGCCCTCGTCGGGGTAGCGGCCCTCGATGATGAGCATATAAACGCCCTGATCGCCGGTGCCGAAGCACGCGCGCGGCTGTTCGCCCGTCCAGAAGGAATCCTCAATTTTTTCGCCGTCTTTGATCAGCGCGGGCGTGAATTCGGCGGCGTTGTACGTTCCCTCCCCGACCGGGTCGGACGCGGGCACGATGCGGCAGTCGAGGCCGTTTTCGCTCAGCTCAATGCGCTGGTAGACATCGCCGCCGAAGTGATAGCCGTGTTCTTCACCCTGCGCCATGCACCAGCCTGCAAGCTGGCCGCCGTTGCCCTTGCCGTTGGGGTCCTGGAAGCCGTTAGCGTTCATGGCGAGGATGCCGCCGTGGTCGGACGCGATCTTGCCCGCCGATTCCCCTTCCGTGCCATAGGTCGAGGCCATTTCCAGCCGCAGAAGCTCCGGGTACCGGCAGATGGCCAGCACGCCGCGATAGCCGTCGCCGGTGATGCGCACGAGCACAATGCCGTATTCCGCATCGACGGCCAGCACCTGATCGCCCTGCTGCGTCTCGATGCTCGTGCCCGCGTCGTCAAAGCCCGCTTCGTTGATGCGGATATGCTCCCAGCCGCTGTCCAGCGTCTCCGGGTGCTCGTCCAGATAGCGCTGGAACGACGCGTAATTCAGCATCGGAAACGCCATCTGGAAGTCTGCCTCCGGGTCATCCTCGACGGGCTGGGGCGCTTCTGCATCAGCCGGCGGTTCCTCCGGCTGTACCGGCTCCGGTTCTGTCTGTACGGGTTCCGGTACAGGTTCCGGCTCCGGCTGCGCAGGCGCGCCGGTAAACGTGCAGGCCGTCAGAACAAGACTTAAGACCAGCACAAAAACGAGGGTATACGCCGCCATTTTCGGCTTTTTCGCGATAAGCGTGATGCGCTCTCTGAGACTCTTTCGGCCCAGCTGCATTGTCGTCGCGCAGGACAGCAGCTGGCCCCGCGCCCGCTTCGGCGCGACAAGGCTGAGCAGCGCGCGGCCATAGCTTACCCGGCTGCCGGGATCGAGGTCTTTCAGCACCCGCTCGTCGCAGGCCAGCTCGCAGTCGCGCTGGGAAAGCGCCGCGGCAAGCCACACGAAGGGGTCGAACCAGTACAGGCACTGGCAGATGAGGCGCAGGAGGCTCCAGAGCTGATCCCGCGCGTGATAATGCGCCAGCTCGTGACGAAGGACGAATTGGCGTGTCTCCGGGTCCTGCGCCGCTTCGGGCGTGAGATAAATTTCAGGCCTGAACAGCCCCGCGAGGCACGGCGACGGCAGCCCGGACGCCACCCAGACCGGAACCGGGCTTTCCGGGCAGGCAAACGGCCGCCGGATTCTTTTCAGTCTCCGGAGAAACAGCAGATTCTGCGCCAGAACGGCCAGCGCCATCGCTGCCGCGCCAGTCAGCCAGACGAGTTTCAAAATCGTGCTGCCCGTCAGCTGCATCTGCGCCTCTGTGGGCGCAGTCTCCGTCTCAGAGGCAGTCTGCACCGGGGATTGCGTATTGTCCGTCTGCGGGGCGCGGCGGTCTTCCGGAGCAGTCAGCCGCTGCACGGCGGCGGGCACGTCCGGGACGGCGTTCATCACGCTGACCGGGCTTCTGACCAGCGAGACCGGCAGCAAAAGCCGCAGCGCGGCGAGCAGCCAGAGCGTGTATTGCAGGCGCGGATTGAGTTTCCCGCGCAGGAAAAATCGAAGTGCGGTCAGCGCAAGGATCAGAACAGTCGATGAAATGAGAATTTCCAGCATGGTTCCCCTCCCCTATTCCTCGCGGCCCGCAGCCCTGTCCAGAATGGCGTAAAGCTCGTCCAGCTCGTCCTTTCCGATTTTTCCGTGGTCAGCGAAATTGCTGACCAGCAGGCCGAGCTTCCCGCCGAACGCGCGGGAAAGCAGCTGCTCGGTTTCCTCCAGCCCGGCTTCCTCGCGGGTGACGTTCGGGTAATAGCGCCGGGGCTTGCCCTCGTAGCGCAGAAGGCCCTTTTCCGTCATGCGGGCGGCCATGGTCTTACTCGTGCTGGCCGACCATCCGGCGCGGAGCTTCAAATCCTCCACCAGCTGCATGAGCGTCTGCGGCTGCCGCTCCCACAGGCTTTGCAGCACGGTCCATTCGCTTTGGCATAATTGCACAGGATATTCCTCCTTGGTTTACTTTTGTAGACCCATCATAACATATAGGGCTACATTTGTCAACCTTTTTCTCGAAACTGTTTCCCAAACAGCCGCCCCTGTGGAAACAGGAGCGGCTGCTTAAGGGTAGAACACGCCAGATTTATGCAGAGGCCGACAGGAACTGGAACGGATACCGCGCTTCGCCGGTCAGGCGGACGGTCACGGTCAGCTCCGTCATGCTGTTTCCGGTGGGAATGACGCCGTCGGCGAACGCGCGATACACGGCCCGACGGAATTCCTGCGGCTGAAGCTCCTCCGCGCCCGCGTGGTCATAGACCGCGCGCACGTCCGCAGACGCGTCCGCGTACTCCGTGAGCTCTGGCACGTCGAGACAGCGGAACACCAGCTGGAAGCTTCCGTCTGCCATGCAGGAGATGCGTTTCAGATAACAGTACCGCGCGCCGTGGTTGTCATTGATGGTGCGGGTATAGGTTCCATCCTGATAGGTGAGATAGTGTGAGCTGCGATCCTCCCAGCCGTACCGGCCCAGCGGGAAATAGCGTTCGAGCGTATGGTCGAAATCCGTCTCGCTGATCGTCAGCGGCCAGTTGTTTTCGCGCGCCCAGCGCTCGTAGACGAACAGGGAAAGTCCATCCCACGCGTCTTCGGTCAGCGGCAGCGCTGTCCAATTGCCGCTCGGCAGACTGCCTAACAGATTGCGGTTCTGGCTGTCATACGTCCAGAACAGTTCGGTCAGATCGTCCGTCGTTTCGCCGGTGTGCAGCTGCAGGGCCGTGCGCAGGTCATCCTCCGGCAGTGCCGCGAACCGCGCCGACTGGAACAGTGCGCCGCTGTTGTAAAATTCGAGCGTATAGACCTTGCGCGCATAGCGAATCTCACCGCCGCTGTTGTCAAAAAACGGGTTGGCGTTATAAAAATCCGCCGTGACCTGTACGGTGCTGCCCTCCAGCACCTGCACGTCCGCAATGCGCAGATCCGGGCCGCCGCCGAAGCCGGATACGTTCTCGATGACCGCCGTGCCTTCCGATGCGTCGTAGTTTCTGCACTGCGTAATGTCAAACGTGAAGCTGCCGGTGCGGAAATAATGTGAGAGGATGCCGTTGATAAAGTCCTGCGTGAAGTGATACTTCCCGTCGGCCTGCTTGTAATTATCGCGCGTGGAATCGACCGACCAGTACAGAAACAGCATAAACAGCTTCTCTGACGACAAGTCTGCGGGCGAATCGAACGTAAATCCGTTATTGACAAGCGCGATCTCCGGGCCGATCAGAATGCTTAGCAGGTTCTCATCCGTCAGACGGCTCGGGTCGATCGTCATGCGCTGCTGCACCCATTCCTCCGTGACCGGCAGCCGCATGGACTCCTCCGGCGCCATCCAGCTGACGGCGGCGATCACGCCGTTTTCAATGTAGAACGTCATGAGCGTCTCGTCGCTCACGACAAGCGTTGTTGCAGCGCCGTCCGTGTACTCGATGTAGCTGTATTTGCCCATGTAGGTGATCTCGCCGCCGAGCCTCAGCCGCGTGGTATGTTCGTCAATTTGCTCCAGCACCGGCTCGGCATCGCGTGGGAAGAGGTTCGCCGCCGCAAAGTAATTCCAACTGTAGCGGATGCCGCACACCTCGGTTCCGCTTTCCAGGCGCAAATACGCGGCATTCAGGTGATGAAGCTCCCCATCCTCGCCGACCCAGCCCGCGGCCTGTGAGCCGTCCGGATGGTGAATTGTGCCGTCTTCATCTATCCAGCCCGCAATCTGTGAGGCGTCCGGGAACTGCACAACGTCATAGTATTCCGTCCCGATGTCCATCCAGTGATAAATACGCGTGGGCTTACCGAAGGCGGGCGTGAGTTCGTCCAGCGTCAGATCATAGATCGACGTGCCGTTCACGGTAAATTTGGGCCACTGCTCCACCGGCTCGCGCGCGGCGAACCATGCCGCGTCCGCGGCGGGGTCCGTTTCGGCCTCAATGCGCGGCAGAATGAATTCCTGATACCACGCCTCCCAGTCGACCGCGCCCTCCACCGGCGCAAGGCCGTTGCGGACAACAAAATCCTTTAAGATATCCAAGCCGTCGGCTGCGTGCTGGTAATACGAGCTGACCGCCGCTGTGTCCGAACTGTCATACTGCCGTACCGCCTTGTCCGACGGGCTCAGGCAGAAGAAATAATATGCCGTGCTGCCGCGTGTGCCGAGCAGATGCGTGTTCAGCGCCATAAGATTTTCCTCGACCCATCGGTCTGCGCCGTCCTTGACCAGCTCCGCCGGGTCTTCAAACTGGAACGCGCGGATCGCCCAGACGAGGCCGAGGCGGTCTTCTGCCGCCTGACTTTTGTCGTAGAAGGAGAACAGCACATCGTCCAGGTCATGCTCGCCGGTCTCCGGCGCTTCGATCATAAACGAATCGTCCGCAGTGATTTCGTTTTCGTATCGTGCCGGGACACTGAGCGTGACCGTGTCCTGTGTGGTGGTGAATTCCACTGCCGCTTCCGGTTCCTCGCGTGTGGCCTCCTGCACTTCTGATTCCTTGGGCGTGTTCTCCATTCTTTCCGATGTCTGCTGCGCTGGCGCGGTATCCTTCGCGCCGGTCATGGTGCAGCCGACTGCCGCGGCGCAGAGCAGAAGCACGAGGATCAGAACGGGAATTGCGGTTTTCGGGTGCTTTGTGATGGAAATGATGCGCGTTTTGAGCTGCCCGCCGCGCCCCGACATTGTCGTTGCCGCGCTGAGGGGATCGACCCGCTCGCGGCACGTCATGCGGATGAGTGAGCGGCCATAATCCACACGTGCGTTCTCGCCGAGACGGCGGACGGTATCCTCGTCGCAGAAGAGCTCCGCGTCGGTGCGGGAAAGCGCCGCCGCCCACCACACCAGCGGGTTGAACCAGTGCAGCGCGAGGCACACGCCGCGCAGGACGGCCCAGATGTGGTCGCGGTGGAGATAATGCGTATATTCGTGCTCCGCGCAGTGGTGCAGCAGCTGCTCGTCCTGCGCGCAGTCCATTGTCACGTAAATCACGGGCGGGAAAAGCCCGAACAGGCACGGCGACAGCGCGGTTCGCGTCAGCCGGACAGCCGGACGGCCCTCCTTCGGCGCGATCGCGCGCAGAACGCCCGCCCGCAGCTGCCGTCCGTACCGGAGGTTGCAGAACAGGAACCATAAGCCCAGCAGAACCGCGCCGGAGGCCCATACAAATATGAGAATCTTCCGCACGGAAACGACGGGCTTCTGCGCAGATTTTTCCGGTTCTGCGCTGCCCGTTTCCGCCTGCGCAGGCATGGATGCCGGGCGCTGCACCGGCTGTGCGGGCGTCTGCACCGGCGCTGCGGGCGCAGACGGTTCCGGTGTTCTGGCCGCCTGCGCGGGCGGCACAGCGGCAGGTTCCGCCTGTATGACAGCGGCCGGTTCGGCCTCCGGCAGGAGATTTGCCACGCTGAGGGCGGTTTTCCCGACGGAAAGCGGCAGCAGCAGCCGCACGAGCAGCACCAGCCAGAGTGCGTACTGCAATCTTGCGCTGATTTTCCCGCGCAGCAGATAGTGCGCGCCGATGAGCAGCGCCGCCAACACGGCGGACGAAACAAACCATTCAGCCATGGTGCTTTTTCTCCTCCATCTCCTGCAGCAGTGCGTGCAGCTCGTCGATCTCGCGCTGTGGGAGCGCCTCGCGCTTCGTCATCTCGCTGACGAGCATACTCAGGCTCCCCTTATACACGCGGCCAAGCAGATCACGCGTCTGCTGCGCGGCTGCATCCTCGCGGCGGACGGCGGGATAAAAGACGTTTTTGCGTCCCTGCGCGTCACAGCGCACCGCCCCCTTCTCCATCAGCCGCCGCAGAAGCGTCAGCGTCGTCGAGCGGTTCCAGCCGGTCTGCGCCGCCATCGCCTCCGTCAGCTCACGCCCGGTCTGCGGCGCGTGCTCCCAGAGCTTCTCCATAAGCTGCCATTCCGCTTGTGTCAGATCGATTCTGTTCACCGTGTCGCCCTCCTGTTGTTTACGTCTGTAATCATAGCATAGCACCTTTGATTACGGTTGTCAACAGAAAGAACCGGGCGGCATATCCGCTGCCGCCCGGCTGTATCATCCTGCTTCCGCGATAAACAGCGCCGCACGCCTGTCCATGACCTGCGCCGCCTCCTGCGCGGTTTTCCGGCCCTTGAAAAAGGCGTCCGCCTCGTCAAGAATGATCATCAGAATTTCCTGACTGCCGCAGGAGCGGCAGTCTGCATGCTCCAAAACGTTCATCAGATCGTCAGCCGCGGCTTCGTCAAACAGGAATGCAAGATCACCCGCTTCTCCAATCTCGACGCGGCCCTCCTCTCGGATGGCCGTCTGCTGCTCGGCCTTCTGCGCTTCGATCTCCTTCTGCATCAGCTCGCGCAGCGCAGCGCGGTTGACGGGGAACGCGTCTGCAATGGTCAGCTGGAAGTCTTCCTGCAGCATATTCCGCAGCGCCTCCTCCGCCGCTTCCTGCATGGTGGAGCCGACGCAGACGCCAAGCTGCAGAACCGGCTGATATGCCGTCCCGCCGTCCGAGTCGAGGGCAAGCACACGGAACGCGCCGCCGGTCTGCTGGTACCAGGAAATCTGCATGGACC
>ENA-UOJL01001845-UOJL01001845.1-human-gut-metagenome-genome-assembly--contig:-P47-NODE-1845-length-19912-cov-32.652264_pt1 | contig 19912 bp, 19 predicted proteins | sample MGYA00242347_ERZ723894 | MGnify/ENA metagenome assembly ERZ723894
GCGCCTGTGAAAGTCAGGTCAATGGTGAAATCGAAGCAGCGCTGTCGGCGGTACATGGTTACTTCGATAATCTGAAATTTAGCTATGATGAAATCACCATCCCGCACGGTTTTGATTCCACACCCGGTGCGCTGGGCAGCCACCAGACTATTACTGTTCCGGCTAATAGTTCCAATGACTATAAAATGCAGAACGATGAATGGTCGGTAAAGGTCAGCATCGACAAAATCGACAGCGAAACCAAGCAGCGCATCAAGGGTGACGCTGAATTCAAAATTTTCGAGTGGGATACCGTTCGGCAGTGCTACATTCCCAATGGTGGGTACAACCAGTACAAGGTCGAGCGCCAGAGCGACGGCACTTACAAGGTCATCAACCACAGTGACTATGCGGGCGGTTCGGATGATTTGTTCTATACGCAACGCAATGAGGGTAAGTTCGTCATTGTGGAGAGTCGTGCTCCCAGTTGGTACTATGGCGACTGGACAGATGTGAATGCTCCCGGCACGGCGGGCTCGGTGCTGGGCAAGCGGGCGTATGCCTTTGAAATCACCAAAGCGCTGGACGGTCAGACGATTTGGCTGGGGAACGCGGATTATAACGCCGACATCACTACGACCAACAGTGGCGGTACGCTCATCGACACCGGCGAGGGCATCGTTACTATCACCTTTGGCATCCGCAATGCAGATAAGACCTACGCCACAGACCCCACCGGCATTGCCAACAACGAAGATTCCTACACCATGCACGCCAATGCCGACAAGATGCAGAATGACCGTGTCCTCGGCAATATTCTGCTGACAAAAGTGGACTTGGACGCCGCGCGGTATCTGGCTGCGGGCAGCAACGGTGACACCACGCTGGAGGGGGCTGTGTACGATCTGTACGCCGCTGACACGATTGAACACCCGGACGGTGTTTCGGGTGTGGTGGATTACTCCAAAATCACCGATGCCAACGGCACGCCCCTTTGGCACACCACTGTCCTCACCAATGGCGGCTGGGATACCGATTACCTGCCCATTTTGCAGAAAGACCGGCTGGTAGCGTCTGCCAAGATTACAGACGGAAAGCTGGCTTTTGCCAATCTGTATATGGGCAGATATTACCTTGTGGAACGAGCCACCGGGCTGGTGCTGCCGATTGACGGAAACGGCAAGCTGTATATTACCGGGAAGTACCCACAGCTGAACAAGAAGCTGGAACGCACCGGCAAGTACAGCAGCCTTGCCACCAAGGGCGACGAATACACCGACTACATCTACAAAAACCAGTATTCCGCCGTAGCTGAGAGCCGTAAGCTGAACGGCAGCAAGGCGTGGGATGGCTACTATCTGTCTTATGCCAAGGGCTACCTCTGCGATGAGGTCAACCATTACAAAACCCTGACCTATGCAGATGAATCCACCTACCACATCCATGCCGAGCAGGAAAGCCAAGACGAAGTGCTGAAATCCGGCTTTAGTTTGCAGAAGTTGGTTTCGACCACCGGTCAGCCAAGCCCTGCACTGAAATTGGAAGGCGCGGGCTTTACCGTTTATCGCATCTCTAAACTGAGCAAGGCCGCGCAGTTCAAACAGAACCCGGATGGAAGCTACGATGCACAAAGCGTTTTGGACGCCTACCGCAAGGATAACTACGATAATTTGACGCTCAAGTACGATTTCACCGCCGAAGGTCAGGCCGTCGCCAATATGTACGAGAGCAGCACCGATACGGTCAACGCCTATAACGCGACCTTGACCGCAGACGGTGACCACGCCAACGGCAGGGGTAACGGCTGGATGCCCACGGATCGGCCCGCCGAGTATAGGCTGGGAGAAATGTTCACGAACGATGAGGGCATCTTCCGCGTTGAAGGCTTGCCCTATGGGCAATATCTTGTCGTGGAAACCACCATCCCCAAGGATGTGTTCCAGTGTGATCCGTTCATCGTGACAGTGGACGCCAACAGCCCGCAGAGTCGATTTACGGTTCCGGCTGGCAGTGTCACCACCGCCAGCAACGATTATATGACTTTTAATGTGCTGGATGAGGAATTGGAGGGCTATTTACAGCTTATCAAGACCGATACAGAAACCGGCAAAGCGGTCAAAATCGCCAACACCTCTTTTGCCTTGTACAAATTAGATGACAAGGGTAATAAGACCCGCATTTCCATGATCGACCCCGCCAGCGGCAGCGCCACCAAGAAAACGGATGTGTTCTACACCGATGCAGACGGTCTTATGAAAACACCCGAAAAACTGCCGCTGGGCAGATACCTGATTGAGGAACTGCAAGGTCCGGAAGGATACTATAACGATCCTGCCTACTCGGTGGAGTTTGAAATCAAATCCGACCGCGTCTGGCAGGTTGTGGGCAACGCCACCAACGACATGGACGAGTACATCATCACGGAGAAATACTGCAACCACGAAACACTCGGTCAGCTTACCATCCGCAAGCTGGGCAATGTGCTGACAGACTACCAAGATGGTCAGTTCATCTACACGCAGGACAATCTCGCGGGCGCAGTGTACGAAATTCACGCTGCAGCCGACATTGCCACACCAGACCGCCAAGGCACCTACTGGTACAAAGACGGCGACCTCGTTGCCACCGTTACTACTGGCGTAGAGGGTCAGGTGGACGAAGTAAAATTTAGCCCCACCCGCACACAGGCAACCTACGATTTCCTCACGGTCAGCCATGATGGCACCAAAGGCGAAGTCACCGTGACCCTGCCGCTGGGAAAGTACACCATTATCGAGGTTCAAGCGCCGTATGGTTTTGTGCTGACCCAGCAGAGCTACACTGTGGAATTTGGCTGGGACAACCAGAAAAATGACATTGTGCTGGCAAAAACCATTGTCAGCCACGAGCAGGACGGCAACAAGGAATGTTCGTACAGCATTGTGAATGTCAAGGACGCCTCGGATGCCCACAAGAATGGGCAGACACTTGTGTTTGAAAATGCGCGGGTGCTGCCCACGCCCGAAAAGCCCGGCGATAAAGTCAGCAAAATCGGTGTAGGCATTTACAAGCAGGACCGAGAGGCGCTGACCTATCTGCCCGGTGCGGTGTATGAACTCTACACCGTGGATGACATTTATTCCGCGGACGGTACAAAGCTGCTGGACGCCGGTACAAAGCTGGCCACCAGTAGCACAACCAACGCCAGCGGCTTTACTTGGTTCGATGTGGACATTCCCATCCGCGCAAAAACTTATCCGGATTCCGGCAACAGTGGCAGATACCGCATTGTGGAAATCACCGCCCCTGCGGGTTACCTGCTGGACAGTACCCCGGTGGATGTGGAGTTCACCTATGAGGGTCAGCAAATCGCGTGGCAAATCGTAGATGGTACAAACACCAACCTGCGCACCAGTGTGGACATTTCCAAGCAGGACATCACCAACGGAAAGGAGCTGCCTGGTGCAAAGCTGGAAATCCGTGATACTGACGGCAATCTGGTGGAGGGCTGGACTTCCACAAAAACGCCGCACACCGTGCGAGGTCTGGAGCTGGAAAAAGCGTACACTCTGACCGAAACTCGTGCCCCGGACGGCTATGCCGAAGCCGAAAGCATCGTGTTCAAGCTGGTGCAGGAAGGTAACGAACAAAGCAATATCGTCTATGTGAAATCCGACGATGATTGGGTAAAACTCGACGATGCCACCGTCATCATGCAGGACGCGCCTGTGCTGGATATCGATAAGACCGACATTGCAGGAAATCTGCTGCCGGGCGCTACGCTGACGATCCGCGATGCGAATGATGAGGTCGTCGACACTTGGATAACCGACTACAAAACTCACCGTGTTCCCATCTCGGATCAATTTATCAAGCTGTCAGGCGAAACTAAGGAGTACATCTACACCCTGACCGAAGATGCCGCCCCGGCTGGCTTTGAAATTGCCGAATCGGTGCAGTTTAAGGTACAGCAGGCAGACGAAAATGTTTGCCTGTTCGTCCGCGAAAATGTGGATGCCGAATGGACACGCGCCGACAAGCGGTTAATTCAGATGATAGACGAAGCCACGCCCCGCGAAGACCCCCCCGCGCCCACGCCTGTTCCCACACCACAGCCGACGCCCGCCGCAACCCCAGTGCCAACTCCTGCGCCCACGCCGGTTATTACGCCGCACAAGATGCAGACCCTCCCGCAGACAGGAGATGGTTTCCCGTTGCTGGCTGTTGTAGTCGTGTCCCTTGCGTCTGCAACAGGTATCGTGCTGCTGACTGTTAAGAAAAATGCGCTGAAAGAAACTTCTGATGAGGAGGATGCCGATGAAAGTGCTGATCGTTGAACCCGGAAAATACCCCCGCGAAGCCGACATTGAGCACACCCTTGAAGCCGAGCAGGCAGTTGTCGGCGGCACCATCGAGGCCGTGTACCCTTGGAGGGATAGCGCCTGTATCGTCTGTAATGAGTAGTTCCTACAAATGAGTAGTAATTGAGCAAAATGCCCAGAATCCCGGGCGTTTAAGCATAATTTACTACACATAATCAGAAAGTTTTCTTTCCAAATTGTGTTAACCATTGCAATAAATCTTCATCCTCCTCCCAAGGCATTGTGGTATTGGGTGTGTAATTCGGCACTTTCTCCTCAAATACTTTTCGCTTCATCTCTGCATCGATGCGAGCGTAAACCTCTGTTGTAGAGATGTCTGCATGCCCAAGAAAATCTCGAATATATATCATGTTAACACCAGCTCGCAGCAAGTGCATGGCTTTGGTGTGGCGTAATACATGAGGAGATATATTCTGTGGTTCAAGTACCGGAGATGCCTTTGCCGCATACTTCTTCAGAATATAGGTGACTCCATAGCGAGATAAAGCCTGCTTTTTTGCATTATAAAATAGCGGAATCATCTGAGACTGAGAATCGGAATGAAAGCTGCGGATATATCTGTCCAACAGTTTGCAGGTATCCTTCATCAGGGGAACCTGACGAACTTTTCGTCCTTTTCCAGTTAGAATAACCATTGGGGGGTGTGTTAGACGGACATCTTTCAGCCTAAGATCCACCAATTCCTGTACCCGTGCGCCAGAGTCATACAGTAGTGCAAGAAGTGTCAAATCTCGGAGCCCTTGTCGGGTAGATGCATCTGGTTGGGACAGAAGAAGTGACAGATCATCCTCCGTCAAAAACGGTATCAATGCCTTTTCGTACTTTTTGGGTCGCAGATTAATAATGTCAACGCAGTTTTCTATGTTTTCCGGAAACTTGTACTGTACAAAATGAGCAAAGGCCTTTATGGCGGCAAGTCGCTGGTTTCTTGTTGTAACCGCAATATGGCGGGATGTTTCTAACCAATCCAGAAATTCAGAAACAAGTTCCATATTCAGATAGCGCAATTCTATATAATTTGCGGAGATGCCTTTCTTTTCTTGAAAAAATAGAAGGAGTTGCTTGAAAGTATCTCTGTATGAATTGGTGGTATTGGGACTCACCCCGCATGTAGTAGGCAGATAGATTGAGAAATACTCGGTCAGTGCTTTGGTAAAGTCAGTTTTCCTCATCCGTCTCACCTCCAACCGGAATAATGCCGACAAATGCTCTGTCAAGTTTTTGGGAAAGTTCCGGGAACGAAGCAACCGTCAGGTGAATATACCAACAGGTTTCACGGTAACTCTTATGTCCCAAATACGCGGCAAGGCGAGGAACGATTACCATGGGATCATACCCATCAGAAAGTTGTTTTTCCAGTGTATGAACTGCGAATGTATGCCGAAAATCATGCACACGAGGGCCATTGCCGGTGTGAGGAATATTGCATGCGAATAGCAGCTCGCGAAAATTATCATAGATTGTTTTAATAGAATAATGGCCACAAGCAGATGGAAAGAACCATTCTCTTTCATCTGGTAACTGAGCAGAGTAGCTTCGGAGATACTCTATTACGCTATTGTGGACAGGGACAAGTCTATCCTTACCTCCTTTCCCGTTGTGTACAGTAATAATGCCTGTATCCAAATCGACATCCTTCACTCTTAGCCGGAGCACCTCACCTATACGAAAACCACAGCAATATAAAAGCCGGATAACAGCAGGTATGACCAGATGCCTTGTTGGCGCATTATTCCTGACCGGCAGATTATCTGCTGCATATAATAATCGCCGTATTTCTTCAACAGTAAATATATGCGGGGTAAAAGTCGAACTGTTCTTTAGTTTGCTGGTATCCGGGACATAGGAGATTCCGTCCTGCGTGTATGCAAATTTTGCAAAAGCGCGTATCGCATTATGTCTGACTATTTTCGAACGGTTTGAAAGATATGGCTTTAATAAATCCCATGCGTCAATAAGCTCTTTTGTCACCACGGGGGCATCCGAGAGTTCCTTTGAAAGGCAGTCCAGTTCCTGCATATAATAGCCGCAATGCACGGAGGTATATCCCTCATTTTGTCGAGATTCCAGATATTTCCATATTATTGGCGCAAGCTGGCTTGTGAAAGTAAATTGTTTCATAGTAATCCCTCCAAACTCAGCGAACATAACCGCATATGTTCAATATCGACCCGCAAGTAGGTTTCTGTTACACTGATGTTACTGTGACCGAGGATTTGGGACACATCCTGCACCGGAGTGCCTTTTCTCAGCATATTTGTGGCAAACGAATGGCGGATAGTGTGTACGCCTGTGTGCCTCTTTGTTGGGATAGCAATCCCTGCTCTGCGTAAATACTTATGAAATTCCGGATTGAAATTGTTATGCTCACCCAATGGCTGAAACGGTGCGTTATGGCTCAGAAAGATAAAAGCCGAGGAGGACTGTGGGCGGCCATCTTGCAAATAGGAAATAATCGCCATACCTAGCTCTTTGCTGAGTGGCAGACTCAAGGCGTTCCCTGTCTTCTGCTGAGAAAGTGAAATGCAGTTTTCCTTCCAGTTAATATTTGAAAATTTGAGTCCCAAAACGTCGCTTATCCTTAACCCTGTTCTTGCAAGAAGCAGAAAAATCGCGTAATTCCGCCTTCCAACTGGATTGGCAGTATCGATGACTGCAAGAATCTTGTCGATTTCTTCAGGACTCCATACCTGTGGAATCTGGGGTGCAGTGCGTTTGAAGTTTGGGAGTTGAAGGGAATAATCCAAATCCGTATATTTGTGGTCATAAAGCCAGTGCAGGTAAGCACCAACTTGTCGGCATCTTGCTCTACGAACATTCATGCATATTTCTGAAGCATTGCTCATAGCCGTGGAAAAACAGTTGATAGTCTCCGCATTTATGCTTTTGATGTTCTGTGTGTTTGATGAATGAACAGCAAGCAAGAAAAGCCTCAATGCTGCTATTGTGTTGTCCATCCACGATCTCGAAAAATTCTGCATTTTGCAATAACTCAAGTAGTCGGAAAAAAACTTATCGAAACAATCGTCATCAATAGAAGCAACGCCATAAACTTTACGGCGGCACACTGTTCCCGTGCGAAAAATCTCGTCCAATGCATTCATGTGACGCCGTGCATGGCGCATTCGACCGTCAAGAGTCTGATCTATAGCGTGGACATCGACTCCGAAGTATTGAAGCAAAAACTGCTCTGCAGTTTCACGGCTATAAGCGGGAGAGGCTGAATACGAAAGAAATCTGTTCCATGTAGCTCTATAAAACCCAAGAGTACTTTTCTTGTAACCCTGACCGAGTAGCCATTGCTCGGTCTTTTCCATCAATTCCTTGATTGGTATTGTTGCTTCAGACATTATAAAACCTCCTGATGTTATTTGCAGAGCATTGTGTCTCTACATTATGTAGAGTATCACAAAAAGCTACCGGCTAAAATACAAATGAAATCAGGAGGTACGAAAGGAGATGTCAATTATGCTACACATAACATATAACTACGCATTACAGACGTTATGTGGTGCACCACATAACGTCTGCAACGACAACGGCATTGCAGAAAACCTGCCGCTGAACCGTATGCTGGGCGACTATGACATCATCCACGGCACATTTTTCGTCTGCGGGCTGACCAGCAACGATTTTACTGACCTCACGCCCAAGCAGATGAAGCACTACGAAGAAATGTACCACGATCCGCAGCTGTTTTTCCTGCTGGGCAAGACCCTGTGTGTGGAACACACTACGCCGGAAGGCTACGCTCAATTCATGCAGGCAACAAGGCAGCCCCCGCACCAAGAACAGGAGCGCTGATATGAATACGATACTCTTCGCCCGCAGCCCGCCTGCGGGCTTTTTTCTTTGTCCGAAACCATCCAACAAGCAAGGAGAAGAACTTATGAACGACATTTTTGAAAATACCGAAACCATGAAAGAAAACGAGCATCCTCGCTTTTACACCGCAGAATCCGTCATGCGCGGGCATCCCGACAAGCTGTGCGACCTCATTGCCGACAACGTGCTGGACGCCTGTCTGCAGCATGATCCCGCCAGCCGCGTGGCCTGTGAGGTAATGGCAACCCACGGTCACATTATTGTGGCGGGTGAAATCACGACCAGCGCTAAGCCGGATGTGTTCAACATCGTCCGCGACACCCTGCGCGATGTCGGCTATGACCCGAAAGCCTACCAGATCGACTGCTACATCCACGACCAAAGCCCCGACATTGCGGGCGCGGTGGAACCCGAACTGGCTGAGGGAGAGGACGAGGACACCCTCGGCGCAGGCGATCAGGGGGTTATGGTCGGCTACGCCTGCAACGAAACGCCCGAATATCTGCCCATGCCTGTGGTGGCGGCGCAGCGCCTTGTAACGCTGTTGGAAATCTCCCGCATGACCGGCGTTATCCCCGACATCGGCCCGGATGGCAAGGTGCAGGTCACGATGGAATACAACGGTGATACCCCCGTGCGCATCACCACAGTGGTCGTTTCTGTCCAGCACAAGGAGGACACCGACATCAATAAGCTGGCGGATCTGCTGGACGAATATGTGTTCCCGCTGGCCTTTGACGGTATGCCCGCCGATGACGCGGAAATCATCCTGAACCCCAGCGGCAAGTTTGTGCAGGGCGGTCCGGATGCCGATACCGGCTTGACCGGGCGCAAGCTCATGGTGGACAGCTACGGCACATTTGCGCCCCACGGCGGCGGTGCGTTCAGCGGCAAGGATGCCACCAAGGTAGACCGCAGCGGCGCATATATGGCGCGGTACATTGCCAAAAACATGGTCGCCGCCCATCTTGCCGACCGCTGTCAGGTCACGCTGGCGTATGCCATCGGGGAAAAAGACCCCGTCATGGTGGATGTGAACACCTTCGGCACCGGCATTTGCGAGGATGACTGCCTGTCGGCCGCTGTGCGCAAGGCGTATGACCTGACCCCTGCGGGCATCATCAAGCAGTTGAACCTGCTGAACCCCATTTACAGCCGCACGGCGGCGGGCGGTCCCTTCGGACGCGAGGATTTTCCGTGGGAAAATATCGAACGTATGAGCGATCTCGCCGCTTACATTGTGTAATTGCCGCGCGTCAGCAAAGAGCAGGTCAATGCCGCCAACCGGATGACGGCGATAGAATTTCTGCGGCGGTACCGTCCTGGTTCGCTGGTGAAAAGCAGTGCGCGGGGCGAGTACCAGCTTGCGGAGCATGACAGCTTCAAGATAAACGGCGAATCCAGTGTGTGGCACTGGAAAAGCCGCGACATCGGCGGCAAGTCGGCGCTGAAATATTTGATTTATGTGGAAGGTGTACCGTTTGTAGAGGCGGTGCAGCTGTTATGTGAAGAAAGCCCGACGTACATCCCCGTGCAGCATGAAGCGGTGGAGCGCGAGCGTCCGCTGTTTCGTCTGCCGAACCCTGCACCGAATAATGACCGTGTGACGCGGTATCTGCTGGGGCGTGGCATCTCGCTGCCCACCATCCGGTACTGTATTGAGAGAAAAATTCTGTACGAAAGTGCAGAATATCACAACTGCATTTTCTTGGGAAAAGACCCGCAGGGCGTGCCGAAATATGCGGCGTTGCGCGGTATTTATGACTATGGGAAACCGTTCAAGAGGGAGGCTCCCGGCAGTCAGAAACAGTACGGATTCTGCATCCCGCCAATGCAGCCCGGCACTACCGTGGCCGTGTTTGAAGCCGCCATAGATGCCATGGCCGAGATGACGCTCTGCGGCGATGCGGCGGACAAGTACCGTCTGTCGCTGGGCGGGGTTTCATCCTCCGGCAAGGAGCCGCTGGCCTTGCGGGAATTTCTGCGCCAGCACCCGGAGATCACCACGATAGAACTGCGGCTGGACAACGATGCCAAAGGGCGCATGGCAAGTGTCGGCATCCAGAAAATCTACGCTGACCGCTACATCGTACATGACTTGCCGCCCAACATCGAGAATGGAGACTACGCTGATATGGCAAAAAACAACCTGATGGCAAGAACTGCCGCCCACCGCGCGGCGCCTTGCCGATAGAGAGAAAAAAATATGAAAATACATATTCGTTCGCCCACCCATGGGTAACAGGAGGAAATGAAAATGGCAGTATTCCGTGTACAAAAGACGCAAAATTATACCATTATGTCCAACCATCATCTGCGCAACAAGGCTCTTTCGCTCAAGGCGAAGGGGCTTTTATCTTTGATGCTGTCTCTGCCCGAAGATTGGGATTATACCACGCGCGGGTTGGCGTCCATCTGCAAAGAGGGCGTGGACAGCGTGTGTGCCACCGTGCGCGAGTTAGAAGCGGCGGGGTATATTATCCGCCGCCGCATCCGCGACAAGAACGGTCAGATGCGCGGTATGGAGTACACGGTTTTAGAGCAGCCACAGCCCCCGGAACGGGGTCCCGAAGAAGCAACGCCTAAGTGTGCCCAACCAAAACAGGCAGAGCCTAAACGGGAAAAACCTGTACAGGAAAATCCTGCACAATTAAATACTAAAGAAATAAAGAAAGAAGAAACAAATAACGTATCGAATCCTATCCGCGCGGCGGGCCAACGGACAGAGTACCGCGCCCTGCTGCTGAAAAACATCGAGTATCCGATTTTGGCGCAGAATAACCCGATGGATACGATGCGATTGGATGAACTGGTGGAGTTGATGCTGGATGTGGTTTGTTCCAAACGGGCGGCTATCCGCATTTCGGGTGAGGAAATGCCTGCAGAAGTAGTAAAATCTCGATTCCTAAAATTGGGCGCAGAACATATCCAGTATATTCTGGATTGTCTCAAGGACAACCCGCCCTGCATCCGAAACATCAAGCAATACTTACTGACGGCGCTCTACAATGCGCCGATGACGATAGAAAACTACTATGCCGCGCAGATCGACCATGACCTGTGCGGCAGAAATTGAGGTGATGCAATTTGCAGATGAAATTTTATTCTCCCTTGACTGCGGACTTTTTCCCGAATGACACCGAGGATTTGGACGATGACTACAGCGAATACGAGGGTATCCCTTATACCGGCAAGGAATTGACCGGCTACCGCGATGTTATCCGCGATGCCATCTACGAGGATGTCAAAGATTTTTACGGCGACCTGATGCGATATTACCGTGAGGACGATTCCGTCCGCCGCAAGGTCGTCCGCGCCGTTCCCACGGTGGACGAGGTGAACGGTGAATTGGTCGGCTCCCTGTGGGTCGATACGGACGCACCGCTTACCGCCGAGGAACAGGCCGTGTTCTGCGCATATATTTCCGGTCAGTACAGCGACGGCTGGGGTGAGGGCTTTGAGCAGAGAGATATTCGTGTGGATGACGGCACGTTGGCTGTTCATTTCTGGCAGGAAGATGGATTCAAGATGACGCCATCTTTTGAGAAAATCCCGAAACCGGAAAAGAATTTTCTGCGCCCCAAGATGCAGCTGATTGGGCAGGACGGCAACATTTTCGCCATTATGGGGCGCGCATCCCGGCTGCTGAAAAGCAGCGGGCAAGGTGACAAAGCCAAAGAAATGCGTGACCGCGTTATGTCCTGCGACAGCTACCAGAAAGCGCTCAACATTATCTCCGAGTATGTGGAAACCGAACTGTCGCCCAAACCTACGCCCAAGCGTGACCGGGGTGATGCCAGATGAAGAAATACGAGATCACCGACATCGCCCATCCCGACAATCCCAACCTGCACCGCATCCGCGCGGTGACGGACTTGACCGAGGATGTCCTTGCCGGGATGCTCGGCGGCTATGTGGAAAGCTGCGATAACCTCGACCAAGATGGTCGCGCGTGGATTTCAGCGGATGCCATCGCCTGTGAAAATGCAGTTGTCTGCGGCGATGCAGTCCTTACAGATCACGCCGTTGCAAAGGGTTGCGCCTATGTCGGCAAGAACGCCACCGTAATGGGGGATGCCACTGTGCAGGATGATGCCATCGTCTGCGGCGGGGTCATTATGGGAAAAAGCTGTGTCTGCGGGTATGCCGTGATTCGGCAGGATGAGCAAACCTTGTGCGCACCGACTATTGACGGCAGCGCCCGTGTATATGGCGAAATCTCCGGCAATGTAGTTTGCCGCGGCAATGCCGTTGTTCTGCCCGGCACCAAGCTCGACAACAGGACGCAGGACTGCTTTGTACTCGAAGATGACCGTGTTTCTGTACAGACAGCCAGCCGTACACCGCCCCCAAAAGAACCCCGTACCCATGATTTTGAACGATAAGAAAGAAGGATGCCTTTGACGAACACTCCCGAAACGCTCAACATTCTCAACCCGAATTTCCGGATGCCCGAACACTGCGGCGGTGACCGCTGGTCGATCCTGCACGGCGATTCCCTGCAGATTCTCCGCCAGTTTGAGCCGTGCAGCTTCGATGCCATCATCACCGACCCACCCTATGCCAGCGGCGGCAGCAGCCAGACCACCAAGAACCGCAGCACCAGCGAAAAGTACAGCAGCATGAGCAAGGAAAAGGCGCTGCCCGACTTTGACTCTGACCAGATGGATCAGCTGAGTTGGATGTTCTGGACGGCGGCATGGCTGCAGGATGCCCGCCGCATTGCAAAGCCCGGTGCGCCTGTCTGTCTGTTCATCGATTGGCGGCAGCTGCCCGCCATGACGCTGGCTTTGCAGTGGGCGGGCTGGACATGGCGCGGCGTAGCGGTGTGGGATAAGGTCGCCAGCCGTCCGCAGAAAGGACGCTTTCGCCAGCAGTCCGAGTACATTGTGTGGGGGTCCAACGGCAAAATGCCGCTTGAGAGAAATGTTGGGTGTCTGCCGGGCGTGTTCCGATACCCGAACCCGCAGAACCGCATCCATGTGACCGAAAAGCCCTTGCAGCTTATGCGGGATGTGGTGCAGATCTGCGAACCGGGCGGGCGCATCCTTGACCCCTTTGCCGGGGCGGGCACCACCGTGCTGGCCGCTGTGCAGGAAGGCTATGAGGCTGTCGGCATTGAAATGTCGGACACCTACTTCCAGCGCAGCACTGAACGGCTGAAAACCACCCTTGAATCCGAAGTGAATCAGAACTGATTCACTTTTGACCGCCAACTTAAAAATAGTGAATCAAATCTGATTCACTCCCGAAATTCAGAAAGGAAACACGAAAATGAAACGACCTTGGGCTTTTATCTGCGCCAGCGAGGGCGCAACCTCCAAACACCTGCGCAACTATTGCCGCGAGGTGTACCTGCTGGGCTACCTGCCGGTATGCCCTAAATTGCAGGACAGCCAGTATTTGGTGCTGGAAGATGCCGTAGAACGCAGCGAGTACACCGCTATTGTGAGGGATAAGCTGCTGCGCTGCCCGATGTTGGTGGTCTGCAGCCGCAATCAGGATGCGACCACCAACGCGCAGATCGGTTTGGCACAGAAATACAACCGCATTGTGACGACCTTGGATGGTTTGAAGAAAGCCGTTTCGGAGGGTGACGACCTTGTGTCATGAACCGTTTTGCGGGGTGTCGTGTTTTGCAAGCATAGCGTTTGGATATCCAAACGCACTTTTGGGGTGATCCCCACCCCCCCCCGCAATGCGCAGACGCGGTCATGTGATTCCGCTGCGGCTGGACGAGCGCGAGTACCGCCATCTTTGTGAACAGGTCAAAATAAGTGGATTTTCGCGCGAGGAATACCTGCGCTCTCTAATCTTGGGCAAAGAAATCCATCCGCGCCCCTGCACACATCATGGGGAACTTGTGCGGCAAATTTCCGGTTTGTGCAACAACGCAAACCAGCTTGCACACCGTGCCAACAGCACGGGCGTGGCGGGGCAGCAGAGCGTGGACGAGATGACGCGCATTGTAAAGGAAGTCTGGCTCACAATAAAAGAAAACTACTAGGAGGCTCTATGAAATATGGCTTACACATCCGTGATCCCTGTCCGCCGTCTGGATCGGGCGGTGAAGTATGTGATAAACAAAGAAAAGACCACGGCGGTATCCTTGCAGGACGCATTGGACTATGCCGCCAACCGCGACAAAACAGAGCAATCCTGCTTTGAAAGCTCGTATGCCTGCACACTGGAAACCGCCTTTGCCGATATGCGCCAAACCAAGGAGCGCTGGCATAAGCTGGGCGGTGTGCAGGGATACCACCTTGTACAAAGTTTTGCTGCAGGCGAGGTCACACCGGAACTTGCGCACCGGATTGCAAAAGAACTTGCAGACCGTGTGCTGGGCGGACGGTATGAATATGTCATCGGCACGCATTTGAACACTGACCACATTCATTCGCATATTGTCTGGAACTCGGTCAGCTGTGTGGATGGCAAAAAGTATCGCAGCAACTATAAAAGCTATGTGACGGAAATCCGCGCGTTATCGGATGAACTTTGCCGGAAATATAAGCTGTCGGTCATCGACACCGAAAACTCCCATCATGTGGCAAAGCCCTACGCCGAGTGGCTGGCGGAGAAAAACGGTCAGCCAACATGGCGCACGGCTATTCGGCAGGATGTGGACGAAGCGATTCAGCAAAGCCTTACATGGCGGCAGTTTCTTGGCGCGCTGGAACACAAAGGCTATGAAGTCCGCATGGGGCGCAAGTATCCTGTTCTGCGTCCACCCGGAAAAGAGCGTTTTGTTCGTTTCAAAACGCTGGGCAAACGGTATACACCGGAGGTCATTCAAAACCGACTGCTTTATCCACAATTTGACCGCTGTTTCGTGGAAAACTCACCGCACGTCCAATATAGCCGCCTGCACAGTGGAAAGAAGTCCCGCCGCAAGCTGACCGGGCTGCGGGCGCTGTATTATCGCTATCTATACGAATTGGGCGCGCTGCCCCGCAAGCCGCGCCGCCCCAGCTATGCCGTGAGGCAGGATGCGTACAAGCTGAATCAGCGCATCCGGCAGATGGAGTTCCTATCCAAGCACAACATTGACACGCTGGAGCAGCTGGAAACTCACCGAAAAGCCCTGCAAACAGAAATTGGGCAGTTGCAGACAAAGCGTAAGCAACTACCCAAAACCGATGATGTACAATCGCAGCATGAATCGGTCAACACCGCCCTAAAGCAGCTTCGCCAAGAGGAACGGCTCTGCCGCAAAATTGCAGAACATTCAATCGAGGTGCAGCAGCACCTCACCGAAGCCCGCCGTGACCGCGCTGCGCAACAACAGCGCGAACAGGAACGTGCGCGTGATCTCCGCCCCGATATTACAACACGTTAATCTGTAAGACCCAGCAGCCAATCCCGCGCATTGATGCGGCGAATGCCGTCATACTGTTCCTCCGGGTCATCGTCCATCGTAAGAATATATTTAGGATAGTGGTCGCGGATGGACAGTAAGGGGCGCAGCTCCCGTTGCAGGGTATCCGCATCACGAACGGAAAGTGCCACTTGGTAATAGAAGGTACTGTTGCCGTTCATTGCCACAAAATCGACCTCAAAAGAATCGACCTTCCCGACATACACATCATAGCCGCGCCGCAGCAGTTCCAGATAAATCACATTTTCCAGAATATGACCTGCGTCTGTATTGCGTTTGCCAAGCAGCATAAATCGCATACCTATATCTACGACATAGTATTTTCCCAAGGTTTTCAGATACTGCTTACCCTTGACATTATAACGCTGTGCGGGATAGATAATGTAGCTTTCGATCAGCGCATCAAGATAGCGTTCGACGGTCTTTACATCAACTTTTCGTCCTTCGGATGTCAGGGTGTCTGCGATTTTCTTGGAGGAAAGCGGACTGCCGATGTTGTCAAAAACATAGCGCAGCACGCTTTTCAACATCAACGGATCGAGGATCTTTCTTCGTGTCAAAATATCTTTTACGACAATCGTGTTGAAAATGCCATCCAAGTAATCCCGAATCTCGTTCGGATGCCCCTTAAGTTCCAGCGCATAGGGAAAGGAACTGTTTTCCAGATATTCAGTATATTTTATTCCGCGATCTTCCATACTGCCGGTACTCTGCATATATTCCTTAAAAGAAAGCGGCAGCATTTCGATTTGCACATAGCGCCCGGAAATAAGGGTGGCTATTTCACTGGACAGCATATAGGCATTGGAACCTGTGACGTATATATCTACATTTTTCTTGATATACAAGCTGTCGATCACTTTAGGAAAATCCGTGACGTGCTGTATCTCATCCAGAAAAATGTAAGTCATTTTTTCGGGAACAAGACGGTCTTTCAGGTAAGCGTACAGTTTTTTATAGTCGGCAAGTTCCTCAAAATCCATATCCTCAAAATTGATGGCAATAATTTGGTCTTGTTCGACGCCATTCTGCAGCAGCCAATCTTGGTACATTTCCATCAAAACAGACTTTCCGCAGCGGCGGATACCTGTTACGACTTTGATGAGTTGCTTGTCCTTAAACGCAATCAGTTTATTCAGGTATTCAGTTCTGGTAATTCGCATAATAAACCCTCCACAGCCTTTAATGATAGTATACGCCAAAAAGTGTAAAATGTCACGCACTTTTTGGAATCGAATCCAAATAATTTAAGAAAGAAGGATGTATATGAATTATTCAAACAAAGCATATGTTGAACACCTGCGCCGCAAGTACCCGCCCGGTACGCGGCTGCAACTTAGTTGCATGGAAGATGAGTTCCCCGTGCCGCCCGGCTCCATGGGTACGGTGGAATGTATCGATGATGCCGGACAGATCCAAATGAATTGGGATTGCGGGCGCAGCCTTGCGCTTATCCCCGGTGTAGACTCGTTCAGCCGCTTGTCCGCACCCAAGGAAAAGGACGGTGACGCCAGATGAATTACGGCTCTGAACCCGCAGACCAGGTCGTCCGCTACTCGCTGGAGGGTGCAGAGTTTGCCCTGCGCCTCTCCGGCACCGCTGCGAAAAACTTCTTTATTTTTGCCCAAGCCGTGCTGCACGACAGCAAAAAGACCCACGGCAAAACTCACCTGATCCGCCTTTTGAAAGAACAGAAACCGCTGAAATTTTTTACGGTAGACAAAGACCGTATGCACGATTTTGCCCGCGCTGCCAAAGCGCATGGGCTGCTGTTCTGTCCTATCCGCGACAAGATGGACCCCGACCACATTGAAATCGCCATCCTGCAGGACGATGCGTCCAAGGCCAACCGCATTATTGAAAAACTGCAACTGGATGTCGTGGACACCGGCACGGCAGAACTGGTCGATGCTGTGCAACAAAATTTGGAAAATGCAGCCCCCAACCACGAGGACACGCCCACCGTGGATTTTCCTCTGGGCTCGGAGAACGCCAGTCCGTCCGAGCCTTTCTCCGACAGCAGCAAATCTTTTGCAAACTCGCCGTCGCCGCGCGCCGATATGGCGCGCACCAAGGGTGAGCGCCCCAGTGTGCGCATGGAATTGCGGGATATTACCGCCTACCTGCGAAACCTGGCAGAGGTGCCCAAAGACCATATGCCCAAGCTGCCGGTAAAAATCCGGCGCAAAGAAAAGGTGCTGTGATTGTTTTCCGTTTGTTTTCAAATGCGGGATAGATATTCTTTCGTACCTATGATATGTTGTGAGCAACAGGAGGTGAAAAACCAATGACAGAACGCAAAGTAAAACTCGACCGTGCGAACAAAAGCATCCTGCTTCGGGCGCTGGGCGATGTCTACTACGGCCAGCGCGCCCACGGCGGCAGCACCGAAGTGACCGGGCGGCTGATCCTTCGGGTGAACGATCTGCCCGCAGGCGGCAAGCTGACGCTGTCAGCGGCAGAGTATCGGCTGGCAAAAGCAGCCCTCAACCAACTGCGTACCCAGCGCTTGGCTGAGGGCGGGTACACCGATGCCGTGGATGACGCGCTGACCCGACTGCTGCACGCCCACACGCCGCTGTTTATCTGGTAAATCCGGCTATGACATGGGAAAAATTCTGGTCGATCATTGACCGAGTCCGCGCCCAAGCGGATATGCAGGATGAAGCGTCCGTGAAACAGTTCCTTTACACGGAACTCATCAACTTGCCGCAGGATGAACTGCTCGGCTTCGATTGCGCATGGCAAAGTTATCGCAATCAAGCCAACTTTCCCAAAATGGTCGCGGCGGCCTGTATCATCAATGACGGCAGTTCGGATGACAGATTTACCGATTTCCGTAACTGGCTGATTATGCAGGGGTACGATGCTTATCGGCAGGCGCTGATTGATCCCGATAACCTTGCGGCGCTCAACATTCCGTTCCGAGATACTGAGTGGATGGGATGCGGGAATGTGGCGTGGTATGCCTACGCGGGGCAGAAGCTGCGCACCTATTTTGAGAAAGCGGGTGTCACTGCTGAACTGCACCGAAAGTATCCAACCCTGCTGAAATCGTCTGCCGATTTACATCAGGCAATCATGCAGGAGCAGCTTGCGCCGTGTCGTGCGCCGGAAACCGAATGGGAACGACAAATGCTGCGAACGGAAGTCAAGCACTACATAGATACCAGTGGGCTGGCGTACAGCTACAACGAATTCTATACTCAAAATATGCCGGATAAGGTTGCATGGAAAACGCTGCAAAGCGATTTGTTTGCAAATCTGCCGCAAATCAAGGCGGAACGTATGCCGCAGGACTTTTCCGTAGTTTTGCCGAAGTTGTGGAGAAAACGTCAGGCATGGGATGCCGAGCGTACAAAACGCCCGCCCTATCGCGGCGAAGAAAGGTAGCCTACCACGCCGGGAAGAAAGAACCCTTGGTGGGTCTGGCTGCTGCCCCTGCCACTTGTGTGGTGGGCGGCGCTGGCGGTGGCTTGCCGCTGGCAGCCAGGTATGAAAATAACGGCTCTGCTGGATGCGCTGAACAGCGCACTGGCAGAGCCGTTTGCGTTGGCATGGAGCAGAGACAGCCCGCACTTTTTGCTTGTGTTCACGGCGGTTTATGCGGTGGTTGTTATCGTGGCAGTTACCGACCAGAAGAACACCCGCCCCGGTGCGGAGCATGGCTCGGCGGCTTGGGGCGATGTGTTCCGCTTGAACAAGTTCTACATGGACAAGCGCGGACCGAACCTGCTGCTGACCCAGCATTTCCACATTGGAATCGACGGCTATAAGCACAAGCACAACACCAATATCCTGATTGTCGGCGGCTCCGGTGCAGGCAAAACGCGCACCTATGGTGTGCCGAATGTACTGGAATGTGCCTGCTCTATGGTAATTACAGATCCAAAGGCTGAAATTTTGCGTAAGACCGGCAATTTGTTGAAGCAAAAGGGCTATGAAGTTATCGTTTTTGACCTTATAAATCCCGCTGCATCGTTCTGTTACAACCCGTTTGTGTATGTACATGATGACCGTGAAGTGCTGACCTTGATTGAAAATCTGATTCAGAACACAACACCATCACATTCAAAAAGCAGCGACCCCTTCTGGGAAAAGTCCGAAACGGCGCTGCTCCAAGCCCTCATGCTGTACCTGCTGCACGAAGCTCCACCGGAAGAACAAAACTTCCCGATGGTAATGGAAATGATTGCCGCCGCCGAAGTCCACGAGGATGATGACAACTACCAATCCCCGCTGGACATCCTGTTCGAACGCTTGGAAATGCGCGAACCCGACAGCATCGCTTGTAAGCAGTATCGCATTTTCAAACAAGCCGCGGGTGTTGTATGCTCTAAAAGACTTCTTAATCAAGCGGTTGGGAAGT
>ENA-UOJL01001852-UOJL01001852.1-human-gut-metagenome-genome-assembly--contig:-P47-NODE-1852-length-19883-cov-218.548013_pt1 | contig 19883 bp, 16 predicted proteins | sample MGYA00242347_ERZ723894 | MGnify/ENA metagenome assembly ERZ723894
AGCTGCCGGAGCGGTGCTTAAGCCGCAAGGCGGGAATTGTGCGGTGTTGCCCTTGACATTTGAGAAAAAAATGCTATACTGCTATTATTGATAGTTCTAATGAACCATCCGCTAATATGGGGTGCATTAAAATATACATTCCGATATTCAAATAGGAAGAAAGAAGATGTGCGTAATGAAAATGAAGAAACTGATCACTTTCGTTGCCTGCGCCGCTATGGCTGGTGTGTTCGCTACCAGCGCATTTGCTGCCAATGATGCACAGGTTGCCCGCGCTCAGGATTACCTGAACTCCAAGGGCATTGCCTACACTGTCACCGCTTCTGACGTTGACAAGGCTGTTGCTGCTGGCTACACTGCTGACGCTCTGGTTGCCAAGGCAAACGCTCTGCTGAATCAGGCTAAGTCTGATCCCGAAGGCGCAAAGAACGAGGCTGTCAATGTGCTGAACAGCATCGGTGTTTCTGTTGCTGACGCTAAGGTTGCCGTCAACGGCAACGATATCACCATCTCTGCCAGCATCAATGGCACCAACGTTGCTTATAGCTTCAACAATGCCGATACCCATCCGGAAATCGGCGAAGCCATCAAGAATGGCACCTGGGGCGTTGCTGAAAGCACCGCCACCGCTGCTGCCAGCCTGAAGAGCGGCAATGGCGTTATCAAGGCTACCGGCGACAATGCTGGTATCGCTATGCTGGTTGCTGTGGTTGCCATCGCTGGCACCATGGGTGTTGCTGTTCGCAAGAGCCGTGACGCTGAGTAATCACGCCTAACTAACATGTTGTTCGCCGCGGCGTGCCGCGGCGAATTTTTTTGTTTCAGCGTCAGGTATGGGCCGCAGCCTGTGCCTGAACGGGGAGAAAAAATAAATGACGCACAAGAACGATTTTTTGCGCAAAGGTCCGGCAGGGCTGGTGGTAGTGCCACTGCTGTTTGCGCTGGTCACGTTGGCGCTGCTGGCGGTCATGTTCAAGGTGTTTGCCGCACCGTACTACTCGCTGGTAGAGTGGTTTATGGAAACTAGCGTGGTGGAAACCCAGCCCAAGGACCTGTTTGATGAGGCAGCCCAGACCCTGACCAATACGGAAAATGACCGGACCGCACAGGAAGAGCCGGAACAGGAGACCATCCCGCTGAGCAGCATTACCTACCCCAGCAAGGGGGACCGCTATGGCCGCATTACGATTGCGGGCACCACGGTGGATGCGCCGGTGTATTACGGCGACACCAACAGCATCCTGAACCGGGGCGTTGGTACTTATGTGGACAGCAGCGGAGCAGGCATCCCTGGTGAAAGTAAGACCATTTTGATGGCGGGCCACAACAACACCTTTTTTAACGATCTGCAGAGCGTTGAGGTGGGCGATGTGGTGACGATCGAGACCCATTACGGTACCTACACCTATACGGTGGAGCGCTGCGAGGTGCGGGATTACCAGGATACCACCACGTACGACTTTACACGCACCGATGAAAACCTGATCCTGTATACCTGCTACCCGTTTGATGCGCTGGGCTTTACCCCTAACCGCTACTTTGTTTATGCCAGCTACACATCCGGCCCGGAGCTGGATGCTGACCGTTGAGGGAGGAGATGCAGAGATGACGCAACAAAAAAACTCCCGCAAAGGCAGCGCTGTGTGGCCGATGGTGCTTTCCTGGCTGAGCAGCCTGATTTTGGCGCTTTTGGCGGTGTTTGTCATGCTGTTTACCACGTTTGGTAACGTGGGCTATATGCAGAGCTGCGTGAAAAGCTCCGGCTATGCCCAGAGCGCCTATGATGATATGGTACAGGATTTTATCAGTTATGGTGCAGCCACCGGTTTTGATGCCGATGTTATGACGGGGTTTATGTCTGTTGACCAGGTGGAAAGCGACATGCAGGATGCTGTGGCGGGGCTGTATGCCAAAACGCTGACCTATTATACCCGCGATAATATCGCGGAAGCTGTTTACAGCGCCATGGAACAGGCTACGGCAGACCGTGGCATTACGCTGGAAGGCGAAACCAAGACGGCCGTGGAAACCGTGGCTGAGGCTGTGCGTATGGAGTATGCCTCCTACACCGCGGTGCCGCTGGTCAGCCAGCTGCGTACCCTGGTGCAGAAACTGCAAAAGGTGATGGTAATCGGCTTGGTGGTCAGTGCGGTGCTGCTGTGCGCTGCGGTAGTGTCCATGCTGCACATCAGCCGCAAAGATGCCCGCCTGGGGGCGCGCTGCCTGGTGTATGCCCTTGGCGGTGCTGCTGTGGTGTGCCTGGTGCTGGGTGTGGGCGTTAAGCCGATGATCGGATTAACGCGCCTGGGCATTGACCCGCCTGCCCTGAAAAACCTGCTGATTGCTTATGTGGGCGGTTTGTTTGGCCGCTTTGTGGTGATGGCAGTGATCTATTTTGTGCTGGCGATAGTGCTTGGCGTATTGGTGAGCAGGCACAAAAAGCACAGAGCATGATGATAGAGTTTATAGAATAAGATAAAAAGAAACGGTGCTGTACCCCGGACTTTATGGGGTACGGCGCCGTTTTTTGTGTGAAGATGGGACAGGCGAGATGGCCCTGGAATGTGATGGTGAGGGAAAAGACGGGTTTTGAGTGATGTGGAGGGGATTGTGATGGTATGCCGCCTGTAGGGGCGCACAATGTGCGCCCGCTGCCTTGCGGAGAATGATGTGGTGAAATATTAGACAAGGCCCGGCATGTGGGACGATGCGAAGCATCGTCCCCTACAAATGGGGGTATTGCTTTTTGCCAATTTTCAATGTGTGGTCAGGCAGGGCTTCGGCGGGGTCGGGTGACCCCGCCCTACTGCGAGGTTATGGCTAGTACCTACAAATAAAATAGCGCAAACAGCGTAAAATAAAAACACCCCGGAACCGCATAAGAATATGCGATTCCGGGGTGTAATGTTACTGGATAAAGGGCAAATTAAATCTTAGCCAAATCAAGCCTTGTCGGCAGAGCCGAACAGCTCTATCTTCTCCTTGACCTTATCCATGATGGCGTCTGCGCCCGGCTTCAGCAGCTTGCGCGGGTCATAGCCCTTGCCCTGCTGATCCTTGCCGGCTTCGATGTACTTGCGGGTAGCCTCAGCAAATACCAGCTGGCAGTCAGTGTTGACGTTGATCTTGGAAACGCCCAGGCGGATGGCTTTCTGAACCATCTCGTCGGGGATGCCGGTGCCGCCGTGCAACACCAGAGGAATGTTGTTGGTAGCCTGATGGATGCGCTCCAGAGCTTCAAAGTCCAGGCCCTTCCAGTTGGCGGGGTAAATGCCGTGGATGTTGCCGATGCCGGCAGCCAGGAAGTCAACGCCCAGAGCAGTGATCTTGGCGCACTCTTCGGGGTCAGCGATTTCGCCGTTGCCGACTACGCCGTCCTCAACGCCGCCGATGGAACCAACTTCGGCTTCGATGGACAGGCCCTTGTCGTGTGCCAGCTCAACCAGCTCACGGGTCTTGGCAATGTTCTCTTCGATGGGGTAGTGGGAGCCATCGAACATGATGGAGGTAAAGCCAGCTTCAATGCAGGCCTTTGCGCCCTCATAGGTGCCGTGGTCCAGGTGCAGGGCAACGGGAACCGTGATGCCGAGAGATTCATCCATTGCGCGCACCATGGCGGCAACGGTCTTGAAGCCGGTCATATATTTGCCGGCACCCTCGGAAACGCCCAGGATAACCGGGCTCTGCATGGCCTGAGCCTGAAGCAGAATGCTCCGGGTCCATTCCAGGTTATTGATATTGAACTGGCCAACACCATAGTGGCCGTCACGAGCTTTGAGGAGCATATTGGTTGCATTTACGAGCATAACAGGTACCTCCTATAAATTCAGTTCAAGCAGCTGGAGGGCTTGACCCTGCCAGCTATTTTATTATAGACCGACTTTGACAAAAAATCAACAATAATCACGGCTTTTTACCCAAGAATGAGTAAAAAGTCCAGAAAATGGGATGATTGCACAGTGTTAGACGTGTGATTTTGGGTAAGATTTATGAAAGAATAGCAGAATGACCAGCATCCGATGCGCCAATTTGGTCGGAATGTGCAGAATGGACAGAGGGGCGGACGCAGGAAAACGGGAAATACAATTTGAATATAAAATTAAATAAAATACAATAAGTTGATTTGCGCGAAGCCATGAGAGAGGTGCATTTATAAAAGGGGGGTAGGATGAGGGGACGGAACGGTCAAGACTTTTCCCTACAGACAGGGAAAAGGAAAATACGGAAAGGGAAGGTTGATGTGGACATAGCACAGCAGGACCCAAGGCAAAACAAAATCGGCCCCTGCCTTGGTGCGGCAGGAGCCGATAAATTCAGTGATTCAAATAACTCAAAAATGCGGAAAAGAAAGCTTTACCGGTCGATGGGGGCAGTCTTGGCTTTCAGCCAGGTCTTTTCCTCCTCGGTCAGGCGGGGGCTGAGCATCTCGTATACATGGGCATGGTAGGCGTTCAGCCAGTTAATCTGGTCACGGGTCAGTTCGTCCACAATGACCGGCTCGGTGGAGATGGGCACCAGGGTCAGCGGCTCAAATTTCAGCCAGTGACCATATTGGTTGGTGCCGGCATCCACGCATTCCAGCTCGTTCTCAATGCGGATGCCGACTTCATCGGTCTCATAAACGCCCGGCTCATCGGTGATGGTCATGCCCTCTTTGAAGACAATGGGGTTCTGGGGGCGCAGGCTCTGGGGGCCTTCGTGCACCGAGGAGATGTAGCCAACGCCGTGGCCGGTGCCGCAGCGGTAGTTGATTTTGTGTGCCCACAGCGGGCCGCGGGCAAAGCTGTCCAGTGCAAAGCCGGTGCAGTAATCCAGGAAGACGGCGCGGGCAATGTCAATGTGGCTCTGCAGGGTCCAGGTGTAGTATTTGCGCTCGTTCTCGGTCAGGGGGCCGACGGGATAGGTGCGGGTGATATCGGTGGTGCCGCAGTCATACTGGCCGCCGTTATCCACCAGCAGGAAGCCGCGCGGCTCAATCACGCTGTTCACTTCGCCCTCGGCATGGTAGTGCATCATGGCGGCGTTGGGGCCGTAAGCGGCAATGGTATCAAAGCTGTCCTCAAAATAGCCGGGCATTTCGGCACGGCGCTTTTGCAGCATCTTTTCAATGTCAGTCTCGTGCAGGATTTTGCCCTCGGCGATGGCCTTTTCCAAGTCCATCTGGAAACGCACCATGGCAACGCCGTCGCGCACATGGCATTCGCGGATGTTGGCAAGCTCGACCGGGTTTTTGACACCTTTCAGTGCAAAGATCGGGTCGGCACCGGTAACGGTCTTGTGCTCGTTCAGGGCGCAGTACAGGTCATAGTTGGTGGCTTTCTCGTCTACGAGGAACACTTCCTCTGCGGGCAGAGCGTGTACGGTATCGATCAGCTCCGGGTAGTCGCGCAGGGAAACGCCGTTATCGGCCAACGTTTTTGCGTCGGCATCATTCAGGCGGCCGGGGGCGATAAACAGGGTGCAGCTGTCCATCGTGACAAGGGCATAAGCAACGGCCAGCGGGGTACAGGGCAGGTCGCGTGCGCGCATGTTGGTCAGCCAGCCCACACAGTCCAGACCAGTCACGGCCAGGGCGGTGGCACCGGCTTTTTTCAGCTCGTCACGCACCATGGCAATGCGCTGGGCGGCGGTGGCGCCGGTCTGCTCAACAGTCAGCAGCTCGCAGGGGGTGTTGGGCAGGCTGGGGCGGGTGGTCAGGCTCTCCCACAGGGGGGAGACGATATCCTTGCTTTCCAGCTTGGCGCCGCTCTTGGCCAGAGCGGCGGCATAGCCGTTGGCAATGGTGGCAGGCACGCAGCTGCCATCCAGCAGCAGGGTCTGGCCTGCGGCAAAATGGGCGGTCAGGTACTCTTCCACGGTGGGCACCCCGGCGGAACCGGCGTGCATGCACTCAATTTCGGTACCGGCCAGCTGACGGTCACCCTGAACATAAAAGCGGCCATCGCACCACAGGGCGCTGCCGGTCAGGGTGACAACAAGGGTGGAGTTCTCGCCGGTAAAGCCGGAGAAAAACGGCAGGCTGTTGTAATAAGCGGGCAGATATTCACTGGAGTGGGGGTCGCTGGTCATCAGCAAAACACCGTGGGCACCGGCTGCCTGGGCAGCGGCGCGCAGAGCGGCGATTTTTTCATTGGTCGTCAAAATAGTCCTCTCCTTATATGCAGAATGTTGAACAAGTCCATTCTAACATGTTTTCATAAAAGGTCAATACGGGGTGCGGTTCAGCACAGTGCCCAGCAGCGGCAGACCGCAGCCCTGCAGAAGGTGAGCCGCCTGGCGCAGCTCCTGGTGGGTAACGCCGCCGCTTTGTACCACAAGCAGGGCACCGTCACATACCTTGGCAAGGCTGAGAGCGTCACTGCATTCGCTCAGGGCTGGAGCATCGACCAAAAGATAAGCAAACTTTGGTGCACAGCTTTCCACCATGCGGGCAAAACGGGGGTGTTCCAGCAACAGGGCCGGGCGGCTGGTGGTGCCGGAGGCCGGAACCAGGCAGGTGCCGCGGATCTCGGTGTGGTAGAGAACTTCCTCCAGAGGAACGCTGCCGGAAAGATAGTGTGCCAGACCCGGCACTTTGTGTTCACCGGTCAGCCCGCACTGGCGGCAGATGCCGGAATGGCGCAGGTCACCGTCAACCAGCAGGCAGCGCTGGCCAAGCCCGGCAAGCAGCTGCCAGAACTGCAAAGCCAGAGTAGTTTTACCTTCCTGCGGGGTAGTGCTGGTGAGCAGAATGATTTTGGCGTCTGGGGCTGTCTGTTCCAGACGCAGGCGCAGCAGATTCAGGGATTCAACCGTCCGGGGTGCCAGCTCCGGCAGGTGGTTCAAAGCAAGTTCTTTCATGGGCGGCCGCCTTTCCGGGTATGGAGGCGGCGGGGCGTGGCATCCGGGATGCAGGCCAGCGGCGAAGAGCCAAGGCAACGGGTCAGATCGTCCGCCGTATAAATGTGGTCATCCCGCAGGTAATGCAGGCAGAGGAAAGCAAAGCAGAGCAAAAAGCCGATGCCAGCGCCAAACGCTGCGTGGAACACAGCCCCCGGCCCGGAAAAGCGCTGCGGCGGGGCTGCCTGCTCCACCAGGCGGGGCGGGGTGGTGCCCATGCGGGCAGAGAGATCATCCAACGCAAGGGCAGCCAGTGCGTTGGCAATATCTGCTGCGCGCTGTGGGGAGGAATCGGCCGCAACAATGCGCAGAATATGGGTATCTGCCGGGTGCAGAATGGTAATCTGGTCTTTTAAGTGGGCAGTATCCGTGGAAAGGCCAAGGGTGGAAATAACGGATTCCAGCATGGTGCGGCTGGTCAAAAGCTCCTGATAATCAGCCGTTAATTGCAGTTCCGCATAGCCGGAGGTCAGCCCTTCCTGTGCGGCGGCAACATACAGCTGGGCTTCGGCCTGGTAGCTGCGCGGGGCAAGGCGTGCGGCAGCAAAGGCCAGAATGCCTCCCAGCAGGGTACAAACCAGTACCGCGGCGAAATGGGCGGGCAGCAGGCGGAACAGTTCCACGGGGGTCACTTCGCGCCCGGCGGCGCGGGATGCAGGGGCAGCGGGCAAGGTGCTCACCTCCAAAACAGGGCGTGAACAAGGCAAAATTCCGGTAAAAACAGCATACATCAAGTGTAACACGCGCCCGGCGCAAAATTCAATAGAAAAAACGGTTTTTCAGGCGATACTGGGCGGTTTTTCGGGCAAACTGCTGAAAGGTGAGAGGATTTTGCAGCAAACGGGGGAAACGCCGCGGCAAAAAGGCGCTGACAGGGCAAGAAGTTTTCAAAAATTTCAAATTTTGGCAGGCCCAAATGGGCGAAAAGCTCTTGACGGGTTTGATATAATAAGATTAGCAGTAAGAAAACAAGATTGCTAACAACACAGACAAACTTTAAGATAGAAGGGAATATTACCATGGCAGAACAGGTAACTAAAATTGATATTTTCTCCGGCTTTTTGGGTGCAGGCAAAACGACCCTGATCAAAAAGCTCATCAAGGAAGCGTTCCAGGGTGAAAAGATCGTGCTGATCGAAAACGAATTCGGCGAGATCGGCATTGACGGCGGCTTTATGCGTGAGGCTGGCATTCAGGTCAACGAGCTGAACTCCGGCTGCATCTGCTGCTCCCTGGTGGGCGACTTCCGCGAGGCACTGAAAAAGGTCGTGGAGACTTATCATCCTGACCGCATCCTGATCGAGCCTTCCGGCGTTGGCAAGCTGAGTGATGTGACCCGCGCTGTTGAGGGTGTGGGCGAGACCCTGCCGGTCAGCCTGAACAGCTTTGTGACTGTGGCCGATGTGAACAAGGTCAAAATGTATATGAAGAACTTTGGCGAGTTCTATGACGACCAGATCAGCCACGCATCCTGCATCATCCTGAGCCGCACCGGCAGCGCAGACGAGAAGAAGATCGCTGCTGCTGTTGCCATGATCCAGGAAAAGAACCCCACCGCCACCATTGTGACCACCGATTGGAACGAACTGGCCGGTGCACAGATCGTTTCCGTTATGGATGGTAAGCGCGACCTGGTTGCCGAGCTTCTGAGCGAAGCACAGGCTTCCAATGCTGCCCATGCGGACGAGGATGAGGAAGAGCATCATCACCACCATGACCATGATGAGGACGGCCACGAGTGCTGCCACCATCACCACGACCATGATGATGACGACGATGATGACCACGGCCACGAATGCTGCCACCATCACCACGACCATGATGACGACGATGATGAGGATGAGCACGAGCATCACCACCATGACGGCGAGTGCTGCTGCGGCCATCATCACCATCATCATGACCACGATGCAGACGAAGTGTTCACCAGCTGGGGCCACGAGACTGCCCACAAGTACAGCCATGACGAGCTGGAGAGCATCCTGACCACGCTGGATTCCGGCGAGTACGGCGCTGTGCTGCGTGCCAAGGGCATTGTGGACGGCGGCGACACCTGGTACGAGTTCGACATGGTGCCCGGTGAGCATGAGATCCGCACCTGCGGCCCCGATGTTACCGGCAAGGTGTGCGTGATCGGTTCCCAGCTGAAGGAACATGAGGTGGAAGAGCTGTTCCACGCCTGATTTGTAAAGGAGTAAAACATGGCGCAGAAAGAGATTCCCTGTTACCTCTTTGTGGGTATGCTGGAAAGCGGCAAAACCAAGTTTATTCAGGAAACAATGGAGGACCCGCAGTTTGATTCCGGCGACAAAACGTTGCTGTTGATCTGTGAGGAAGGCGAAGAGGAATATGATTCCGAGCGATTTGCCTTTGGCGGCGTGACCGTTGCCACCATTGAGGACAAAGCGGAACTGAACCGCGAACACCTGCAGCAGCTGGCTGAAAAGTCTGACTGTGGGCGTGTGATCATTGAATACAACGGCATGTGGCTGGTGCAGGAGCTGTACGATGCCCTGCCGGATAACTGGCTGATTTACCAGTGCCTGGCCACCGCAGACGGCACTACCATCAAGACCTATGCTAACGACAATGCCATGCGCGGCCTGCTGCTGGACAAACTGCGCGGCAGCGAGCTGCTGGTGGTGAACCGTGCCGAGGCGGTAAACGATGACGAAAGCCACCAGCTGATCCACAAGCTGGTGCGCCAGGCCAGCCGCCGCTGCGATATCGCCTATGAGTTCAAGGATGGCAGCGTTGCCTATGACGATATCCCGGACCCGCTGCCGTTCGATGTAAACGCCCCGGTGATCGAGATTCCCGAAGAGTTCTTTGGCGTGTGGTATATGGACTGCATGGATGAGATGCAGAAGTACGACGGCAAAACGGTGAAATTCCTGGCTCAGGTGTGCCAGACCAACCGCGCCGGCAAGGACAGCTTTGTGCCCGGCCGCTTTGCCATGACCTGCTGCGTGCAGGATATCCAGTTTGTGGGCTTCCCCTGCAAGTACGCGGAGTACAAGAACCTGAAGCAGCGTGACTGGATCACGGTAACGGCAAAGGTGAACCTGAAATACCACCCGATTTACAAGGGCCAGACCCCAGATTCTGTCGGCCCGGTGCTGACGGCCATCAACGTGGAGCCTGCCGCGGCCCCGCGTGATGATGTGGTGACCTTCAGTTGAGCGGGGAACGCCGCAGGGCAATCGAAGCCCGCGTGGCAGCCGCAGCCGCCCGGCTGGAAAAAGAGGGCCGCTACACGGCAACCCGGCGGTGCATCCAGCACGGCAAGGTCAGCGTGTATGCCCACTGCGTCAGCGTGGCGGATACCGCCTGCGTCTTGGCGGAAACGCTGCACCTGCGCGTAAACGAGCGGGCGCTGATCCGCGGTGCATTGCTGCATGATTACTTTTTGTATGACTGGCACGATAAAGCCAACGGCCACCACTGGCACGGTTTTACCCACCCAGGCACCGCCCTGCACAACGCAAGCGAGGATTGGAAGCTGACCCCGGTGGAGCGGGAAATCATCAAAAAGCACATGTTCCCCTTAACCCCCATCCCACCCACCTGCCGTGAAGCGTGGCTGGTGTGCCTGGCAGATAAAATCTGTGCCGCCAAGGAGACGACCGGCGGAATCTATGGCAAGCTGCCGTTTGCCGCGAAGCATAACGCGCAGGATTAAGTAAATTAACGTTTTATATGCAGAAAATCCAAAAGCCCGATGCCGTGTTGACATCGGGCTTTTGGCATTTTACACGGAGAGGGGAAAAATTAGGAATTCGGAATGGGACGGCGGGAAAAAGTTCGTGGCAAGGGTTGAACCTGCTGTAATTCCGCATAGGCAGGGATCATAAAAAGGAACAACAAAAAACAGGCGCACCACAGAATAATCCCCGTGGTGCGCCTTATTTATACGATTGTACCTATTGGATTAAAGATTTTCGCCGAAGCCTTTTTTCAAAAAGGTTGGAAAAATCCCCCGTAAATCCAAAAATCACAGCGTATCGCAGATGGTGCTCATCATGGAACGGATGTCGATGTGCTGGGGGCATTTGGGCAGGCAGGCACCGCACTTGATGCAATGCTCGGCGCGGGTGGCGGCGGGGGCGTCCTCATATTCCTCTTTTAGGGTGGCGAGGCGGTCACCACACAGGCGGTATTCGTTCCAGGCGTGCAGCATGCCCGGAATGTTGACCCCGGCGGGGCAGGGCATGCAGTACTTGCAGGCCGTGCAGGGGGCAAGCTTTTGGGCCTTGAACACATCCAGCGCACGGGCGAGGGTATCCTGCTCGGTGGTGGAAAGCGGAATAAAGGGAGCCATGGAAGCCACGTTATCCTGTACCTGCTCTAGGGTAGTCATGCCGGAAAGTACGCACAGCACATTGGGCAGGCTGGCAACCCAGCGAATGGCCCAGCTGGCCAGGCTCTTTTCCGGGGCGGCCTGATGCAGCAGGGCGGCGGCTTCAGGGCAAAGGGTGTTCAGCATCCCGCCGCGCACCGGCTCCATAACGATGACCTGCAGCCCGGCAGCGGCGCACAGCTCGTATTTTTTGCGGCTCTGCTGATAGTCCCAGTCAAAATAATTGAGCTGCAGCTGTACAAAATCCCAATTGCCTGCAGCAAGAATCTCTGGCAGCTGCTCAGCGCTGCCATGGAAAGAAAAGCCCAGCCGCTTGATTTTGCCCGCCTTGCGCAGCTCGTTCAGCTGGTCATAGGCGTGGTACTTGGCGTAATTGGACCAGCTGCTTTCATGCACAGAGTGAGCGAGGTAAAAATCAAAGTAATCAGTGCGGCAGTTGGCCAACTGCTCGTTAAAAATACGGGGCACATCCTCATCGCATTTCAACAGCCAGCCGGGCAGTTTGCTGGCAAGGTGATAGCTGGCGCGGGGATACTTGGCCAGAGCTTTGCCGCAGAACTTTTCGCTCATGCCGCCGTGGTAGGGGTAGGCAGTATCGAAATAGTTCACGCCGTGGGCATAAGCATAATCAAAAATCTCCTGTACCTTTTCCTCGTCAATGCTGGTCTGGTCGGCGGCGTCCCGCAGGGGCAGGCGCATGGTGCCAAGACCCAGCAGGCTGATTTTGCCGTTGAGGTCATTATAGGGGGCAGGGTTATTGCGGCAGACACGGTATTCCATACAAGTTACGCTCCTTATTCCGGCTTTGCCAGATGAATTTGATGGAAGATTTGGTGCGGGGATAAACAAGAAACGCCGATTTTGCTGGCTCGGCGGTTAAGGTGTATCTGAAAACAAAGAAACAGCCGATATTTTCGACTTTTCAGATACACCCTGGGAAAAGGAAATTATTCGCAGGAGGAACAGTCGCCACAGTCCTCGTCGGTGGCAGGAGCTGCCGTTGCGGCGCGGCCTGCCAGCTCGGGATCAAGGCTTTCGGCTACTTTGATCATCAGGGCACATTCAATGCGCTTGCGGAACACTTCGCAACCATATTCATACACACCGTGGATATCGCCGGTGGCGTGCAGGGCGTTGGCGGCGCAGCCGCCCGCGCAGTACAGGCGTGCCCAGCAATCCTTGCAGTCGGGGCGGGCGTACACGTTGCACAGCTTGAATTCATCCCGCAGTTCGGTGTTGGTAACGCCGTTCCAGATATCGCCTAGCTTGTAATCCGGGTCGCCGACAAACTGATGGCAGGGGTACAGGTCGCCCCAGGGGGTAACGGCCATATATTCGGTGCCGGAACCACAGCCGGAAATGCGCTTGTAAATGCAGGGGCCATGGGCCAAGTCGATCATGTAATGGTAGAAAGTGATGGGATGACCGGCTTTTTCACGGCGGAGCATATCCTTGGCCAGCAGCTCATACTGGTCAAACAGGATGGGTAGGTCGGCTTCGGTCAGGGCTTCGGGACTGCCGGCCTTGCTCACGACCGGCTCCATGGAAAGCTCGTCAAAGCCGAGATCATCCGCCATGTGGAACAGGTCGTTGGTGAAATCGGTGTTGTAATGGGTGAAGGTGCCGCGCATGTAGTAGCCCTTACCGCCGCGGGCCTTGACCAGCTGCTGGAACTTGGGCACAATGCGGTCATAGCTGCCGCGGCCTGCAATATCCTTGCGGAAACGGTCATTGACCTCCTTGCGGCCATCCAGAGAAAGAACCACGTTGTAGCACTCTTTGTTGGCCCACTCAATGACTTCATCGGTGATGCCGATGCCGTTGGTGGTCAGGGTGAAGCGGAAGTTCTTGCCTTTTTCTTTTTCAATGCTGCGAGCATAGGCAACCAGCTGTTTGCAGACCTCAAAGTTCATCAGCGGTTCGCCGCCGAAAAAGTCAACCTCCAGGTTGTGGCGGGTGCCGCTGTGCTCCACCAGGAAATCCAGCGCACGCTTGCCGGTCTCAAAGCTCATCAGGCCGGACTGGCCGTGGAACTTGCCCTGGGCGGCAAAGCAGTATTCGCAGTTCAGATTGCAGGTGTGGGCCACATGCAGGCAGAGTGCCTTGACAACGGTGGAACGATTCTTGAAGTCAAAGGCATGGTCAGCGTAAATATCTTCGGCAAACAGCTTGCCATCGGCCTTCAGTTCTTCGATATCGTCAAAGCAGTCGTTGATGTCCTCGGCGGTCACTTCGGGATGGTCAGCATATTTCTTTGCCAGCAGGTCGGCAGCTTCTGCGCGGGGGTGGCCGGCATCGACCAGAGCGATGGCGTCATACGCCAGTTCGTCTACGGCGTGAACGCTGCCGCTGTAGACATCCAGCACAATGTTGTAGCCGTTGAGTTTATATTGATGGATCATACTATTCCTCATATCCGAATCAAAGTGGGGTTACATAAAAAGAACCGGGAGCGCCTTTTTGGTAAAAGGCAGTCCCGGCAGAAAGCCAGTTCAAGTAAAAATTACTTCTTCTCGCAAGGCTGGTTGGCAATGCCGCAGCTGGTCTTGCAGGCGCTCTGGCAGGAAGTCTGGCATTCGCCGCAGCCGCCGTTCTGGAGGCTCTTAGCCATATCGCGGGTGTTCAGAGTCTGAATGTGCTTCATGAAATTTCACCTCTTCTATAAATATAGATTATATTAAATATACACGGAAACCATAGGGTTTGTCAAGCAAAAGCGGGGATTTTTGCGGGGAGGGGGGCAGTTTTTTGCCCACAACAGGAATGGCGCTATGGCAGAACATCCAAAGTGGAGCCACCGCCAAGGCCAGTGTGGTGCAGGTGGGTGCCGCAGGCAGCAAGGGCGGTGCAGGCCGCGATGAATTCCGGAGTGATCACTTCGCCCGGTGCCAGCAGCGGAACGCCCGGCGGATATGCCCAGACATACTCCGCCGAGGTGCGGCCAACGGCATGTTGCAGTGCCAACGCGGTGTGCGGGGCAAAAAGCGCCTGTGCGATGGAACAGGCGGCTGGGCCGGGGGTGGGCAGCACCTGCGCCGAGGCGGGCAGGGGAGCGTTCTGCGCCGCCGCAGCATCGATCACCAACAGGGCAGCGGCAAAACGGTCAAGGGCGGTTTCTTCATCGCAGGGGGAGGTCATGGCCAGCACGTTGGCACCACAGGACATCTCGGTTTCAAACTGCCAGTCCCGGCGCAGCAGTTCCGCCAGGGCGGGGCCGGTCAGCCCGGCAGCAGCACCGTTGACGAGGATCTTGCCGGAATCGTGGGCAAAAAAGCCGGGGTGGGCAGAAACATCATCCATCCCATGGCAGAGCACGCGCAGGCGGCGCAGTGGGCGCACAGCGCCGCTGAACCGCTGCAAGCGGGCACGCCAGGCGGCAAACCAGGCATCGCCGTGTTCGGCCAGCAGGCCGGTGCAGCCGTCCAGGCTGGCCATTAACGGATAGGAGGGGGAACTGGTTTCAAACACATCCAGCTGGCGTTCCAGCTCCTGCGGCGGAATGAAAGAACTGTTCCAGTGCAGCAGGGCGGTCTGGGTCAGGCTGGGCAGTGTCTTGTGCGGGCTTTGAATGATGACATCCGCCCCGGCAGCAATGGCACCGCCCTGCCAGCCGTGGGCGGCGGCCAGTGGCAGATAGTGCGCGCCGTGGGCTTCGTCCACGATCAGGGGAACGTTGGCGGCGTGGCACAAAGCGGCAATGGCGGCAAGATCACTCAAAACACCCTCATAGGTGGGGCTGGTAAGGATGACCGCAGCGGCATCCGGGCAGGCGCGCAGGGCATCCGCTACCATGGCGGGGGTGATGCTGCCGTAAATGCCGAACGCCGGGTCCACGGGGGGCACCAGCCAGTGTGCCGTTAAGCGGTTGAGCTCAATGGCGTGGTAAACGGATTTGTGGCAGTTGCGCGCGCAGATGACGGCGGTGCGGCCGGAACTGACGACAGCGGCCCGGATGGCGGCCAGAATGCCGCAGGTGGAGCCGTTGACCAGATACCAGGTTCGCTTTGCCCCCCACAGGGCGGCGGTGCGGGCCATGGCATCGGCCAAAATGCCGTCTGCATCGTGCAGGTCATCTACGCCGGGAACTTCGGTCATATCCCACCCGGCGGGCAGGCCCGGTGCCGGCACCACCCGCCGCTTGTGCCCCGGCATGTGCAAGGGGTAAAGCCCGGAGGAAGCATAGGATTGGAGTTGAGATTGGAGAAGATGGTTCATAAGTTAGGAGGTAGGAGTTAGGAGTTGAAGGACGGAATTTTTGGAAGCGGCAATAATTAGAAGTGAGGAAACGGAGAGAGTATAAGAGTGTTATGATTTTAATACGCGGCGCAAGCCGCACCATAAACTCCTAACGCCTCCCTCCTGACTTCCAATTAACCAAGTTCTACTTGGGCTTTGCTTCCGCATTTGGTCTTTTGGACCAGGATTTGTTTGGGGATGCGGTCCTGGAGGGTTTCGACGTGGCTGATGATGCCGACCAGCTTATCGGAACCGGCAAGGGCAGTCAGGGTGTCGATGGCTTTTTGCAGGGCGTCGGCGTCCAGCGTGCCAAAGCCTTCGTCCACAAACAGGGTATCCACGCTGATGCCGCCGGCACTTTCCTGGATGGTATCGCTGATGCCAAGAGCCAGGCTGAGCGCCGCCAAAAAGCTTTCGCCGCCGGAAAGGGAACCGACCGGGCGGGTCTTACCGGTGTAGGCATCGAACACATCCAGCTCCAGTGCGGTCTTGGCGGCAATATCGGCGCTCTGGCGGCGGCGCAGGGTATACTGGCCGCCCGTCATGCGGGTAAAACGACGGTTTGCGGCGGCGACCACGCCGTCAAAATAAAAGCTCTGCACATACTGTTCAAAGGGCAGCTTTTGCTTTTGGGTCAGATTGCCGTTGATGGTCTTGCTCAGGTTATCCAGCATGGCGGCGTTGGCGCGGGCAGATTCTGCGGCGGTGATGGCTTTTTTTAGGTTGGTCAGGGCATCGCGGTTGGTATCCAGCCGGTGCAGGGCGGCCTGGTTTTGGTCGCGCAGGTTTTTGCGCTCAGCTTGCAATGCAGTAAGGGCCTGCTGCTGGGCGGCAGGGTCCGGGCGGCTGGCGGTATCCCCGGCCTGTTCGGCCAGGGTTTGGGCGGCGCTTTGGGCCGCAGCAAGTTCTTTGGAAAAAGCATCACGGCTTTTGGCGGCGGCATCCAGTGCGGCTTGCAGGGTGCGGCGCTGTTTTTGGGTCTCGGCACGGGCGGCGGCCATAGCGGCGGCATCTGGCCAGGGCAGGTTTTTCTGCTCCTCGGCAAGGCGGGTCTGGGCTTCCGCGGCGGCTTTTTCGGCGTTGGCCTGTGCGGTGCGGGCCTGCTCCACAGCGTTTGCCTGGTCGGGGCGCTGGGCTTGCAGCTGGGCTTTTTGGCGGGTCAGCTTTTCCAGATCTTTTTTGCGGGATTCAGCATTTGCCATGCGGTCATGCACTTCAGCAAGGCCGCGGCGCAGGCTGTCATGTTGGGCCTGCAGGGCGGTTTGCAGCTCGTCCGGGGTCAGGGCATCGGCCTGCGGCCCGGTATAATGCTGGCGGCGGTGCGCCAGAAAGGCGGCGGCACGCGCATACAGGGTATCCCGCTGGGTTTGGGCTGCGGCTTTGGCTTCCCCGGCTGCGGTGGAGGCTTTGGAAGCTTCCGCCGCAGCGCTCGCCGCTGCCTGCGCAGCTTTGTTGCAGGCGGCTTCGGTGACATGGCTGGGGGCGGGGGCTGCCGGTGCTGGGTGGTGCAGAGCACCGCACACCGGGCAGGGGGTGCCATCCACCAGATCTTGCGCCAGAATCCCGGCGCGGGCGGCATTCAGGGCGCGCTGCATCTCGGCGCTGGAATGCTGGGCGGCATCGGCCTGCTGCTGCTTTTGCCGGTATTCATCGGCAGTGCGCTGCCAGTTGGCTTGCGCGGTGTGCAGGCGGGGGATATCGTCCAACAGGGCTTGGCAGTCCTGCTGCTGGCTTTGGGCCAGCTCAATGGTTTTGCGGCAGCTTTCCAGCTCGGCGTTCGGTTCGCCGCAGGCCGTGATCTGCGGTTCCAGCTGAGCTAAGGCAGTATCGGTACTGCTTAGAGTTTTCTGGTCTTTTTCCAGCGCCGCGGCGGCCTGCTCGGCCTGGGCGCAGGCGGTTTTGGCGCTGGCTGCGGCGGTGCTCAACTCTTGATAGCGCGGCTCCCACTCCGCAAAGCGCTGCAGCTTGGCATCCAGCTCGGCAAGTTCCGGGCGGCGGGCTTCAGTCTTGTCCCACTCCGCATTCAAAGCGGGGGCCTGGGCAGTCAGCTCGGCGGCTTTGGCCTGGGCTTCATCCAGACTGCTCAGCAGTTTGGCACGGTTTTGGGCGGCTTCCACCGCGGCGGACTGCGCTTCAATGCGGGCATCAAGGGTATCCAGCTGTTGGGATTGCTCCGCCGTCAGGGCGGTGTCCGCTTCGATCATATCAGCGGCCCAGTCCAGCGCGGCGGGGGCACGGTAGGGGTCACGGCTGTCCTGCGCATCGGCAAGTTCGCCGGTGTGGGGGCTGCCGGGGGCAGGCTGTAAGGCGGCCAGCAGCTGCACAACGGTGTGGTTGGCAAGCTCGGCCTGGCGCAGAGCTTCCCCGGCTTTGGTGCGGGCGGCACTGCCAAGGCGCTGGTAGCTGGCGGTATCAAACACGCGGCGCAGAATTTCGGCCCGGTCGGCGCTGGAAGCGTTGAGCAGGCGGGCAAAATCATTCTGCGCGATCATCGAGATTTGGGCAAACTGGCGGGCGTCAATGCCCAGCAGGGCTGTCACCGCTGCAGTCACGGCTTTGGTACCGGTCACGGGAGCGTCCGGCTCCTGCGCTAAGGTGGCAGAGCCGGGAACTGTGGTCACGCCCTCGCCCCGGCGCTTGGCGCGGGTCTGCTCCGGGGTGCGGTTGACGGTATAAGTACGGCCGCGGTGGGTGAACTCCAGCTCCACAAAGGTGGTATCAGTGGGGATGGCATAGTCGCTGCGCAGCATGTCCGGTTCGCGGTAAGCGCCGGTGGTTTCGCCGTACAGGGCAAAGGTGATAGCGTCAAACAGCGCGGTTTTGCCCGCGCCGGTATCGCCGCTGATCAGAAAGAGGCCGCTGGAGCCAAAGCCGGTCAAATCCAGTGTGCAGGTGCCGGCATAAGGGCCAAAGGCGCAAAGGGTCAGGCGTACAGGTTTCATAGTCCGGCCTCCTGGCGCAGCTGGGCCAGAGCTGCGGTTTCTTCGGGGGTAAGGGTGCGGCCGTGCATCTTTTCAAAAAAGCGGGCGAACAGCTCGTCAAAGCTCATGGTGCGTAGCTGGGCGGCCTGCTGGATGGCATCGCTGCCGGTATCCAGCGCGCCGCCGGGGGCGTAATCCAGCTTCATGGCGTTGGGGTAAGCGGCACGCAGCACGGCCATGGCGTCCGGGCGGGGAACCGGGTCGGTCAGGGTGGCCCAGATGTAATCTTCGGCATCTGTTACGGTATCGACGGCGGTCAGCTGGTCCAGCGGGCCAGTCAGGTGGCGCATGGCGTGCAGCGGGCGCAGGGGCAAAAGCTCCGGTTCGGCTCCGTTGGCCCCGATATGAACCAGAACGGCGCTTTTCTGTGCGCCGCACTCATCCAGCGAATAGCACAGCGGGCTGCCCGCGTACCGCACAGTGGGGCAGCCGACCTGCTGCGGGCGGTGAATGTGGCCAAGGGCGGTGTACAGGTAGCCGGTAAAGCGGGCGGCATCCACGGCCTGAACCGTGCCGACGTTGACATCGGCGGCAACGCTCTCACTGCCGGAACAGGTGGGCAGACTGCCGCCGCCCAGCACCATCTGGTGGGCGATCAGAACCCGACGCTCCCCGGCGGTGGGCAGCGGGCCCAGCGCGGCGGCGATGGCGGAATCTTCATCCCGGATATCGGCATCCGGCAGGCAGTGGCGCACGGTGGCGGGGCGGACAAAGGGCAGGAGGTCAAAGGTGAGCTCGCCGAATTCATCCTGCAAGATGACCCGGCGGGGGGCACTGGTGAACTGCCCGGCCAGATAGACCTGTTGGTTGGAAAGCAGCCCGGCGGCATAATCCAGCCGCTCGGCGCTGTCATGGTTGCCGGCAATGGCCAGCACCGGGATGTTCCGATGAGCAAGCTCGGTCAAAAACCAGTCCAGCAGCAAAACTGCGGCGGCAGGGGGCAGGGCGGTATCGTAAATATCCCCGGCCAGCGCCACCGCCTGTACATTGTGGGCAGTGCACAGGTCAAGGACCTGCTCTAAGATATAGCGCTGGTCCGGCAGCAGGTCAAAGCCATTGACCCGCTTGCCGAGGTGAAGATCGGCGAGGTGGAGAAGATTCAAAGGTGGCACCCCCTTGAAAGTTAGGAGTTAGGAGTTATCGCAATTAGGAATGAGGAATGAGAAATTAGGAATTGGAGATGAGGATAAGTTTGAAATTTGGGGTGAATGGTAAATTTGTGGGGTAGGGCGGGGTGAACCTGACCAAGCCGGGAGCCTGACGTAAATTCTGATTATTTTTAGGCTCTGCGTGGGGAGCCACCTCTCAGTCTGCTGTGCGGACAGCTCCCCTCCAGGGGAGCCAAAATATACGGCGGGCTTGTGGCATCCACCATAAAATCGCGGAACGGTCAAGACCGTTCCCTACAGATTGTTTTATAATGCGCA
>ENA-UOJL01001861-UOJL01001861.1-human-gut-metagenome-genome-assembly--contig:-P47-NODE-1861-length-19784-cov-4.765219_pt1 | contig 19784 bp, 20 predicted proteins | sample MGYA00242347_ERZ723894 | MGnify/ENA metagenome assembly ERZ723894
GGCCGACCAGGTGATGGAACAGCTGGGTATTTTACACCTGAAAGAAAAGAAGTGCTCTGAAATCAGCGGCGGTGAATTGCAGATGGTGCTGATTGCCCGAGCACTGGCAAGCCAGCCCAGGATTCTGGTGCTGGACGAACCGGAATCCAACCTGGATTTCAAAAATCAGCTGATCGTACTGGAAACCCTCTCCCGATTGGCGGCAGAGGGAATGATCTGCCTTTTTAACACTCACTATCCTGCCCACGCTCTCCAGCGAGCCGGAAAAAGTTTTCTGCTCTGCAAGGACGGCAGCAGTATCTTTGGCCCCACCCGTGAAGTGGTTACAGAGGCCAATATCCGCCGTGCCTTCGGAGTGCGGGCAGTGATCGGAGATGTTGAAACTCCGGAAAACGTGCTGCGCAGCGTACTGCCGGTGGAAATTGTGCCGGAGGGATGGAAGGAAAACGAACCTGCTGGGGATGGCAGTGCACACCGGATTGCCTCTGTCACCATTCTGACGAAAGATTACGGCATGGCCGGGAAAATCAACGAGATTCTCCACCAGTACTCGGAATTGGTGATCGGCCGGATGGGAATGCCCTATAAAAAGGCTGGGGTGTACTTCATCAGCGTGGCCCTGGACGGCACCGAAAAGGAGATCCAATCCCTTGGCGACGCCCTGGGATTGCTCCCCGAAGTCAGCGTCAAAACCGTGTTTGCAAAAGAGAAAAAGGAGACTAAAATTCATGAATAATCGTGAACGGATTGACCGGTTGGAAGCCGAAAAACAGCTGCCAAAGGAAGACTTTGTCCAGCTGCTTTCCACCTTTACGCCGGAAGACCGGGAATACGCCGCCGAGAAGGCCAGAGCCATCTCCGTGGGGATTTTCGGAAAACAGATTTATTTTCGCGGAATTATTGAGTTTACCAATATCTGTAAAAACGACTGCTACTATTGCGGAATCCGCCGGTCAAACAGCGCGGTTTCCCGTTACCGGCTGACGCTGGAAGACATTCTCGCCTGCTGCCAGGAAGGGTACCAAAGCGGCTACCGCACCTTTGTCTTGCAGGGCGGCGAGGATGGTTGGTTCACCGATGACCGGATGGTGGAAATCCTCCGTGCCATTAAAGCACAGTATTCCGATTGTGCCATCACTCTGTCCATCGGAGAACGCAGCCGGGAATCCTACCAGCGGATGTTTGACGCCGGCGCGGACCGGTACCTGCTGCGGCACGAAACGGCAAACCCCGCCCATTATGGGAAGCTCCATCCGGCGGTGCAAACCCTGGAAAATCGGATGCGCTGCCTCCAGGACTTACGAGAGATCGGTTACCAGGTAGGATGCGGCTGCATGGTGGGCTCCCCCTATCAGACGGCGGAATGTCTGGCGGAGGACTTGCTTTTCATGGGAAAATTCAAGCCTCACATGATCGGCATGGGGCCTTTTATCCCCCACAGCCAAACTCCCTTTAAGGATTTCCCAGCGGGAAGCGTGGAAACCACGCTGATGATGCTGAGCCTGTGCCGGATCATGATTCCGGAGGTCCTGCTCCCCGCCACAACCGCCTTGGGAACGGTGCGGGGCGATGGAAGGCAGGAAGGGGTCCTGGCAGGATGCAACGTCATCATGCCCAACCTCTCTCCCCTGTCGGTCCGAAAAAAATATATGCTCTATGACAATAAGGTGGGCACCACCGATTCCGCTGCCGACGGAATGGCGCTGCTGGCCACTCAGATGGAAGCAATCGGGTATCAGGCTGTTTCCGGGAGAGGAGATTCTCCCCGGATGCAGACAAAACAGCCGGTTTGACAGATGACATAAAGGGGACAAAATTATGATTAAAATTGCAGTATACGGAAAAGGCGGTATTGGAAAATCTACCACGGTTTCCAATATCTCAGCAGCATTGGCAGATGAAGGACTGCGGGTCATGCAGATCGGATGCGATCCCAAAGCGGACTCCACCAGCTGCCTCCACGGAGGAAAACGGATTAAAACGGTGCTGGAACTGGTGCGTCAGAAGCCCGGTCAGCTGGAACTTTCCGAGATGGTGACCGAAGGCTATGGAGGGGTTGCCTGCGTGGAAGCAGGCGGTCCCACGCCGGGCAGCGGCTGCGCCGGCCGAGGCATTATCACCGCCCTGGAAAAGCTGGAAGAGATGGGCGGATATGAGGTCTATCGTCCGGACGTAATCATTTACGACGTGCTGGGTGACGTTGTCTGTGGCGGTTTTTCCGCGCCCATGCGGGACGGTTACGCCGACAGCGTCTTTGTCATCACCTCCGGGGAAAACATGGCCATTTACGCCGCCGCCAATATTGCCACGGCCATTGAAAACTTCCGGGACCGGGGCTACGCCACCCTGGGCGGGATTATCCTGAACCGGAAAAATGTCCGGGATGAGGAAAAGAAAGTTGCAGAGTTTGCCGAAGAGTTCCACTCCTCCATTGTGGGTACCCTGGACCGCAGCGACCTTGTCCAACAGGCGGAAGAGATGGGCATGACGGTAGTGCAGGCCTTCCCCGACAGTGAGATGGCCAGCCAGTACCGCACTCTGGCACACGCTGTGCTGGAGGCAGCAAAAAAGGGAAAGGATGAAGCGGATGCTGAAAAGGATTGATCACATAGACGAAAGCTGCGCAGCGGTTCGAATCGCCGACGCCAGTTATCCGGCGCCCTTCCGCTCGGGTCTGGAATATTCTGCCCCTGCCCGGGGCACCTGGAACATTGTCCACACCGGCATGCTGCTGCCGGAAGCCCATGAGATCTTTGTCTGCGCGGCCGGCTGTCTCCGGGGCGTGGTACTGACCGCCGCGGAGCAGGGCACCTCCGACCGGTTCTCCACCATTGCCATCCGGGAGAATAACCTGTTGGACGGGGACATGGAACAGCTGATCATCGACGGCGTGGGAGATATTCTTTCCAAACTCCCCAAGCGTCCTCCGGCAGTGCTGCTGTACACCAGCTGCATTCACCATTTTACCGGCTGTGACCTGAAACTGGTTTACCGCCGGCTGCGGGAAAAGTTCCCGGACGTGGATTTCACCGACTGTTACATGAACCCCATCATGCGCAAAAGCGGCATGACCCCGGACCAGCTGATGCGCCGCCAGCTGTACAGCCTGCTGAAAAAGCAGCCGCTGGATGAAAAGAGCGTCAACATCATCGGCAACGATTTTGCCACTCTCCCCACCAGCGAACTGGTGACCACAATCCGGGAGGGCGGCTATACCCTGCGGGAAATCCAGGATTGCCACACCTATCAGGAATACCAGCAAATGGGCACTGCCTCGCTGAACATTGTCTACAACCCGGCGGCCAAGCCTTCCGCCGCTGCCCTGGAGAGAAGACTGGGGCAAAAGTATTTGTATCTGCCCCTATCCTTTGACTACGAGGAAATCACCCAGAATCTGAACACCCTTTGTGACACCCTCCACCTGTCCCACAAGGATTATTCCCAGGAGATCGCGGCCTGTGAAGCGGCGCTGGAAAAAGCCCACAACGTGATTGGAGATACGCCCATCGCCATTGACTATACTCTAAATTACCGTCCGTTGAGTCTGGCCCGGCTGCTGCTTCGGAAGGGTTTCCAAGTCAAGCGAGTCTATCTGGACAGCATCGGCGAGGAAAAAACGGATTTTGAAGCACTGCAAAAAGAAGCTCCCGATCTGATGCTGTACGCTACAGTTGAAGTAAAGATGCGCTTTCTCCACGGAACAGAGGCTGGCGCCGGCGGAGAGCATTTTCTGGCCCTTGGGCAGAAAGCCGCTTACTTTACCGGCAGCGACAACTTTGTGAACATTGTGGAATGCGGCGGACTGTACGGCTTTGACGGAATCATCCGCATGGCCCAGGAGATGGAAGACGCCTATCTGCATAAAAAAGACGCCAAAAAACTGATTCAGATCAAGGGCTGGGGAGGAGGTTGCTGCTTATGAAACAGACTGCCAGCTTTATTTCCACCTATTCCGCGGACGCGTTCGGCGTTGCGTCGGCTCTGTACGAGCTGGGCGGCATGACCATTATGCACGACGCGTCCGGCTGTAACTCCACGTACAACACCCACGATGAGCCCCGCTGGTATGACATGGATTCCATGGTCTACATTTCCGGTATTTCCGAGATGGAAGCGGTGATGGGCGACGACGGAAAGCTGATCGACGATATTGTCCAGGCGGCCAAGGAGCTGTCCCCCAAGTTCATTGCGCTGGCGGGTACACCCATTCCCATGATGATCGGCACCGACTATAAGGCAGTGGCAGCGGTGATCGAAAAAAAGACTGGGATTCCCTCCTTTGGATTTGCCACCAACGGCATGCAGGATTATCTCAGCGGCATTTCCATGGCGTTTGAGGCATTTGCGGAAAGGATGACCCAGCCTTTGGAGGTGGTTCCTCACAGCGCCAATGTCCTTGGCTTGACGCCCCTGGATTTTGCCGTTTGCGGGTATGACCGGGAACTGGTCCGCCGCTTAAAGGCGGATGGTTGGGATGTTCTGTCCACCTGGTCCATGGGATGCAGCCTGGAAGATATCCAGCGCAGCACAGCCGCCCAGGTCAACCTGGTGGTGTCCTGGAGCGGACTTGCAGCGGCGAAAAAGCTGCAGGCCCTCTACGGCACCCCCTATGTCATCGGCATGCCGGTGGGTGAGCAATTTACTGCCCAGGTGTTGGAGGCACTTCATCAGTCAGCCCAGGACAAAACCTGTCGCAATCTCTGCGAACCTGCCTCTCCGAACGGAAAGTTAGCCCTGATTGGAGAAAGCGTGGCCAGCCTGTCCCTCGCGGCAGCGCTTCGCCGGGAAGGCGCTGGAGAGATTCGGGTGATCTGTCCGGTCAGCTGTGAAAAACATCCGGGCATGCTCCGCGCCCTGGACGAGGATGAACTGGTAAAGGCCCTGGATGGCGCCGAAACGGTAGTCGCTGACCCCCTGTACCTGCCCATCTGCAAAGGAAAGCGGTTTGTCCGGCTGCCCCACGAGGCGTTCTCCGGGCGGCTTTTCCGGCGGGAGGATGTGAACCTGCTGACCGGTTTTGAACAGCTTAAAAACAACATTCTGGAATAACAAAGCAATAATTTGCCGCCCGATGCGGCAGTGAAAGGAAGTAATCTACCATGAAAAAGGTTCTGAGTTTGATTTTAGCGATGGTTCTTGTATTTACAGTGGCAGGCTGTGGGAATACGGCTTCCACGTCTTCCCAGACAGAAAACAGCTCTTCTGCTGTATCGGAGACCCCCTCTTCCGAAAGCTCTGATACTGCCTCCCAAGAGACTTCTTCCACGTCGGAAGAAACTCAGGGGGAATATCACACTGTGGTTGACCACGCTGGCAACGAGGTGGAGGTTCCCTATGACATTCAGCGTATCGCTGTGGCGGACATCTATCCCCTGCCTTCGGTTTTGTCCGTGTTCTTTGATTCCGCCGAGAAGATCGTTGGTATGGCCCCTGCCAGCATGACCGCTGCCCAGAACAGCCTGCTTAGCGAGCTTTATCCGGAAATTCTCAACGCGGAAACCGGCTTTACCGATGGCACCACCATCAACATTGAAGAACTGGTCAAGCTGGACCCCGACGTGGTATTCTATGGAGCCTCCAATCCGGAAATCGGCGAACAACTGAAAAATGCCGGCATTCCCGGCATTGCCATTTCGGTGAACAAATGGGATTACAACGCCATTGAAACCCTGGATAACTGGATTTCCCTTATCAGCGAACTGTTCCCCGACAACGACAAAACAGAGCTGGTCAGCAATTACAGCAACCAGGTGTACGATGAGATCCAGCAGCGTGTGGCAGATATGAGCGACGAAGAGCGGGCCCGTGTGTTCTTCCTCTTCCAGTACAGCGACACAACTATTGCAACTTCCGGCCAGCACTTCTTTGGCCAGTGGTGGGCCGATGCCATTGGCGCGGTGAACGTTGCCCAGGAACTGACTACCGACAATGCCAACCAGGTCAGCATGGAGCAGATTTACGGCTGGAACCCGGACACGATTCTGATCACCAACTTCAACCAGGCAACTCCGGACGACCTGTATAACAACACCATTGGCAGCTATGACTGGAGTCAGATCGACGCCATCAAGCTGAAGCAGGTCTACAAAATGCCCTTGGGCATGTACCGCAGCTACACTCCCGGCGTGGACACTCCCGTCACCCTGTACTGGCTGGCAAAGACCGTGTATCCCGACCTGTTTGAGGACATCGACGTCACAGAAAAGACTATTGAGTACTACGATTCCGTTTTTGGCATCCAGCTGACCGAAGAGCAGGCCGAATCCATCTTTACCCCGGTAACCGCCGCGGGCGAAGTGTACTTCGACTAAACCGAAAAAGACAGGAGGTAACGACTACATGGGAATGAATTCAACCCCTTCCGGGGAACGGGTCCACATTGGCTTTTTCGGACGTCGCAACGCCGGAAAATCCAGTGTTGTCAACGCGGTGACCGGCCAGGAACTGGCGGTTGTATCCGATACCAAGGGAACCACCACTGACCCGGTGTACAAATCCATGGAGCTGCTGCCCATGGGTCCGGTGATGATCATTGATACTCCCGGTTTTGACGATGAGGGATCGCTGGGAGAACTCCGCATCAAAAAAACACGTCAGGTCCTCAATAAAACCGATGTGGCGGTGCTGGTTGTGGATGCCGGAGAGGGCATCGGCAGTTGTGAGCAGCAGCTCATCCAGCTGTTCACCGAAAAAGAGATCCCCTACCTGGTGGTCATGAACAAGTCGGACATTGTGCCCACTCCCGCCCAGGTCAAGCCGGAAGAGGTTTGGGTCAGCGCGCTGACAGGCGAGGGCATTCATGAGCTGAAAGAGCGGATTGCCCGGCTTTCGGTCACCGACCAGCCCAAATTGCAGATTGTAGGTGATTTGATCCATCCCGGCGACTTTGTTCTGCTGGTGACCCCCATTGACAAGGCGGCGCCAAAAGGACGGCTGATCCTGCCCCAGCAGCAGACCATCCGGGACATTCTGGAAGCGGACGCGGCAGCCATTGTGGTGAAGGAATTTGAACTGAAAGAGACGCTGGAATCCCTGGGAAAGAAACCCTCCCTGGTGATCACCGACAGCCAGGTGTTTGCCAAGGTTTCCGCAGATACTCCCCCTTCCATCCCCCTGACCTCGTTCTCCATTTTAATGGCACGGTACAAAGGGCTGCTGGAAACGGCGGTAAAAGGCGTTTCTGCGGTGGAACAGCTGAAGGATGGCGACCGGATTCTGATTGCCGAAGGGTGTACCCATCATCGCCAGTGCGACGACATCGGCAGTGTAAAAATTCCCCGCTGGCTCCGCGGTTATACCGGAGCGGAACTGGAGATTGAAACTTGCTCCGGAACCGAGTTCCCGGAAGACCTGTCCCCCTACGCCCTGGTAATCCACTGCGGCGGATGTATGCTGGGAGAACGGGAAGTCCGTTACCGGATGAAGTGCGCCATCGACCAGGGGGTGCCCATCACCAATTACGGGATTGTCATCGCCTATATGCAGGGAATTTTGAAACGCAGCATCGCGATTTTCCCGGCACTGGCCGCAGAGTTGGAGGACGCCGATGGAAACGCGGACTGAACGGGATATTCTGGGAGAGATGACCCTTCCCAGCGATGCCCTGTATGGAATCAATACTGCCCGAGCGCTGGATAATTTCCAGCTTCATGGAAAAACAGTCAATCCCCTGCTGATCAAGGGAATGCTCACTGTTAAAAAAGCGGCAGCGCTGACCTATGCCCAGATCGGTGTCCGTCCGGAAATCTACCAGGCAGCAGCGGCGGCATGTGACGAACTGTTAAATGGGAATTTTGACAGCTTGTTCCCCACCCAGGCCCTGCAAGGCGGCGCTGGTACTTCCACCAACATGAACGTCAACGAAGTAATTGCAAACCTGGCTCTGCTCCGCAGCGGCCATCAGCCGGGAGAATATGATGTGATCCACCCCCTGGACGACATCAACCGTGGACAGTCCACCAACGACGTGTACCCCACTGCCCTGCGAATTGCCGCCATCTGGCAGCTGCGGGAACTCAGCGATGAATGTGCCGCGCTGCAGGAGGCACTCCAGCAGCGGGAAAACCAGTTCGACTCCATTCACAAACTGGGCCGGACAGAACTGATGGACGCCGTGCCCATTCGGTTGGGCGAAGAATTTGGCGCCTATGCCCAGGCCATCGCCCGGGACCGTTGGCGGCTGTACAAAGTGGAGGAACGCCTGCGGCAGGTCAACATTGGCGGAACCGCGGTGGGCCTCACTGGCAAACAGGGACGGCAGTATCGGTTCGGCATCATTGAAAAGCTGCGGGAGCTGACCGGAATCGGCCTGGCTGCCGCGGAATATCCCATGGATGTGACCCAGAACCAGGATGTCTTTGTGGAAGTGTCCGGACTGCTCAAGGCGCTGGCGGTGAATCTGATGAAGATTGCAGGAGACCTGCGGCTGATGAATATGGGCCCGGGCGGCGGACTTTCTGAGATCCGGCTTCGTCCGGTCCAGCAGGGAAGCACGGTGATGCCCGGCAAGGTCAACCCGGTGATTCCGGAAATGGTAATCCAGTGCGCGATTCGAGTGATCGCCAACGACACGGCTGTGACCATGGCAGCAGGGCACGGAGAATTTGAACTGAACGCCTTTTTGCCGCTGATTGCCGACGCTCTGCTGGAAAGCCTACAGCTGCTCACCGGCGCCGTGGACACCTTCCGTGAAAAATGCATTCTCACATTGTCGGCGGACGAGGACAACTGCCGCCGTCATCTGGAGGAATCCTACGCCTTTGCAGCGGAATATCTGCCGGTTTTGGGGTATGACACGGTTGCCGCCGTTGTCCATGACCATGGGCCTGTAGAGGCTCGGAAGTTGTTGGAAGCAATGGCAAAAGCCAAGGAAAACAAATGAGATTTTCACAAAAGATGAGTCGAAGCAGCTGAATTCAGATTGGAAAACAAGCTGCTCCCAAATATAAAAAAGGAAAAAGTCAGTGTGAGTAGAGTGAGGGTTAATCCTCCTGCTCACACTGACTTTTTGTTTTAGAAAAATAGAATCATGTTTCCCTGCCGCTCCGATCCGCCCCCACACAAGCTTCGATAATGTTGGAAATCATCTCCACATCGTCCTTACAATCCTGCCGCAGCCATTCCTTGATGATGGCGATGATTCCCTCCACGTAGTAGGCCATATAATAGGGCCTATGCTCCTCCGGGATGTGAAAACGCTCTAGGACAGGCCCTAGTATGTACTGTTTCAGGTCGCCGTACCGGGCTTGGACCTGCATGCCGTTGGGATTTCGAAACGCTGCCCGATAAACTTTTTTGTTATCCCGGATAAATCGCAGGTAAGGCAGCAAGTATTCCCTGGTGACAAACACCAGATCCTTCAGCTCCATGGATTCCATTTCACCTGGGAAATTCTCCCCCCGCAGGGAAAAGTAGGACAAAAATCGCTGATTGATGGTCTCCATGGTCTCGTTTAGCAAGTCGGAGATGGTGTCATAATGCAGGTAAAAGGTGGAGCGGTTCACTCCTGCTTGCTGACAAAGCTCTTTGACCGTGATGTACTCTAAATCTTTGTGCTCCAGCAGCTCGATGAGCGCTTCATCCATGCGCAGGGCGGTATTGAAATATTTGCTCTCCGATTTGTTCATGTGCCGCCCTTCCTTTCTTACTCCGCTGATTCGCTGATCTCCCGAGCCAGCTGGATGATCTCATAGGCATATTTTTCCTTGCCCGCCAGAAGCAACTTTTTGTAAATGGGGTAATTCAAACCGATCCCCACAAACCCCAGGACCCCCAACAGAATCCCCACGCCCACCATCAAGACGCTGCCGCTTCCAATCACCTGCATGGAAAGGCACATGCCAAGCCCCAGGATTAGGGTCATCACCACCCCGAAGGAATAGGCGAAAATGTTGGCTTTGCTTTTTGCTTTCCGGTCCAGTTTTTTTAAGGCGATCACCTTCGAGGTGTCCTTGGGAGCGTACTCGTTGGCAATGGCCTCAGCGTAAATTTTATCTGTATTCATGGTGTGTTCTCCTCTCTGATTCTTGTTACTTGGACGTTTCATCCGCAGCTGCTAATAGAAGCATAAAGGATTCCACACGAAAAAGGAACGACAGTCTTTTGCTTTCGTGATGATTTCAGAAAGATTTCCTGGGAAAAGGTCATTTACTCCCGCAAAGCGGCCAGTTTGGCTTCGTCCAGGATGGTCACCATGCCCCGGGATAGTTTCACGATTTTTTCATTTTGGAAGTACCGCAGCATGCGGGTGATCACCTCCCGGTGGGAACCCAGATGGCGGGCAATCGCTTCATGGGTGATCTTCAGCGTGCTTGTTTCCTCAATGGACGCCTCTTGCAAAAGAAAGTCGGCGACACGCTTGTCCAAACTCTTCCACATGACCTCTTCCATCAGCCACATGACCTCTGAAAAACGGCTGGCCATCAGTTCGTTGGTGTAATTGGCCACAGCAGCGGAGTCGGTCATCAGGTTGTGATAGATTTCCGTGGGGATGACCCAAAACTCTGTGTCCTTTTCCGCTTCGATGGTGACATCGAACTGGATGGAGCGCATGATGCAGGACGCGGAAAACAGACAAATATCCCGGTCAAACAGGCGATAGAGGGTGATCTCCCTCCCCTCTTCCGATAGGACATATACCCGAATCTGTCCGGATTTGATGAGGAGAAGTCCCATACAGTCCATATTTCCATTGTGAAGGGGCGTGCCTTTTTTGACCGTTTGGAACATCATGCTGCGGAGAAGCAGGTTTTGCTGTTGGGCATGAAGTTTGTCCCAGATGGGAAAATACTCTTGAAATGTCATCGTGCACCCCTCCTTCCGGAATTTTTTTATGGTCAATAATCGGTGTCCTGTAAATTCTCCCAAAGGGAAACCAGGAAAATGCTTTTGGATTTTTGGTGATCACATCACAGAAGCCGGACACACTTTCCTATATAATAAGATCAAACAGCAGGGCCGAAACGAAACCCAGAACCTTGCATCGTTTTGGGCCGGTACAAAGTTCGGTACCGCTGTCCCCACTGCCGTGCAGAATGGCACGCAGCTTTAAAAACAAGTCTTAGAACTTGGAAATTTAAGATTACAAGGAGGTTTTTACATGAGAAGTATCACCACATTAGATCTTCAGTACGCCCACCGCTTTTACGGCTTCAAGGGTGAAGCTCAATACCTGCATGGTCATACGGGAGTTTTGACCATCGAAGTGGAAGACACTGTGAATCCCGGCGTCAACATGGTGTTTCCCTGCAACGAGATTCAGAAAACCGCCTGGTCTGTCTTGAAGAATTTTGACCACGCCCTGATTTTGCGGGAAGACGATCCGCTTCTGCCTGCCATATTGAAAGTATATGAGGAACAGGGCATCCGCAACGGCGCTCCTCAGAATCAAATGAAAGGTCCCGCCTTCCAAACCGAGCTGGCCACTGCCTATCCGGAGTGTCGCTTGGTAGTGACCAAGGAAACCATGACGGTGGAAGGCATGATCAAGATCGTATACGACCTACTGAAAGACAAGCTGAACATTGCAAAGCTCACCTTTACCAGCGGCGTCAACGCAGCCTCTGCGTAATTCACCACCAAAAATCAAATCGACCGCTGCCCGTTGTGCGGCATCGCACTGAACGAAAACGGCGTCTGCCCCAAGTGTGGTTATAAGAAGGGATAATCTCCTCATTCCTATCCGTTTTAGAAACGGGTGCACTCCAATCCCTCTCCTCTGGACCAGTCCCTGGTTCTTCCTGGGCCTGGTCCATTTTTTATCCACACAAAATCTAGAAGGGATTTCACAGTGAATCGTGCCCTTTATGAGCCTTTTTCACCGGTACAAACCCGTCTTTTTCCATTCCAACTTTTTCTGCTTTTTATTATATCAGAACCGGATAAAGATTTTGTTAAGTTTCTATATCATTTCGCAACAAAACTTTTTTCCATGGGTTGGGAGGTGTATACTATGTTGAAAAAAGCACTGGCGCTGCTGATTGTTTTGGGATTGCTTCTGAGCGGCTGCGCCGTCGCAGACAATCCACCACAACCGTCAGAAACAGCCAACCATTCCACAGCCGGAGAAACCTCCGGCATGACTAATAAGGAGAGCATGTATATGGATACAACAGAAAATGTCATTTATCTTGCAGGAGGATGCTTTTGGGGAATCGAACAACTGATGCAATCCATTCCCGGCGTGATCGACGCGCAAAGCGGCTATGCCAACGGGACCTGTGAAGCCGACGCAAACTATCAAACTGTCTGTACAGGAACCACTGGATTCCGGGAAACGGTGCGTGTGGAATACGATCCGCAGCAAGTCAGCCTGGATGCGCTGCTGCTGGCATATTTCTATGTGATCGATCCCACAGTGGAAAACCAGCAAGGCAACGACCATGGAACACAGTATCAAACCGGCGTCTATTATACCAACGACCAGGCAAAAGAAACCGTGGAACGTATCGCGGACATTGAACGCAGCCGCAGCAAAGAATTTTTCGTGGAAATCGGCCCATTGCAGAATTACTATCCTGCCGAAGAATACCACCAGGATTATCTGGAAAAGAACCCCGGCGGCTACTGCCATGTCCCCTGGGAAGAGATCAAACTTTTTTCCAAACTCCAAATTGATCCCGGTGATTATCAAAAACCGGCAGCAGAAACCATTCGGGACAAATTGACCGAAGAGCAGTACCGTGTCACCCAGGAAAGTGGCACAGAACGTCCCTTCGACAACGAATTCTGGAATCAGTTTGAAAAAGGCATCTATGTGGATATTGTCACGGGCGAGCCTTTGTTTTCCTCCACTGATAAATTTGAAAGCGGCTGCGGTTGGCCTGCGTTTTCCAAGCCCATTGAATCCCCCGCCGTTGTGGAGCTTCCTGACGACAGTTTTGGGATGCACCGCACGGAAGTGCGCAGCCGGGCAGGAAACTCCCATCTGGGACATGTCTTTACAGAGGACCCGGATTCCCCCAACGGCGTGCGGTACTGCATCAACAGTGCTTCCCTCCGGTTTATCCCCTATGGAAAAATGGAAAAGGAAGGTTACGGGTATCTTCTCTACCTGTTCCAGGAATGAGCCGATTTTCACCGCTGTCCTCCTGAAAAAAAGCATGCTGCAAAGCGCCTCTTCCCTACACCAGCTAAAAACAAAACGTTTTTCAAAAATGCCGTCCTGCCTCTAGCCAAAAAAACAGGTAATATTGTATACTGATGTATAAATAATATACGGAATCGGCAAAGAATGGGGCTGAATACCGAAAAAAGCTTCAACCTGTTTGAGAGATGGGAGAGGATCGGATGTATCAAAAATACAGCATTGGAAAAATGGCGTCACTGTTGGGGATCTCCGCCGAGGCGATCCGCTACTATGAAAGCAGAAATATCATCCGTCCCCTCCGCGATCCAGAGACCGGCTACCGCTATTACAGCACCTGGGATTTTCACATGCTGCTGCGTGCCCGCCATTACCAGCGGTATGGCTTTTCCCTGGAAGAAGTCAGCGAACTGTTTCGCAGCCGGGAGCTGCCCTTTATCCAGGACAGGCTCCAAGATCAAGAGGCCGCTATCGAGCACGAGATCATCTTTCAAATGAACATGCTAAAGCGTATCCGCCAAAGCCAACAGATGATCCAAGATGCCCAGGAAAATGTGGGAAAGTACAAAATCGCCCAGCGGCCCGGCATTTTCCGCATCAACACCCAGAAAAACTACACCCTGTTCAAGGACAGAGCTCACCTGAGCTTAATTTCGGAATGGGTGCAAAAGGAACCCTTTGTCTATTCCTGTGCTGTCTTTTACGAGGAGAACATTCGGGCAGGGGATTCCCACTTTGATTTCGGTATGGGGCTCAATGAAGAGTACGCCGAGTTTTTGCAGGTCAAAGAAGGCCCGGGTGTGCAGTACTATCCCCCTTGCCCCTGCGTCCATACTTGTATCCCCTCCCGGTCCGGCCAATACCTGACTCTGGACAATCTCCACGATGGTTTCAGCTATCTGCGGCGCAATGGATTGACCCTGGCCGGGGATGTGGTCACCCAGGTGGTCTGCATGACCAAACCGGATGATGAGTATTTTAACTGGCATATTGTTTGGTTTCCCGTGTCGGAAAACTGACAACTTGCCCTATGAAAGCCAAATTTGCTGTCATTTTCGACAGTAAGTTTGGCTTTTTTTCTTGCACAACGCTGACTTGACCTTCAAACAACTTGAATTCCTATACTGTTCTTGCGTGGAAACAGACCGATCCTCCTGCCGGAAGGGCCCCCGGCAGGCAAAGGATCTTTCTATTGCCTCAGATTGTTAAAAAACAAACAAATAAACAACATTGTAACTAAAGCAATGTAGCTTGAAGGAGCGAAGAACCATGAGTCAGGAAAAGAAGGTTGTGCTGATTACCGGCGCTGCTATGGGACAAGGGCGTGCACATGCGGTGAAATACGCTCAGAACGGGTTTGATGTGGTTTTGGCAGATATGCTGGACGTGGAGGACCCCCGTTTTCAGGAAACCATTTCGGAGTTGCAGGGGCTTGGCGCCGAAGTGCTGGCTGTCAAGGCAAACATTTGCAGCACCCCCGATATGGAAAAGCTGTTTGCAGACGCTTGGGAAAAATTTGGCCGTCTGGATGTGGTCATTGCCAACGCTGGCGTGATCAACTTTGGCAACACCTGGGAGCTCACCGATGCTCAGGTGGAAAAGGTCATCAACATCGATCTGATCGGCACTTGGCGTACTGACAAGTATGCTGTGCAGTACATGCTCAAGCAGGGCTTCGGCCGGATCATCAACATCTCCTCCACCAGCGGCCTGTACGGCACTCCCAAACTGGCCACCTACTGCATGGCCAAGTGGGGCGTTCTGGGGCTTACCAAGACCCTGGCCAAAGAAGTGGGCAGCAAGGGCATCATTGTCAACGCCCTGTGCCCCACCAAGGTTAAGACTCCCATGTGCGAAACTCAGGAGTATGTGGAGTTCATCAACGAGCTCACTGGGAAGCATTTTGCCGACTACAAAGAGATGTACGCCGGCGTACCTTTCCTGGATGTAGAAGACATCTCCGACATGGTTTACTGGCTGGGCACCAGCCGGGCCGCAGGCAAGTTCAACGGCCGTGATGTGGCCCTGGACCTGGGCACTCTGCAGTGCTAAATCCATAACCCAGAAATCGAGAGGAGATTCATCGTCATGAAAGTTACCAAAGCGACCCGTTGGCGTGTTTTCGCGGGCGTCTGGCTGCAAAGCCTGTTCACCTCCGCCACCGCCTTTTTCAGCTTGTTCTGCATTCCGCTGACCACCCAGTTTGGCTGGAGTGATTCCGATTTCGCTCTGGCTTACACCATTTACATGTTCGTTTACTGCGCTGTGGGCTTCATCGGCGGTTCCTTGGCGGAAAGACTGAGCCCCCGCGTCACCATCTACATCGGCCTGTGCCTGTTTGCCGGTGGCTGGATTCTCACCGGCTTTGCCACCACCATTCCCCAGCTGTACCTTTTCTACGGCCTGCTGGCCGGTGCTGGCGGCGGTATGATTTACCCCGCCTGCTTGCCCACTGCCCTGAAGTGGTTCCCCGACCGTTCCGGTTCTATCTCCGGTCTGGTGCAGGCTGGTGCTTCCTGCGGTCCCTTCATCATGAGCCCCATTGCCCAGGCCATGATCAACTCTCTGGGCGCCCAGATGACCTGCCGTGTGCTGGGCATTGTGTTCCTGATCGGTGTAGGCGCGGTTGCCTGGATGATCGTTCCCTGCCCCGAAGGCTGGGTACCGGAAGGCTGGAAGCCCTCTGAGAGCCAAGCAAAGGTCCTCAAAACTCGGGACTACAACCTGGGCCAGATGGTCAAGACCCCTGTGTTCTGGGTACTGTTGGTCATGTTCATTTTCGCCAATGCAGCTGGCACCATGATGGTGTCCTTTACCAGCCCCATTGCCCAGCGGCAGGTGGGCCAGGACGCCATGACCGCCGCTCTGTGCGTGTCCATCATGACTCTGTCCAACATGTGCGGCCGAATCGGCTTCGGTTTTATCTACGACATCCTCAAGGGCTGGAAGAGCTTGATCCTGCTGATGGTCATCAACGGCGCCTCCATGCTGCTGCTCACCCAGGCAACTACTCTGCCCTTCTTCATCCTGTGCGTGGTGCTGGTGGGCTTCTCCTTCGGCGGTCTGCTGGTGGTCTTTGCGCCCATGGTCCGTTTGATCTTCGGCTCCAAGTTCTATAACAGCAACTACGGCCTGATCTTTATCGGCTACGGTATCGGTGCATTTGTTGGCCCCAAGATCAGCGCTTACTTCTATGACACCACTGGTCAATACACTCTGGGTTTTGTGGGTTCCGCTATTCTGGCGGTGGCCGCCATTGTGCTGGTTCTGGTAGCCCAGAAATTGGCCAACAAGATGGTCCGCTCCTAAATTAAAAAATACAAAATCATTTGACTGACCGCTGCGGGGAGGCATGGTACAAACGCCATGCCTCCCCGCCTTTTGTTTGGCAAAGCAAATCCCGTGCAATAGGCATCCTTACATTTTTTCTTTTCCCCTTCTTTCCTCCCAATGTTTAAAACGCACCCGTCACATCCTTGCTCCTCCCCTACCAATCCTGTATAATAAATAGTAAGAAAAGAAGCAAGGAGCATCGTCATGCGAATTCTCATGCTGGGAAACAGTTTCACATCCACAAACGCACTGCCCCAAAGGGTAGCCCAGCTCACCGGGGCGGAAGTTGTCCACCACACTCGAAGTGGGGCAAGACTTTCAGAACAGCTGAATCCAAAAACCAAGCTGGGCGGTGAGACTCAAGCGGCCTTGGCCAACGAACAGTGGGATTACGTGGTACTCCAGGAAATGAGTCACGGCCCCATCACTTCTCCAAAAAGCTTTTTCTCCAGCGTGGAGAAGCTTTGCGGACAGATCCGAAAAAATGGCGCTGTGCCTGTTCTCTACGCCACCTGGGCCTATCAGAAAGGCGGAAAGAAACTGGAAGCCAAAGGATGGGACTATGAGAAAATGGCTCAAAGGCTGTCTGAAGCTTACCACCGGGCAGCCACGGAAAATCACGCTCTCATTGCCGACGTGGGGCGGCGATTTTGGAAACTGTCCGACACACAGAATCTTTACGCCCCGGACGGTGTCCATCCCAACGAGCAGGGCACCTGCATAGCGGCGGAAACCCTGGCGGAAGTCATTTTACAGCACAAGGAGAACCAAGTATGATACAAGAGATCTGCAAAGATGAAATGTTTCTGGCCCAAAAGGCCCAGCCTGCCACTCCTGCTGACCATCAGGTGGCGGTGGACCTTTTGGAGACTTTGGAGCACCACAAAGAGGGATGCGTGGGCATGGCAGCCAACATGATCGGCGTGAATAAACGGATCATTGCCTTTGACAATGAGGGCAGTTACATGGTCATGTTTAACCCGGAAATTCTGAAAAGATCCGGCCCCTATGAAGCGGAGGAAGGCTGCCTCTCTCTCACTGGCCTGCGTCCTGCCAAGCGCTGGAAATCCATCAAGGTGCGGTGGCAAAACGAAAAGTTCCAGGAGCGGATCAAGACATTCACCGGCTGGACCGCCCAAATCATCCAGCACGAAATCGACCACTGCGAAGGCATCATCATATAAGGAGGCTGCCATGAAACTTGCCATTCTTTCCGATACTCACGGCCTGCTCCGGCCCGAAGTGGTGGAGCATTTAAAAACGGCCGACGCCATTCTTCATGGCGGGGACATCAACAAGCAGGCCATTGTGGACCAACTGGGGGAATTTGCCCCCCTCTATGTAGTCCGAGGCAACAACGACAAGGAGTGGGCGGAGGAAATCCCCCACGACTTGCGGGTCACCTTGGGCGGCGTGACCTTCTGCATGGTCCACAACAAAAAGGAGCTCCCCATGGACCTCACCGGGGTAGATGTTGTGGTGTTCGGCCACTCTCACAAATATGTGCAGGAGGAAAAGGACGGTCTGCTCTGGCTCAATCCCGGCTCCTGCGGACCCAGACGCTTTCATCAGGAAATCACCATGATGATCGCTCAAGTGGAAAACGGGCAGATCCAAGTGGAAAGAATTGACATTCCCCATCCGGAGGCCTGAGGTGGAAACCAGTTTCCTTTCCGGCAGGACCCAGGAGAAATTTCATTCCCTATGTTGACGGAGCCTTTTAGCTTTTGCCAAAAAATATAGAAACGGAGGAAGCAACCATGAAATTTGACGTTTCCAAACTGATTTGGACCAGAGAACCGGCCAACTACAAAATCGACCAGGACAAGATTGAGATCACTACCAAGCCCCATACCGATTTGTGGCAGAGAACCTATTACCATTTTCGCAACGACAATGCCCCTGTTTTGCAGATGAAAACCAGCGAGCCTTACTTTTCCTTTGTTGTGAAAACCAGCTTTGCCAGCCACCACCGGTTCGATCAGTGCGGCGTGGTGGTCTATTTGGACAGTGAAAACTGGATCAAGGGTTCCATCGAATATGAAAACGATCGATTCCAACACCTTGGCAGTGTAGTGACCAACCACGGATATTCGGACTGGGCCACCACGGAAATTGCTGCCGATATCAAGTCCATGTGGTATCGCTTGAGCCGGCGGGAGGACGACTTCCGGATCGAGTGTTCGGAAGATGGCGTTACCTACCGCCAGATCCGGATTTGTCATTTGCTGGAGGGCAAAGGAGAGATCGCGTTTGGCATCTATGCCTGCAGTCCGGAAGATTCCTCCTTCCTTGCCACTTTTACAGAGATGGAACTCACGGAATGCAAGTGGCTGGCCCACGACGGCCAGGCGCCTGATAAAGACGTATAACCCATTTCCACCATACACAAAAGGAGCCGACCTTCCCTGGAAATCCAGCGGAGGGAAGCTCCTTTTTTCACATTCGGCCTGCTTTGCAGTGGATAATTCTCCCTTACCTTGCCCGGCAATAAAACATAGTAAAAATCAAAATCCATTTTCACATCTCTGTTCCGGCTTTTTGAAAAGAGATAAAAATGGTCCCAGGAACGGAAGGGACAGAATTTGAAAAACACTGCAAAGGCCCCTTCCAGATCGTCTGGGAGTGTGATAGAATGGGTGGGAAATCAGATGGAACGGGGAGATAGTTGTATGAATCTGAGAGGAAAATTGAAAAGACTGGGGGAACATCCTCTGATCCAGGTGTTGGCTGGCAATCAAGGGAATCCCAGGACGCTGCTGCTGATCGAACCTTTGTGGGGCATTCCCTACAATTTGATCGCGCCCTTTGCCACCCTCTACATGTACACGCAAGGTGTCACGGACGTGCAGATCGGCTTGATTCTTTCCATTTCCATGGTGGTGCAGGTGTTTTTTTCCTTTTTCGGCGGGATCTTGACCGACAAGATCGGACGAAAAGCCACCACCATGATGGGAGACTTTTTCGGCTGGACGCTGGCTTGCCTGGTGTGGTCCGTGTCCAACAATTTCTGGCTCTTTTTGCTGGCCGCCATCCTCAACTGTTTTGAGCAGATCAACCAAACTGCCTGGTACTGCCTGCTCATTGAGGACGCCCATCCAAAGGACTTGATAGGTATTTACACCTGGGTGAGCATTGGCGGGCTGGTAGCCATTTTCTTTGCGCCTTTATCCGGTCTGCTCGTCAACGCATACTCTGTGGTACCGGTGGTGCGCGTGCTGTATTTTCTCTTTGCTCTCACCATGATCACCAAAACTTCCATCACCTTCAAATTTTGCCGGGAAACGAAGCAGGGAAAAATCCGCCGGGCAGAAACAAAAGGTGTGTCTATTTTCCACATGCTGGGAGAATACCGTCAGTTGATCCC
>ENA-UOJL01001862-UOJL01001862.1-human-gut-metagenome-genome-assembly--contig:-P47-NODE-1862-length-19777-cov-14.286178_pt1 | contig 19777 bp, 11 predicted proteins | sample MGYA00242347_ERZ723894 | MGnify/ENA metagenome assembly ERZ723894
CTGCACGCCCATAGATTAATTAATTATCGGTGCAGGTAATATATTAATCAGTAGGGGAGAATAGAATTTGTTTACAAGCAGATGTTGCAAATATTTATAATATTCTATTTAATTAGCGCTTATATAATTTGTGCAAAACTTTTTAAATACGCAGAACTATTTTTGCATTTTCGATTGCAATTTTTGTATTGATAGCGAGTATAAATTTTATAAAATAATACGCTTTTTTCTATTGCTGATTTTTAATTCCTGAAATTTTTTTTGTTACGAAAATTAATTTTGAACTTATTGCCAAAATGCAGTTTTTTATTCTTTAAAAAGGTGCATTAAGTAGTATAATACATTTGTTATGTTTCATATGAAACATGATAGGGGGGACCAATGATATTTAGAATGTTTTGCTTGTTTAATAAAATGGTACAGAGACACTATAAACTAAATGGCGCGCGCAAATATTAGGCCTGAAATAATGTTTCACGTGAAACATATAAAACATTGGACAAGTTTCATATGAAACATTTTTAACTTCATTTTAGGCACATAAAAGGTAGGCGCATGGCAAGTTTTTGTGAAAATTTATGATAAATTCATAAAAAATTCTAGCTTTTTAAAAAGATTTATCAGAATGTGTTGTCTTTTAAAAGGATTTATGTTATGATAGTAACAGAATACATTTGTGAATTAAAAACAAGTACGCTTTTTTATAGAACAAACTTAATGTTTTACAGAAATTATTGGCTGAGCGGAGAACTGTAAGCAGATGATTTTTTATGCGCTTAGTTTTATGAATGGCGCATGTAAATTATTTTAAATTAAAACATTACAGATATTTTGTGAATTGTTGAAGCTTGCAGGCCGAAATCCATTCTGGTAAACAAGGTTTATTTTCACACGACAAAAGCTTTATATAGAATTTCGAAAATTAAATTTACCGGGTGTTGAATCTTAAGGATTTTGCAAATCTATGCTAACTCATTCAGAACAGTCATTTTGTCATGGGTATCGGTCGGATCCCGGGATCAACTCTTTTTTGAGTAACAGAATTTAAGTTATAGAAAGTAGAAATCTGATGACATACAATAGAAGACTGAAAGCAGATAATAGGCAATATAAATAGCTTCGATCGCCATTCAGAGGTTTTATCTACAATGGCGTTTCCATATATTTAATAGTTTAATCGGTCAAAGATGTGTGCATACTTAATAAAGGGGCGTGAAGCCGTTTTTGATGGCTTTCCAAGGAAATAATATTTTACGGATTGCCGGATTTGTGCAATAAGTGTTAAAGACGGAAGATGTTGTATTAGAGACAGTTTAATAGAATTCAGGAATAAATTTGGTAAGCGCTTCTGTAAAATATTTATGCGCTGGTTATGCAGAGGGGAAGATTCAGACGATTTTTCAAACTGCGGCCGTTTCAAAATTCGTTGGTCTGAAAAAAGTATTTTCTTTCGGCGAGATAATGAAAATAAGTTAAAATTAGATTTAAAAAAAAGGATAACAAGCAAAGCAAGCACAAGCAGGATAAAAATAAGCAATGCTAAACATGCAAAGCAAAAGTTAACAAGGTTAAACCAGATAAGATAAAACAAGCAAGGTAAATCAGGTAAGCTAAAGGCTATCAGGGGAAAGCAAACAAGCGGGAAAGCAAACAAGCGAGAAAGTGAGTTCAGTGGGTAAAAAGATAAAGAGAGTAAGTTGAGTAAGAGAGTAAGAGACGAAAAAAGTAATTGAGCAAGTGAGTAAGAAAGTAACCAAGAAAACCGACAAGTTAACCAAATCGGATGTTCAGTAAAAATCCGATGGTTGATAAAAATTAAGCGATAATAAAATAAGAAATTCACACAAAGATTCGGATGATTTGAAAAAAAGAATTATAAAGGGGCAGACAGATAAAATCAAAACGAAAAAATTTGTTTAACAAGGTTATAAACATGAAAGCTTGCTGCTGTAAATATAAAACGGTTGTAATTACGGCAGCTTGTTGCGATCCGTTAAAGAACGGGCAGGCTGAAAAGACAAAGATTTTGTAAAGAGAGAATAAAAATCCGATAGAGAGAGGCTGACAGAGAAATCCACAAAGAAAAACTGACGGAGAAGCTGTCAGAGAGAAATCGGCAAGGATGGCCTGTTTGAGCGATTATATGGAAGGAGAAAAAGACAAAGGGATATTAAGCCTAAGCCGAACGGAAAGATCGGATCTATGAGCGAACGACGGGCGAAAGAAGTTTAGTTTGCGACGAAGAAATAAAGCGAATAAAAAAATGGAAAAATTCTGCTGCAAAAATAGAGTACAGAACAGGCGAATTGGTGAGGGCAAGGAAGCAGATCAAAAAAGAAAGGGGAGAGAGTGAAAAAATGTGAAAAGGGAACGGATTAAAAATTACAAGAGCTAAAATTTTTAAATAAATAAGGAATTATATTATAAATATATAATAATAATGATAGAAGAAGGAGAATGTGCAATACATGAGTAAGACATCGAAAGTACTGCTCTGGGTTTTGCTGGGAGTAGTGATCGTGCTGGTGCTGTCGGTGGTATTGAGTTCGACGCTGATGGGGCCGAAGAAAATTGATTTTTCGGAATTGGACGACAAGATCATTGCGGGCGAGATCGATGCGATTGAAGTAGACAATTATGTTTATTATGGTTTGAAGGACGGCTCGGTGAAGTTCAAAGCTCCGGGGCCGCGCGGAGAAGACAATGCGGTAACGGAAGCATTTTGGAATGCGGTTGCTTCACAGGGAATATCGGTTTCGTACACAGATCCGAATGCAGGCAGTTTCATGAGTTATCTGGTGCCGCTGATCGGTGTGGTGCTGGTATGTGTGGTATTCTGGCTGATCATACGGCAAACGCAGGGCGGAGGCAGCAAGGCGATGAGTTTTGCGAAGACGAAAGCCCGGGTTAATTCCAACATAAAGGTACGTTTTTCGGATGTAGCCGGAGCGGAAGAAGAGAAGGCGGAACTTGCGGAAGTTGTAGAATTTTTGAAGAGTCCGCGCAAGTTTTCCGATCTTGGAGCGAGGATCCCGAAAGGAATTCTGCTTGTAGGTCCTCCGGGAACCGGTAAAACGTTGTTTGCGAAGGCGGTAGCGGGGGAAGCGAATGTTCCGTTTTTCTCGATATCCGGTTCTGACTTTGTAGAGATGTTTGTCGGTGTCGGTGCTTCGCGTGTGCGTGATTTGTTTGATGCGGCGAAGAAGAGTCAGCCGTGCATTATCTTTATTGATGAAATCGATGCGGTAGGCCGTCAGCGTGGAACGGGTCTTGGCGGAGGTCATGACGAGCGTGAGCAGACGTTGAACCAGTTGCTGGTGCAGATGGACGGTTTTGAAACGAATGAAGGGATCATTGTGATGGCGGCGACGAACCGTGCGGACATACTGGATCCCGCATTGTTGCGGCCGGGTCGTTTTGACAGGCAGATCCATGTGAATTTGCCGGATGTGCGCGGCAGGGAGCAGATCCTGAAAGTGCATGCACGGAACAAACCTTTGGCCCCGGATGTTAACTTTAAGATTCTGGCGAGAATGACGAGCGGATTTTCGGGAGCGGATCTTGAAAATCTTCTGAACGAAGCGGCGATCCTGACAGCCCGTGCGAACAAGAAGATGATCGGCAATCACGAATTGTTTGAAGGGATCAACAAAGTATTGTTAGGGCCGCAGAAGAAGAGCAGACTTGTAACCGAATCGGATAAACGAATCACGGCATATCATGAAAGCGGACATGCGATCATTGCCAAGCTTTGCAAACATTGCGATCCTGTACAGGAAGTATCGATCATTGCGCGCGGTATGGCGGCCGGTTATACGATGACTCGTCCGGACAACGATGACAATCACATGACGAAAGATAAATTGACGGATCTTGTCTGTGAATTGCTCGGCGGACGTGTTGCGGAAGAATTGGTCATTAAGGATGTTTCGACGGGTGCGTCGAACGATCTGCAGCGTGTAACGGAGATTGCCCGCAAGATGGTAACGGAATGGGGTATGAGCGATCGGGTCGGATTGGTTACCTATCGTTCGGATAACCCGATCTTCCTTGGCAGGGACATGGAAGCTCATAACAGTTACAGCGAAGAGACAGCGGGTATCATCGATGAAGAAGTCCATAAGATCATTGAAACGGCACATGCACGTGCAGTGAAACTTCTTACCGAGAATCGGAAAGTTCTGGACAACATGGCGAGAGTCCTGATCGAACGTGAAACCATTTACACGGACGAAGTGGATATGCTGTTGGACGGAAAGACTGTGGAAGAAGTCTATGAGTATATGGACACGAAAGAAAAGGAAATGCAGGAAAATCCGTTCAGCCGTTTTACGAATGCGAAAGTGAACGCTGATGATAAATCCGAAAAATCGGATAAAACGGAAGTCGGTAAAGACGCTGAAATCGGCAAGGATGATAAAAAAGACAGCTGAGAAAGCTGCGGCACGGCTTGGCAAGGCGGGCCGCGAATGAACGGGCCGAAGGGAAGAAAAGACTTTCGGAACGTGAAACAAACAGAAGCAACACAACCGGAGCGCTGAAAATTTTTGCAGGGCGCAAAGCTTAAAAAAGAAGGCGCTCCGGGAAAAAATCAGAAATTACGGTGGAAGAGAATGGGAAAAATCGTTTCGTTTTCAAACCAGAAAGGAGGCGTCGGAAAGACGACGACCTGTGTGAACATGGCGGCGTATATAGCGGCGTCAGGCAAGCGTGTGCTGTTGATCGATATGGATCCGCAGGGCAACGCGACAACGGGAATGGGCTTTTCCAAAAGTACTCTGAAAAAGTCTGTTTACAATGTACTGATCGACGATGAGAAAGCTTCGGACAATATTTTAAAGACAGAACTGGAAGGGATGGATATCCTTCCGTCCAACATCGATCTGGCAGGAGCGGAAGTGGAACTGGTGTACAAACGCAGCCGCGAAAAAGTTTTGAAAAATGCATTGGCGGAAGTGCGCGACCGGTACGATTACATATTTATTGACTGCCCTCCGTCGCTGGGGCTTCTGACGATCAATGCGTTGGCGGCAGCGGATTCTGTGATCATCCCGATCCAGAGCGAGTATTATGCATTGGAAGGACTGAGCCAGCTGATGAATTCCATTACGCTGGTGAAGCAGCATCTCAATCCCGATTTGAATGTGGACGGAGTGGTATTGACCATGTATGACAGCCGTTCACTGATTTCCAAGCAGATCGCCGAGGAGATCCGCAAATTCTTTACGAAGAGACTGTTCGAGATCGTAGTGCCGCGCAACGTACGGCTTGTGGAAGCGTCGTCGTACGGCAAACCGATCATGATGCATGATCCGAAATGCACGGGTGCGCGGGCGTACAAGGCATTGACGGAAGAATATCTCACGCGGGAAGAGCGCGACAAAAAGCAAAAATGACGTTTTACGCGGCGAAAGCTTGCGAGCATCGGCACGAGTGGGGCGGGATGCGATGAAGGGGGAGACCCGTCCGAAGATAACATTTGGAGGAGTTTATGAAATCGAACAGAGGATTAGGAAGGGGATTGTCGGCGTTGTTTTCGGATACGGAAGAGGCGTATGAAAATGCGGCGAAACAGCCGTATGTTCCCGAATATAAACCGCAGGCACCGCTTCCCGAAGATATAAAAGGGCTGATGGAAGTGGATATCGACATGGTACGTCCGAATCCCAATCAGCCTCGTAAGAATTTTGACGAAAATGCTCTGAACGAGCTTGCGGATTCCATTAAAAAGCACGGACTGATCATGCCGATCGTGGTGAACAACCTCGAAGACGGAAAATATATGATCATTGCCGGTGAACGGCGTTACCGTGCGGCGAAGATCGCAGGAAAAACGCAGATCCCGGTCGTGGTACGTTCGTACACGGATCGTGAGATCAAGGAAATTTCGCTGATCGAAAACCTGCAGCGTGAAGACCTGAACCCGATCGAAGCGGCAAACGCAATGAAACAGCTGATGGATGAATACCATCTTACGCAGGAAGAACTTGCGGAAAGGATCGGAAAATCCCGTCCGGCAGTAACAAACACGCTGCGATTGCTGTCTTTGACGCCGGAAGTGATCGACATGGTCTCGTCGGGCAAACTGAGTGCGGGACATGCCCGTGCATTGGTAACGCTTCCGGAAGACGTGCAGTATAAACTGGCGGGCGATATCGTGAAAGACGGGCTTTCCGTGCGCGATATCGAACGCAGTGTGCGCGATTATTTTGCTTCTCCGGAAGAATTGGAAGAAAAGAAGGAGAAGAAAAAACAGCAGGTCAGCATTGAACTGAAAGATCTGATCGAACGCATGCGGCATACCTTTAAAACGAAAGTATCTTTGATCGGAAACGATCGGAAGGGTCGTATCTACATCGATTATTACAATACCGATGACTTGGATCGCATCAGCGAGATCGTGGAGATCGTAGACAAGCAGGAAAAACGCTGAAATCGGCTGGCGGGACGTGAAACGGAAAAACGGAAAGACGGACTGCAAGGTTCTCATTCTGGTCGGTTTTAGGATTGCAAATTTCAGCAAAAAAATCAGGCAAAACGGATTTGAAATTATTGAGTGCGAAAAAACGGGTCGCGGAATCATTGTTCCGCGGCCCGTTTTATGTGTATAAGGAAATAAATGGCAGAGGCAGGCAAAGAAGTTTTGCCTGCCTCTGCCATCGTCAAAAAAGTCAAAAGGCCACAAAATTCGCCATCTTTCCCGAACATTTCTGCTGATAATTTTGGGGTTTTTTCGCTTTTTGTCTATATGGCGCATGGCGCAAAGTTTTTGCGCCATGCGCCGTATTTGACGTAAAAGTCCTTTTTCGGAAGTGGATAAAATTCCGCCGCTGCTTGAGCTCTGCCTCCGCTTGGGCTTCGCCGCTGCTTGAGCTCTGCCTCCGCTTGGGTTTCGCCTTGGGTTGCCTGGCGGTACGCGTATGACGGACGGGCTGGAGAAGCGGAAAGTTCTGTAAACGAATGAGAAAATAGCGGCATACTTTTGCTAAATTCTGCCGATAGGGTCGTAAAAGAAATAAGTGCGGGACCGCCTTTGCAGGGAAGATCCCGTAGAGATGCGCCGCGCAGCCGTCGAAAAATGAAAGATTTGCAGCTTCAAAATAAATTGTTCGGCTCAAAATGTCTTTCCGCAGGGACAATCGGGTAAAAACGCGCGGTAAAGTCAACGTTAACTGAAAAAATACAACAAAAAGTTTGATTACGGCCATATATAGACGTGCAGACCGCAAAAAATCCCGCATCCCTCGCGCGCGCGACATTTTATATAATAATAAGGAGCAAACAAAGCAAAGCAATAAAATCAAAACTCAAAAATGTATGATATAGGGCGGTCGATGCGCTTCTTTTAAAATCAAAAAATTGTTAAAAAATATCACTTGCACACCTTTTTAAGTAAATGTTAAAAATTAACAAAAATATAGCTACATATTTAACAACACAAATTATAATATTTTCATAAAAAACAAGGAATTTAGGTAAACGTTTCGCTAAAAAGAGCCAAATAACTCGGGAAAAGCGGTAAAATGTACAAATTGACCGTCAAAAACCTTCGAGAAGTTTGTCGATGAATGTTATAAGTTAACGATAATTGGGCGAATTGACCAAAAAAAGTCAAAAAATTCAGTCTTTTTTCACAAAAAAATTGAAAATAAGTATTGACAGGATGAAATTTGTGTGCTATCATAATCACGGTAAAGGGGTAAAAAGGTGAATCGGACGAGTAGTGAGAGGTAAGTTGCCCCCTTTATAAAAAGAATCAAAAGAGACGTCCGAGTATGTGCGGAGAGTTCTCTCCGCTTTATTTTTTTTAGCAGAGTTTGAAAGATTTACAGGCTTAAAACCAAAAGGCGGGAACGGCCGGTTTTTAAAGCGCAAGCTAAATGTGCAAGGTAAATGTGCAGGCGCGCCGGCAAAGGCAGGAGTAAGAGAAGAGAAGAAAGAGAATAGGGTGCCGCAATACAGAAAAGCTGCGGCGACGGAATAATACGCAATCCATTTGACGCAAAATAATAGAAAAAAAGAAAAAGCGAGGTTAAAGCATGAAAAGGATTTTGAAGAGAGTGTCTTTGATCGGAATGGCGCTGGCGCTGGTTTTCTCGCTCTGTCTGAGTGCGGTAGGGTGCGGCAAGGACAGCGGAGAGATCAGTGTCTTTATTTTCTGCTCCGATGAAGACAAAGCGACGTATCAGGATCTGATCGACGCTTGGGAAGTTGCTTATGCGCAGAAACTGAGGGAAGCAAATCCCGACAAATTCGGAGCAGATTTCACGATCGACGTGAAATTTGAATCCAAATCGGGCAACGAAGTTTATTTTAAAACGCTGAACTCGAACCTGAGCGCGGGGACCGCGCACGATATTTTCTATGTATCGCCGAGCAACGTGCAGCAGTATGTTTCGAACGATTATGTTCTGAATCTGAAAGATTACATTGATTTTTCGAAATACGACGTAGGCGATGTCTGGGGCGATGCGCTGGCTCTGTACGCATACAGGGACGGGCAGCGCGTCATCGACAGTGTAACGTATGATTCGTCTTCGAACACGTTTTATGAAACGGGAACGCAAAACGAAGTGGGGCTGTACGCGCTGCCGAAGGATTATTCTTCCTTCTCGCTGACGTACAACGCAAACTTTTTCTCGGAAACACTGACCAATCTTTACGAGTCGACAATGGATACGCACGGTTCCGTTTACAAGTACGGCACGACGCCTGCGGCGGGCACGCTGCCGACCTCTTCCAATGCGACGCAGACGTATGTTTTGCAGCCGGGCACGACGGTTACCTATTATCCTTTCAATTTCTATCGTTACAACGATCTGAAATCGGCGTATGACGCCAAAGATCCGGTCGCATGCATGGCGGTGATGAACGGCGGGTACGATGTTACGATCCCCTGTTATCCGAACGATGTGATTTTTGACGAAACGGCGACGGACGATCCGTCCACGGCTTACGATGACAGATATATTTATCCCGTATATACCTATGCGGAATATTCGGCGCTTTCGTATGCGGTATCCTATTACGGCACGGTGTACGATTCGGGCAGAACGGGCACGACGGGTGAAGTAACGGCGGATCAGTATCCTTCGGACAATGCGAATCGCTGGAAGAACATGACCTGGCTGCAGAGTTCCTCGCATTACGGGGTATACGGCAACGATCAGTATGACACGGAACCGTATTATCTGACGGCTTGGCTGTACGGCAACGATGCGACGATCATCAATCCCGAATACACGTCGATCATGTGCGACGAATCGGCGGAGAGTACGAGCAGCTGGGGGATCAACAGCGATGCGTTTATCGAAGCGTACGGAGCGTTTACGGCGTACGGTTCGGATTGGAACAACAACATGTACTGGTCTGCGACGGCTTTGGAAGGCCCGCTCACGCGTCAGGGCGGATTCACGGGCTTTACGGGCGGACACGAAGTCTTCTACGGCTTCGGTACCTGGAATATTTCCTCTTTCGATAAAGACAAATCGGTTTTGGACAATCAGATCATGGCGACGCCCGTGAGCGAAGATCATGCATTGCATTCGCGCGTCAAGAATGCGAAGTATGAGTCGCAGGCGTACGGCGACACGTCCAAATCCACCTTTACGGAATCGGAGATCACCGAGGCGATGAAAGAGCGTCAGAACGAATGGGGCGCGCGTATGGATTCCGTCGGATACGGGATCAACTCGAACGTAGTCAACCGTTTCAAGGGCGACAACGCGTGGAAGGTATCGGCGGTTGCGGATCTTTGCGCATACCTGACCATCGACGCGGATACGCAGGTGCGCCTGACGTATGCGGGATCGCAGATGCCCAACTATGTTTCGCAGTGCAAGGATTATGTGGCCGGCACGGGCGCATTTGAAGGCATCGTAACGCCGGAAAGCGACGTATGGGATACGGCTTATGCGGCGGCGATGGCGCTTGCGAAAATTTCCGACCGCAGCAATCTTGCCAAAAATGTCAAGACGTGGCTGACGGAAAACGGGTACGAATCGCTGGTTAGCGGCGAGAATGCCTGCTTTAACGAGCTGTATGCGGATTACACGGTCAACGACCTGCAAAAATCGGTGAGCCGCGCATTCCGACTGTTCAATATGTCGTCGCTGAACACGGCGTCGAGGAACCTTTTGGTTCGTATGGCCGATCAGAACGGGGCGAAAGATCCCTGCCTGTATACCTACAGCAACAGCTGGTGGGGAACGACCTTTGCAAAGTATGAAGGCTATTACCTTCTCAATTTCAACCTGAATCCGGAAGAAAAGCAAAGCGGCAAGAGCCCGTTTGAAAATTACCAGGACAACGTGAGTACGGAAATCACGAATTTGCAGGATAAAACCAAGCAATTTGTGTCTGTTTATAAATATTGCCAGGCGCTGGCGTCGTACGGACAGAACGAGTTGCAGAAAGTTCTGGAACGCGGCGAAATGGCGATACACTGACGGCAATGTTCTGTTCATGCAGCGCCTGTGAAGACAGGCGCTGCATGAGGCAATTGCTTCTCGGCTGAGACAAAAAAAATCGAAAGGAGGAGACCAATGGAAAAAGAGAATGCCGTCATGGATACAGAGCCCGCAGGACAGGGCGCGGCGGCGCCGGTAACGGAAACGCTTGTGGCGTCCGGAACGGCGGCGGCGATCCGCAAGAAAAAGCCGATCAACCGCGCGAAACTGCAGGACAATCTGTGGGGATGGGCGTTCGTGGCGCTGCTGGTGATCGGCACGACGCTGTTTGTATATGTAGCATTTATTCTGACTCTGATCCTGTCGTTTACAAATTACGAAGGGCAGGCACTTTTTAAATATTTCGGCAGTAAACAGTTCGGTTCGTTTATGAACGACGCGCTGTTCTGGTATAAGTACATGTTCCGCGCGGAGAGCGGCAGCGGCTGGGCGAATGCGGGGGACATGGTGAATTTCTGGGGTACGCTGGGCAATTCCGTGTTTTATCTGATCGGTATTCCGATCGGGATGATCCTGTCTGTCGGGATCGCGGTGTGCATGTCGCGGGACATCAAATTCACGAATACATTCCGTGTGATCTATTACATTCCGACGGTAGCGTCCGTCGTATCCATCTCGTTGGTCTGGAACCGTCTGTTCGATATCGACGGGGCGATCAACAGCATCCTCGGGTCCAATGTCAACTGGCTGGGCGGAGAAGCGACGATCCGCAAGATCACGATCCTGATTTTGACCACATGGAAGGGATTGGGCGGCTCGGTCATCCTTTTCGTCGCGGGCATGAACGGTGTCAACGCAAGTTATCACGAAGCGGCGGAGATCGACGGCGCCAATGCATGGCATATTTTCTGGCGTATCACGCTCCCGCAGCTGTATCCGACCATTTTCTATGTGTTGGTTACGTCGGTGATCAACGGGATGCAGATCTACGTCGAGCCCGAACTCATTTACGGGTCGTTCAGCGATCCGGGTGTCGGGGTGGCGGTTACGCCGTTTGTCGGATACATCATGAACGTCGTGTCCGATCAGTATTATGCATACGGCTGTGCTTTGAGCGTGATGCTTGCGATCATCATCTTCATCTTCACGCTCGTTGAATTCGGGTTGGACGCAAGGAGGGACAAAGCATGACGAACGTTGAAAACGAAGCGATTGTCCCTGCGGCGAAGAAAGTCAATCCCGTATACAGGGCTTTGTGTAAATTCGGCAGCTTTTTCGGATTCGGGAGCAAACTTTACGGCTCGAACAAGCGCCGCAAAAAAATCTTTTTTGACGTGATCACGTACGTGATCCTGGTCGTGGGCGCGCTGACCATGGTGTATCCTTTCTGGTGGATGCTGGTGGCGTCGGTGAACGGGAGCACGGTGGATACGCTCCAGACGGTATTCTGGCCGAAATCCCTGATCGAGGGCGGGATCTTTGAAAACTACGCGCGCGTTATCGAAAAATTCGACGCTTTCGAAGGCGCCAACTATTGGCGGATCGTTCTGAACACGGTCATCTATTCGGTGGTGCCGGTCGTGGTCGGCGTCATCGTGTCTGCCGCGGCGGCGTTTGCGTTTGCAAAGATCGATTTCAAGGGCAAGAACATAGCGTTTTTCTATTGCATGTTCGGGATCATGATCCCGTTCCCCGCACTGATCATCGTGCAGTACTGCCTGTACTCGGCGTTCAACTGGACGACCAACGGGCTTGCCATGATCATTCCCGGCTGTTTCGGTTCGGTCATGACGGCATTCTTTATCCGTCAGTACCTGTACAGCCTGCCGACCTCCATCATGGAAGCGGCAAAAATCGACGGAGCGGGTTACTGGCGTATTTTCTGGCTGTTTATCATTCCTTTGGGCATGCCTGCGATCATGGCGCAGGGGATTTTGAGTTTCATGGGTGCGTGGAACAACTACCTTGCCCCCGAAATGTTCATCCGTACGGAAGAATGGTATCACATGTCCATTGCGCTGAGCAACCTGGAAGGCAGGATCAGTTCGGATCCCGATTACAACATGGCGCAGATCATCGCGGCTTCGGTGCTGGCGTTGATCCCCGTGCTCGTGCTCTTCGGCATTTTCCAGAAAACCATCATCGGTTCGATCATGCTGACGGGTTCCAAAGAATAAAAAATTTCTGCGGCGGGTATACCCGCCGCAGAGAAAAGTATTGCGTGCCTTTTGCGGCTGCATTCTATGGCAACGCGGCTTAAAAAATGCGGTACGTTCCATACTTTTCATGTGTTTCAACGAAATTTATTTGCGAGGTGAAAATAGATGAAAAAGAGGTTTTCTTTTTGGGCTTTGATGCTTGCGGTCGCGTTGGCACTGAGCCTGGTGCTGACGGCGTGCGGCAAAAAAGATGAAGACAAAGACGACGGCGGAAATACGGACGGCGGCGGTACGACGTCGGGCGGACAGATCGCGCTTGTCGACGCATCGGATCTTGCGGACAAACTTTTCCTTATGTTTACGTTCGAGGATACGGACGCGAGCGGAAAGATCACCGCGGTCAACCCGTATACGGGTGCGGCGGCGGAATCGGGTGCGACATACGGCACGGGTGCGACGCTCGTTTCAACGCCCGGCACGAACGTGGGCGGTTCCAAGAAAGCATTCGATACGGCAGGGGCGCTGATGCTGTCCAACACGTTTGCGGATACGACGTTCAAGGAAATGGAAGATGACGGAAGCGGATATTACGTGCTGAACACGTCTGCGGATGAGTTTACGGGCGTATCGGTGTCCTTCTGGGCGTATAATTACGAAACATATTCGGGCGTTGCTTCCGGCAGTGAAGCGGCGGACTGGTCGAATGTGATCGATACGACGGATCTTTCCATCACGTGGGGCAATATTTCGGACAAAATCAACAACAACGACGGCACATACGGCGCGATCTATCCGGCGAACAATGCAACGCTGGGCAGGGCGGCGTACCCGACGAGCATGTATCAGAATGCGCAGGCCAGCCTGACGCAGTCGCAGATCACGGTATCCCCGAATTCGCTCGGCAACAACGGCAACGGCAGCGACGGCCAGCCTGTCAACAAATGGTGGGCGTTCAACGCGATCTCGGGAACTCTCCTCGGCGATGCGGCGGATGATCCTGCGGACGATACCGAAGCGGCGCAGGCCATGGCACAGCAGTATCTGCAGACCTGGCGGTATGTTACGATCGATATCCATTACGAAACGGGTATTTCTTTCTATGCGAACGGCGCGTTGGCGTTCCGGTATACGCCCGAACAGATCGAATCTTTCTATGCGACGGCCGATAAGGCGAACTGGGATGCAATGTACCAGGAAATTTTGCTCGGCCTGATGAAAAACGGCGAAGGCTGGAGCACCTTCAACCTGTTCAACGGCGTTTCGGGAATTTATGTCGACGATCTGATCGTCGGACAGTCGCTTTCGGCAACGGAAGCGGAACACCTTTACGAAGATCTGGCATCGGCGGCGACGGGTACGACGGTGGATGTAGATACGAGCATCACCTCGACCATGGAAGATCCGGGTAAAGGCGAGGCGGAAGCGGAGGCGTTGAAAAAAGCGGCTCAAATGCATGAAGATGCGGAAGCTGCCGTATTTACTGCTTTGGAGAACCTGAAACAGACAGGAGAATTTACGGGACCTGCACTGGGTGATTCTGATAACACTGTTTTTTCGGCAAACTTGATTAGTGTTTTGCGTGAAAATTATGACAATAAGAATAACTGGGCATGGGCAAAAGGAACGGTTGTCAATCCTACGGAAACGGAAACCGGATTTACTTTCTCGGTTGCGGGTTATTCAATAGCGAACAGCACCAACGGTTCGGCAGATCAGTATTATTATTTGCTGAGCTACGGTTTGATCAAGAACAATGCAAACTTGGCATGCTTTAAACCGGATGCGCAAAACTGGGGAACGGGCATCGAAAATTCTGTTTACAATTATTATGAGAACGGAAGTGATACGCCTACATCGAATCATTATCCTACGGAATGGACGGTTTGGTCTGATACTTTGTCTGTATGTAAGGTCAAACTGACGGTAGAATATGTGCGGGAAACGAAATCCGTTACAGTTACTTGGGATCTTTACGAAGTGGATGCAGGCTTGACATACACAGCGACACAGGATTATGAGGGCGGCACGGCATCGGCGTCTTATACGGTTCCGGAGCAAACCTATAAAGTTGTGCAGACGGCAACCGTTACGGAAGATTTGATGGGCGGAGAGATCATAATGCGTTTGTTCAACGATCACAGTGCATTCTTTATGACGGAAGTAACTGGCGGCACGCTGAGCTGATCGAAAAATGAGATAACCGAAAGAAAGGGCTGCGCGGAAAGTGGCCCTTTCTTAAACGGGCGGGCGGAGTATTGCTGTGTCCGCGGAAAATGAAAAACGGAGGACGGAAATGAAACGTGCGAAAATAACGGCGTCTGCGCTGGTTCTTGCGCTTTTGATGGCTTTATCCGTACTGCTTGCCGCATGCGGCAAGACGGGTGATGACAGCGGCAACAATAACGGCGGCGGAACGACGGAGCCGGATGCTCCCACGCATTCGTTTGAGATCGACGTGGCGCAGGCTCCCAATCTGACGTACAAATCTTCGGAAGATACGTACGTCGATGCGAGCGTGATGACGGACGAACTGGTCATTGTATACGATGCGCAGAAGACGGTTGCGGCGGAAGTGGCGGAAGGGAATGTTACCCTTTCTGCAGGAACAAGCGAGACGGCAAACGGAAAAAAGACGGACACGTATACCGTAACGGCGACGGGAACGGGCGCCTATACGCTGAATTTTAATTCGGGTGAGGAGAAAGTGGAAACGTTCACGTCGGACGTGGCGGCGGCGTATCCTGCCGACCCCGATTTCCCGATGCTCTCGCGTTCGGCGATGAACGTATCGGACATCGGGTATGTGCATGATCCCGTGGTCGTGGAAGCGGACGGGAAGTATTATGAATTCAATACGGACAATGCGGGCGGCGATTACGGGTATCAGGTGCGCGTGAGCGACGATCTGATCCACTGGACAAAACTTGCAGATCCTGCCATCAAAAACTGCGGCAAGAACGATTCGGATGCAAAATCGGTGTACGAATCGGGCAAAGGCGGGCTGCAGGAAGTATACGATATTCTCAAGGGCGACGGCAACTGGAATAATTCCTGCTGGACGCTGTGGGCGCCCGAAGTAACGCAGGCGGTGGACGGCGGCTGGTGGCTGTACGGCAGCTGGACGACGGCTTTCGGGTCTTCGCATTCGGTCATTTTCCAGTGCTATTCCAAAGAGATCACGGGCCCGTACGAGTTCAAAGACATCATCGTTTATTCGTATGACGGCGGCGGTATCTGGCCGAACGCGATCGACGCGAGCATTTATTACGATACCGACGGCAGAATGTACATGGCGTACGGTTCTTTCTCGGGCGGCATATACAGTATCGAGCTGGATCCGCAGACGGGACTGCGCAAGGACGGCCTCAGTGGAAACGATCTTCTGAAAGGCTCTTCCAAAACGCAGGCGGAGCGGTACGGCGTGAGTCTTGTGCCCAACGGTTACATGGAAGGACCTGTCATCAGTTATCATGAAAACGTACCCGTCTACACGGGCGATCCGAAGTCTTACAATGCGGAAAGCTACGAGTATAAAGATCAATATTATCTGATGGGTTCGTCCAACAGTCTTTCTTCCGATTACAACATGCGCAGTTATGTGAGCGCGTCTCCGACGGGCGGATTCTCCTCATTAACGGGGACGGGCGACAATTCGGGCAACCGCGTGAGCGGGTCGTTTACCTGGAGAACGAGCGATACCGACCGCTCTCCTTCCTACGAATTTTTTGCGCCGGGGCATAACGACATGATCACGACGTCTACGGGCAAAAACCTGATCGCGTATCACAACCGCACGACGTTCGGCGGCGGAAATCATTTCCTGTTTATCAGCCAGTACACCTTCAATTCGCGCGGCGACATCGTGATGAGCCCCAACCGCTATGCGGGTGAAACGGTCCGCAAGGTAACCGAAGACGAAGTGCTCCGTATCTCCGCGGGCAAATATGCGTATGCGGCGATCACGAATAACAGATATGATTCCACCTATAACGGCGGGTATGCCAAGGAAGACATGGTCCTGGCGGAAAACAACGTCCTGAAAATCGGGAATACGGCAGTCGGAAGCTGGTACCTGTACGGAGACAATTATATTTATATCGAGATCACGGGCGGCGATGCGGCATTGCAGGGCAAATATTACGGCGCGGTCATGCCGGCTTATATCGAATCGCAGGGGGAAGGCGGCCTGACCGTCTCCTGCCTGAGCGAGAACGGTAAAAATACGCTGTATCTCAATTCGCTGGTTTAACGGTGCCGCGGCAGAAATGCCGCAGAAAAAGGTTTACCCGCGGCGGTAAAACGCCGCAAGACATTCAAAATCCTGAAAAAAGGGCGCTTCGGCGCTCTTTTTTCAGGCGCAGGGCTTTCAGCAAAGGAAGTGCGTGCGGAAGACAAAGCCTGTTCCGAGCGGCAAAACCATATCCGCACAGGCGATAAAGAGAGACCGGATTTATGGAAGAAAAAGACGAAAATTTGAAAGATCCTTGTTTTGCACCGTTGCTGACGAAGGATGACGCGCCCGTGTCCGAATGGGGCATATTCGGTGCGCACGATCCGTCCATGATCTTTGCGGACGGGATGTATTATGTGTTTTCGACGGGTACGTACGGACGAAATTATTACCAGATCCGAAAATCCGAGGATCTGATCCGCTGGGAGTATGTGGGGCAGGCGTTTGAGCGGGGGATCCGCGCGTCGCTTTCGCCCGTGCTTTCGGAAATGGAGGTGTGCGGTGCGCGGTGCCGCAACGACACGCTTTGGGCTCCCGATATCGTCAGGGGAGCGGACGGCAAGTACTGGCTGTACGGCTGTTATTCGGCGGAATTCGGCAAGAACCATTCGGGGATCTTTCTGGCGAAATCGGAGCGTGTGGACGGAGAATATTCGCTGGTTTCGCCTCTGGTTACGACGGGCGGAAAATGGGGCGAAACGCCGAATGCGATCGACGCGCAGATCTTTTACGATGGTCGCAAAATGTACATGACGTATGGCAGTTTTTTCGGCGGGATCCGTATTCTGGAACTCGATCCTTTGACGGGTCTGCGAAAAGACGAGTTCACGTTTTCGCAGCACCGTGCAGGGGAAATTTCGGATGAGGAATATTACGGAAAAGTATTGATCGCCTCCGACGATCAGGAAGGGAGCGTGGTCGCGGTCAAGGAAGTTCCCGTATTTTCGGGCGACGTTTTCCGCGAAGAGATCAAGCTGCGGAAAGTTCGGCTGTTCAGTCTCATCACGTCGGCGGATTCGCTGTTTACAAAATACAATATGCGGCTGTTTACGAGTACAGAGGCGGAGCAGGGTTACATGCGCCCGCCTTACGGCGCGCACGGCGTAAAGCTGAGCAGTTCGTTCAGTTGGAAAAGGGATGCGGACGATCTGTCCGTCGGCTACGATTTTTTTGCACCCGGGCATTGCGATCTTTTTGAAACACCCGACGGCAGGGATGTGATCGTCTATCACGACAGAACTCCGTCGGGCGGAAGATTCCATTATTTATTTGTCAGTCTGTACGCATACAACGTGCGCGGCGAGATCGTGATGAGTCCCAACCGCTATGCGGGGGAACGGCTCCGTCCGATCGGATTTGAGGAGCTTGCGGGGCAAAAATTCGATTACATCGCGCTTGGCGAGGAAAACGATAAAACCGTCTATGCAAAACAGGGTCTGGAGTTTCAAAAAAACGGCATTCTGGCGATCGGAGGCAAAATGCGCGGAGAATGGAAGCTGTACGGGGAATATTTTGTCTCGTTCACGCTGGACGGACAGATTTACCACGGTGCGGCGATGCCTGCCTGGATCGAACGGGAGCACTGCGGCGGGATCACCGTGTCGGCGCGCGGCGAAAACGGACTGCCGTTTTTTCTCAATCAGGCGCGCTGAAAAATCGGACGAAATAAAATTGCCGAAATATTCCTGAAAAATATGGGCAAACAGTCGCGGAATTTGCCGAAGTTCGCCCGAAACATCTGCCGCATCGAAGATCGCCCGAAAAAGCCTCTTGGTACAGGGAAGGTTTTTAAATGCGTGGGCAGAAGAAAAGCAACGGTGCGCACGGATCAATTTTGCGGAAAGTGTGCAACTATATAATACGCGTACGCGCACACGCGCGACATATTAAATAAAACAAAAATAAGAGCATCCGAAAACGGATGCTCTTATGAGTTCTGAAAGAAAATTTAATTTTGTTTCTTGTCGTCGGAGTTGGAAGACTCAGCGGGATTTGCGGGCGTGCTCTTCTTTTTGGAAAGTTCTTCTTTTTCTTCCTGGAGATATTTAAAGAGCATGGTCAATACGAAAAAGAACAGGGCAGCGGCCACGCAGACGATCCCTGCCGTAATATTGACATAGAGAAAGATAAAGATACAGATTGCGACGAGGATGGCTGCGATCACGGAGCAGGCGATCCGAAGAATTTTAAACATAATAATTCCTTTCCGCCAAATGCGGTGTCCTGAATTTCCGAATCGGAAGGACACAAACATTATAGCAGAAAAACAACCGCCTTGCAAATGTTTTTCAAAAAGCGGTTAAAAAGCGATAAAAAATCCGGGATGAAAGGAAGGAAAAAATACTATGGATAGCGGTTAACTTTTGAAAAACCGCAAGATATGGAGTGTATAAAAACGCGCCGAAAAAAATGTCAAAAAAATAAGAAAAAGTTTGAAAAAACAGTTGACATTTAAAAGGGTATATGGTATTATAGTCAAGCTGTCGCAAGAGAGCGGCCCGATGATATGTCAGGGCAAAAGATTTGATCAAAAAAGTTAAAAAAACTTCAAAAAAGTTTTGAAAAACTCTTGACAAATCCTTTTGAATATGATATATTAATTAGGCTGTCGCGTGAGTGGCATCCAAACAATATCAAATGCGATCAAGTTTGAAAAAAGTTTTTAAAAAAACTTCAAAAAAGTTTTGAAAAACGCTTGACAAACGAAATCAAATATGATATTATGGATAAGCTCTCATCGAGAGCGCCGAACGAAGTTCGGTGAAACGCAGATTAAAAATTGAATAGAAGGAAATGAATTAAACGATCTTTTAACAAAGAAAGTTTGAAAGTTTCTGTCAATTAACTTTTAGTACACAAGTACTCAAAGAACAGTCAGCAAATAACGTTAGAGCAGTTGCTCGAAAGAGCAGCTTTAAGCAATTAAACTTAAGAGTTTGATTCTGGCTCAGGATGAACGCTGGCGGCGTGCTTAACAC
>ENA-UOJL01001869-UOJL01001869.1-human-gut-metagenome-genome-assembly--contig:-P47-NODE-1869-length-19677-cov-79.179900_pt1 | contig 19677 bp, 18 predicted proteins | sample MGYA00242347_ERZ723894 | MGnify/ENA metagenome assembly ERZ723894
GGAACCCCTCCCGTCAGATACCTACCCTGTGTAGTCCCTTGTAAACTGTACTTTGCAACAGTATTCATACCGTTCAATTATGGATGATGACCTAGTGCGATTGAATTCAAAAATCTGAAGATGCCTCTTTTTTGAGTACTTAACAAATTCTTCTTCACTTTTAATAAATTTAACTGAATGAATACGTTCGGAGATATCAGTAATCATTTTTGCGTCCTGTTCAGATAGTGGATAGCTTGTCATAAGACAAACATTGATCACCGCTCTCAAATGATGTGAATCCATGCTTTTTATGGCATATTCAAGTATTCTTTTTAAATTGTTTAGATCGCTTCTTTCAAACTCACAGATATATGTAATTCTAGAGGGATTGATAAGCAGCGCAGATTCAACAATACGGAATGCGGCAGTGTTGACAGATGGCATGATATTCATTAAATCGATCGGTATTCCGATGTGCAAATTAGATTTGTAGGTAAGAATAAACGGAATTTTCTTAATCAAGTCAACATCGTATTGCTTGTAATCAATATATTTTTCACTTTCCAGTATTGCGTTGAAAGATGCGGCAAGAGCGCTAATTCTCTTGCGTACGATTTTCGCCTGATTTACCGATAAGTTATTCAACTCCCTGTTCAGGGCAGAATAATAGTGGTCATAAAGCGCAGTTTTGGCACTGTTTCCGGCGCTTATTTCCTGCAGACAGATATAGAACTTGTCAAATGCATTTCTTGCTTTTGCGTTGCCTTCGAGCAGTTTGTTTATTACATCTATATCAGATTGGAGGATAACATTCTCGCGTTTTATTTTTTTTGCGCACCTAGCGTATTCTCTGTGCAAACTTACGGAGACTTTATCCAGGTCATCTAGCAATTCAAAATCTTTGTCCTTTGGATCATTCCATTTCGCATAGTTCTTCTTTCTCCATTCATCGCTGTTCAGCATTTGAACACCTGTGCCCCGTACCAAACAGGGGTGATATCCGTTCGCCTTGCCTTCTTTTCCGCTGATATACTTTTCCATCGACTCAGTTGTTTTAAAACCACGGCATATCATATTTACATTCCATCGCTTGTGCTCGTTAGCGACCATATCCTCAATAGCTTTTTTGTCAGCTGGCATCTTTGAGTTTATTATACGGTCAAATTTCTCAGGGGCGGTTGAATCGAGAAAATCTATTCCGACACTCGCGAGTTTGTATTTGAGAGATATAACATAACTAAGACAGGCAACATAATTATAGTTGGACAAAAATTGCCGTTGCAGTTTTCGCATATCGAACAGTTTTGAGTAGTTCCATACAAGATGACAATTAAATGCCATGGATTTAAGAGTCCTGTAATCCTTATGGCTTTCTATAGAATCATCCTTATGAACATAATTAATACCGTTTTCATTGTTGCCGTTCTCGGTAACACAATTTATAACAAAATTGGCATCAAGCAGTTCTCTGCAATCAGCACAAACTTTTGCAATCTCTGAATTCAGATCATCGCTATCTGATCCGATAAACAAATAGGTATACTTGTTGCCTTCATCATTCAGCAATATCTCCGATATATCATCCTCAATATTGCCGAATGTAATCGTGTTAAATGACAGTATGCCGTAGTCATCATCCACAACTTCGTCATCAACACTAAAGAACTTACGGAACGCTGGTCTGGCTTCCAAATATTTATTTTTTGCGTTCGTATCATCAGAAACAACAGTAAAATTTAGTTTATAGCCGCTGACTTGAGCCATTTCAAAAGCAAAGTCAATAAATTTTTCAGTAATACCGGAATATCCGAAAACAAGCACGTTAACCTTTTCCTTATTTATGTAGTTGTATAAGGGATAGCAGTACAGCAAATTCTGAATTGTGCCGGTATAATCTTTTTTATTGTCACTCATTTTTGAACAACTCCTAACTTTTGATAGAATAGCGGATTAATGCTCATCGTTGAAGTTTTCATTGTCGGGATTGTACTCAACAATTTCTCCGAAATCCGTATCGAGAACATCACATATTCTCTCAAGAACCTGCATTGTGACTTCCTGGTCTTTTTTCATTCTTGTCAATGTGTTCGGAGCGATATCAGCTTGTTTTCGCAAATCTGCAGCAGTCATTTTCTTATCAATCAGCAATTTCCATAGTTTGTTATATGAAATAGCCATAGTCACACTCCGTCCTTAATTCGTGGTATTGTTGCAGTTCAGCCTTACTATTTACAACACTCTTATTATATACTATAGAGCTCTTTTCTGTCAACTATAAACTCGCAATCTGTTGCGAAAAGTTATGAGCAGAATGAAAATCTTTTTGTTTCTATGCTTTTGTCGCATTTTAACTGGGGCGTTATGGATTACATGGGTACATTTTAATTCAAATTTGTAGGACATCTCGTACACGAATACCTATCTCGCACACGATTACTCCATCTTTCGCACGATTACTATTCAAAGGGCAGAGCATAAGAGCCTTAAAAACAAATAAATCCGACTCAACAGGGCAGTCTGTCAAGCCGGGCGGAAATAATAATCGTGTGCAATAAGCTGTAAAACGCTTTATTTCAAGGCATCTAAAACCAAATGGGGTGCAGATTGTATCCAAATAAGCGTTATTTGTCAGCGAAAAGCCGGTGAATCCAACAGGTTCACCGGTTTTTATTTTATTTGCGGATATTTAATATCTTCTCACAACAGCAAAAGCATATCTCTGATTTACTATCCGCAAAGACATCCCGCATATTTCTGTTTCCAGTCCAGAGCCGCAGGCAGCACTTTCATTTACCAAAACCGCACCCCGTTTATCAGGCATTGCAGCTTGACAAGCGGGGTGCGATTCACATTTACGGGGGATTACAGAAAAGATCAGGTCAGACTGATTTTGTCTATTCGTTCGAGCTCGTCGCTCGTAAAAGATGTGTTTTCGATTGCTTTTATATTATCGATGATTTGCGACGGCTTTGACGCGCCTATCAGAACGGAGTTGACAATTCCGTCTTTCAGAACCCATGCCAGAGCCATTTCTGCAAGAGTCTGATTTCTCTCCTTTGCAATTTCCGAAAGCGCGCGGACTTTTTTGAGCTTCTCTTCGGTTATCGCGTTGACGGAGAGAAATCTGCCGTCGGTCATAACCCTGCTGTCGCTCGGAATGCCGTTTAGGTATCTGTCGGTCAGCAACCCTTGCGCGAGCGGACTGAAGGCGATAATGCCCTTGTTCAGCCTTGCGGCGGTGCTTTTCAGACCGTTGTTCTCGATTGTTCTGTCAAATATCGAATACCTGTTTTGATTTATCACAAACGGGCATTTGAGGTCTTCAAGAATGCTGCACGCCTTTTCGAGATTTTCGCCGTCATAGTTGGACACTCCGGCATAGAGAGCTTTTCCGCTGCGAACCGCCTGCGCGAGCGCGCCCATCGTCTCTTCGAGCGGAGTCTCCGGGTCGAGGCAGTGATGATAAAAAATATCAACATACTCAAGCCCCATGCGTTTGAGGCTCTGATCAAGGCTCGCGAGAAGATATTTGCGGCTTCCGTTTCTGCAGCCGTAGGGTCCCGGCCACATCTCATAGCCCGCCTTCGTGCTGATTATCATTTCATCGCGGTATTCCCTCATCTCGTTGGCAAAAATTTTGCCGAAATTCTCTTCCGCGCTGCCTAGCGCCGGACCGTAATTATTTGCCAGGTCAAAATGCGTGATGCCGTTGTCGAATGCGGTGAAGCAGAGCTCTTTCATGTTTGAATACTGCGCGTTATCGCCGAAGTTATGCCAAAATCCGAGCGACACCGCCGGCAGCTTCAGACCGCTTTTTCCAAGGCGGTTATATTGCATCTTGTCGTATCTTTTTTCGTTTGCAACATACATATTGATTCTCCTATATATCCGTGTCACTCTGCCTTATCCCAGCCGGAATAGAGAGTTATGCTTTCGTTGACTGTATCCTTGCTGATGTCAAATGCTTTTGTGCAGTCTCTGTCGCTGTACCAACCGGTGAACACATAGCCCTCTTTGACGGGGTCGTTTTCAACATTGACAAGCTGACCGTGCATAACCTTCTGATTCTCTATCTGAGAGCCGCCGTTCGTGTCGAAAGTTACCGTAAAACCCGCATGGCTTATTGCAAAAACTACACAGGCAATAAGAACAACAATACCCACGAGTATAAGCCTGTCGGCGGTTTTTACAGATATTCTGACATTTCTGTAAAGCCCTCCCGGCTTTCTCTCTGTCGTAAGACCCATTGTGCTTTTTTCGTTATCCATGGTTTCACAGCCTTTCGGTTTCAGCATTTATTATCTGCGCGCGAGATATTTACGCATATCGATAGCGCAGGCAATAAGGATTATCATACCCTTGATGATATAAAGCATATTTGCGGACACGGAGAGGAAGTTGAGTCCTGCAAAAATTATCTGTAAAAGCAGAACGCCGACAACTATTCCGCTTATCTTTCCTGTGCCGCCGACGAACGACACGCCGCCTATAACGCAGGCCGCGATGGCGTCGCATTCATAGTTGAGTCCGGTGTTTGCGGAGCAGGAAGCGATACGCGCACCCTCGATGAATCCCGTTATGCCGTACATAACGCCTGCAAGAATAAACACAATGAGAATAGTCACAAAGACATTTACGCCCGAGACTCTTGCCGCCTCTTCGTTTGAGCCGACCGCAAACATATTTTTGCCGAACTTCGTCTTATTCCAGACGACCCACATGACAGCGGTCAGAATAATTGAATAGAGAACATATTTCGGGATCGCAACGCCGTCAATCGAGAACAGCGTGCCGGTGATAAATTTAGTGTAGGACGGATCGAGACCGGAGAGCGTCTGTCCGTTGTTTCCGCCTATCATAAGATACATAAGAACCGTACCGAAAACGATAAGCTGGGTCGAAAGAGTGACTATAAACGGATGAAGCTTGAACTTGGCAACGAAAAATCCGTTCACAAGACCGACTGCGGCGCCTATGGCTATAACCGCGAGGAGCACGACGATCAGCGGCATCGTGTCAAGACCCTTGAACATCTTGTTCGCATAATCGCTCATCTGGAGCAGAGAAGCGGCGACGCAAGCCGTGAGTCCGACGCAGCGGCCGGCGGAAATATCGGTACCGGTCAGCACTATGCATCCCGCAATGCCCAAAGCGATCGGCAATTTTGCCGCCGTGAGCGAGATTATGTTCACTATTGATGAAATGCTCAGGAACGCCGGCACCTTGACCGCAATAAAAATCACGGAAATCGCGATTATTATATACATCGCGTTGTTGAACAGCAGATCCGTCACAAGTCTTTTTTTATCGCCGCGGTCTGCCGCTTTGAATTTTTGGAGCCAGACCGAAACGCGCGAGCGCTTTACTTTTTTTGCACTTGTATCAGCCATGATGATTCCTCCTTAGACATATTTCGCCGCAAGGGTCATTATTTCTTCCTGGTTCGTCGTTCCTGCGTCCACTTCGCCCGCGAGCCTGCCGCCCGACATAACGAGTATCTTGTCGCAGACGCCCAAGAGCTCCGGCATTTCGGAGGAGACCATGATAACGGTTTTTCCCTTTTTGGCGAGGTCGAGAATAAGCTGATATATCTCATATTTCGCGCCGACATCAATACCTCTTGTGGGCTCGTCGAGCAGGAGCACCGTGGGGTCGGTCAGAAGCCACCTTGCAAAAATGACCTTCTGCTGATTGCCGCCCGAAAGAGAGCTTATCTTCGTCTCCTGGCTGGGAGTCTTTATTTTCAGGGAGTTTATGTACTTGTCGGTAGTTACCTTCATTTTCTTCTTGCTGACGAACGGACCCGTCATATACTTCTTCAGGCTTGCAACAGTCGCATTCTCTCTGATGTTGAGAATGCCGAAGATTCCCGTCGCGCGCCGTTCTTCGGTCAGAAGCGCAAATCCGTTTTTTATCGACTCGTGAGGAGTTTTGTTTTTTACCTCCTTGCCGTCAAGAAAAATCTTTCCGGAGCGGCGCGTCGTTATACCGAAGATCTGTTCAAGAAGCTCTGTTCTGCCCGATCCGTCAAGTCCGGCGACACCGAGTATCTCTCCCCTGTTTGCCTCGAAGGACACATCTCTGAGATTTGTATATTCGCTGCCGAGGTTTTCGACTTTCAGAAGCACATCGCCGATCTCGTTATCCTTTTTCGGATAGCGGTTCGTCAGCTCGCGTCCGACCATGAGTCTGATTATCTCGTTCATGGTAAGCTCGCTCGCGGGCTTCGTCGCGACCCATCTGCCGTCGCACATTATTGTGACCTCGTCGCTGATACGCAGTATCTCTTCCATTTTGTGCGAGATATAGATAATCGCGCATCCGCGGTCGCGGAGCATATTGATTATGCGGAACAGATGCTCCGCCTCTTCCTCGGTAAGCGATGATGTGGGTTCGTCAAAGACGATTATTTTTGAATTATAAGAAACCGCTTTCGCGATCTCAACCATCTGTCTCTGCGAAACCGGCATAGTGCTCATTATTGTTTTGGGGTCAACATTTATTTCAAGCTCTTTGAATATTCTCGCCGTTTCGTCATACATTTTCTTTTCGCTTGTAAACGGAAGAAATTTTGAAACAGTCGGGAATCTTCCGAGCCACATATTATCCATGACATTGCGTTTGAGAGCCTGGTTGAGCTCCTGGTGAACCATCGCGACTCCGTTTTCAAGGGCTTCTTTGGAGTTCTTGTAATTCACCTCTTGGCCGTCGACATATATATGTCCGCCGTCCTTGCTGTAAACGCCGAAGAGGCATTTCATAAGAGTTGACTTGCCCGCGCCGTTTTCGCCCATAAGCGCGTGCACCGTTCCCCTTCTGACCGTCAGCTGCGCATGGTCGAGCGCCTTGACGCCGGGGAACGACTTTTCTATATCCACCATTTTGAGCAATACATCTTTATCGGAGTCCGGCTTATTTATATTGGTCTGCATATGTTTCACTCCTGTCTGCATCTGAGTTTTACGGTTGGGGCATAACGCCCCAACCGCAAATTGAAACCGTTTGATTATTCGCTCTCAGAAGTGTAAGCAGAATAGGGTATATTGACTCTCCAAGTGCCGACCGTGTTTGCAGAATCGATGCCTTCGAGCGCATTTGTGCCGTTGAGCAGATTCTTCATGACGGTGGTTATAGCGGTTGCCATACCCTCGGCATCCTGCTTGATAGTGCCTATCATCGAGCCGGACTTGATAGCCGACTTCGCAGCATCTGTTGCGTCAACGCCGAACACGGGGATAACAGTCTTGCCGTCCTTGTTGTAGCCCGCGGTCTGAAGAGCAGATATTGCGCCGAGCGCCATCTCGTCGTTATTCGCGATAACGAGTTCGATCATATTCTTGTTGGACTCGGTGTACTGTGCGAGAGCCGTGCTCATATAGTTTGTTGCGGCGGCAGACGACCACAGTCCATCCTGGTCAACGAGGTACTTGTTCTTGTTTGCAGAATCGTAGAACTTGAGCTCGGGCTTTCCGGCAGCCTTGAGAATCGCGTTTGCGTCCTCAACGCCGTACTTTGTACGCGCGATGGCTTCCATGTTGCCCTCCTGACCCTTGAACATAACGTAGCTGATGACGCCGTCGTTGTTGAGGTCGAGCTTGCCGTAGTTCTTCAGAACATATTCGCCTATCATTTTGCCCTGCATATGGCCTGCCTGCTCATAGTCCGTGCCGACGAATACGCACTTGTCATAGCTCTCGATAACGGACTGCTCAACGGAGCGGTTGAAGAATATAACAGGAACGTTCTTCGCCTTGGCGAGATTGATGATGTTCTGCGCCGCGTCGTTTGAACCGGTGTCAACGACATTGACGATAAGCAGCGAAGAGCCCTTTGCAAGAGCGGTCTGAACCTGCTCCGTCTGCGTGGTCTGGTTGCCGTTGGCGTCATAGTCATTGTAGGTATATCCGCTGTCGCTCAGGATCTTGTCCATCGACGAGCGAACGGTGGAAATATACGCGTCGCTGAAGGTATAATAAAATACGGAAATCTCACCTTTTGTTGAGCCCTTGTCTCCGGAGCCGCCGCCGGACGAGCAGGCGGCAAAGCTGGCTACCATGAGCACTGCCAATAATAATGCTAACAACTTTTTCATAAGATTACCTCCTTAAAAGAATTTCTTCGTTATCAGCATCTTCATTATAGCTTCGGGATTCAAAAAACAGAATGAGATTTTCTATCTAAAATGTATAAAATTTTACGATGTTGTCGAATCAATATATATACTTTGCCGCTTTAGTGAGAAGAAACCGCCCGGATGCTTATTTCTCACATCCGGGCGGTTTTGTTAATCATATTTATCGAAGCCGAAAAGGATCTTCTGAACATCAGCCGAGAACATATTGCTTCGGTCAACGACATAGACATCTGTTTTTATCACGCTCTCGGTCTTCTTGCCCGAGAGTATGTTCGCCGCGTTCATAACGGCGAGATAACCCATGGAAAACGGGTTCTGTACAATGAGCGTATCGAGTTCCCCCGTTTCGAGCATGCCGACACATTCCGTGTTGTTGTCGAAGCCTATCGCGCAGACGCGGTCTTTTAGCCCGAGCTCCTTTATCGCCATTCCAACGCCGAGGGTCGACCATTCGTTGAAGCCGACGAGAAGATTGATCTGCGGATTCTCTTCAAGAAGCTTTCTTGCGCCCGCAGTCGCGCTCTGGGTGTTGGACGAAACGCTGACCATAGCGACTATCCTGGCGTTTTTAACGTTTTTAATTTCGTCCTGAAAGCCCTGCAATCTCTTGCTGCCGTTTTCGGTGTTCTCGCCGTAGTTTACTATTCCGATATTGATGCTCTCCTGCTCTCCGCAGAGCTTCTGCGCGACCTGAGCGGTTTTCAGTCCTGCTGAGTAATTGTCGGTTGCGATAAACAGCTCTTTGTCCGCCGCATCAACATCGCTGTCCACGGTTATTATTTTTATGCCCTTCTCCGCCGCCTTGCGAACAGCCGGGGCATTTTTTTCATAATCTATCGCAGACAGGATAATGACGCCGACATTTCGCGAAACGGCATTTTCTATCATCCTGTTCTGGGTTTCGTAGTCCTCCTCGTTATCCGGTCCCTCGAAAGTGATATCGATATTGAACTCGGTCGCGGCGGAGAGAGCGCCTTTTTTCACATCGTTCCAAAAATCCGATTCGCTCCCCTTTATTATTATGGCGACGCTCGGGGTGTCGGAATCAAAGCCCTGCCCGTCCTTGCATCCGGATAAGCCGCAGAGCAAAAGGACGGCAATCATAATCAGCGCTGCGCTTCTCTTAATATTCATTTTCCCGTCCTTTCTCGATCTTCGGAATCTTTATAGTGACGGTTGTGCCGACATCGAGCTCGCTGTCAATAGAAATTCCGTATTCATCGCCGAAATAAATTTTGAGCCTGTCGTTGACATTTTTAACGCCGATGCCCTTTGAATCGCTCCTGTCTTTTTTCAGGATAGTCTCGCACTGCTCCTTAGTCATTCCGAGTCCGTTATCGGAAACGGTTATCACAATATCCTTTCCGTCACCGTGAACGCAGATGCGTATCTCGCCCTCGTCCACCATTCTGTCGAGCCCGTGATAGATGGCGTTCTCAATAAAGGGCTGAATAGTTATCTTGTTGCACATATATTCGAGCAGACTCTCATCCACATCGAAAGAATAAGTGAACTGATTTTTGTATCTGTAGCTCTGGATTATCAAATAACTCTCGGCGTGGCGCAGCTCGTCGCGGATAGTGATAAACTCGTTTCCGTGGCTGATGCTTATTCTGAACAGCTTTGCGAGGGCGCCGACCATCTCAACCGCTTCTTTGCTGTTATCCTGCTCGCACATCCATTGAATTGAGTCGAGCGTGTTATAAAGGAAGTGGGGATTTATCTGCGCCTGAAGAGCCTTGAGCTCGGTCTTTCTGAGAACTATCTCCTCATTATGCACCTTTTCCATGAGCGACTGTATCATATGCACCATGTGCTCAAACGACGCGGAGAGGGTGCTGAACTCAACTACATTCGCCTTGTCCGCTTTATATTTATATGTTTCCGCCTGCTTTTCAAAGCTCTGCATTGACGAGACGAGACGTCTTACGGGTCTTGTGACCGTCCGCGAAAGCAGGAAATATACAGTGACGGAGATGATAAGACTGAACAGCAGCGCAACAGCCATCCCGACCGCTATCTGCCTTTTGACGGACTGAGCCACTTCGTCGGTAAAGCTGACTCCGACTATTTTCCAGTTGCATGAATTAAGGGACGAAACCGTGTAAATATTGTCTTCTCCCCTGTGGACGCCGTCCGTCATTTCTGAAACTTCGTCGGTATTCTCTTTTTTGATGCCGGAAAAAAGCATCTGCTGCTGCGGATGGTAGACTATCCCGCCCTTTGAATCAATAATATAGCAGTATCCCCTCTGGCCTATGCTTATCTTGTCAATATATTTCGCAATTGAAATAAACTCGAAATTGACGGCGACAAAGACCTGCTTTTGAAAAAGATCTGAATATTTTTTCTTTGCAATGGTCACGACCCACGGGTACTTGTTCTCATAGAGCGTGTCAACATGGGGCTGGGTTATCGCATAGCCGTCCTTGAGGCTCGAAAAAATCGATTTGTCAAAGGACAGATCGGTCGCATTTTTCTTTGCAATATCGCCGCTGTCGTTTTCGGTCAGAAGAATATTGCCGTCGGTGTCATAAATCGTTACGCAATAGATATCGTCCTCAAGCCTCGCCGCAGTTGAAACAACTTTTTCAATCGACTGCAGGCTGTCGCAGCTGTCTGCCTCGTCGCAAAGGTTGTCCAGCTTGTTTTTGATAGACGAGATGTAATTTGAAACCGTGCCGTTCGCCTGCGACACCGACTGCTTTGACGAGACATACGCCGAATTGAACATCGTCCTCTCGTAAAATACACCGAAAAGGAGCGTGGCACCTACAGTAGAAAACATCACACCGAACACGACTATTGCGATTATGAGCGTTGACAGTTTTATTCCGGCGCGTTTAAATATCTTTCCCACCCAAACGCTCCTCTCTGTATTTGTTCGGCGAGACCCCGTAATATTTTTTGAAGCAATAGCTGAAATAGTGCTGATCGCTGTAACCGCACTTCTGCGATATTTCAAATATCTTCATCGAAGTGCACAAAAGCAGATCGCTCGCCGCTTTCATCCGCCTTTCGGTCACAAGGGCAACAAAATTCTTTGACTTTTTCTTTTTTATCAGCGCGCTCAGATAGTTCGGGCTGACGCCCAGCTTGTCGCTCGCGTCCGTCAGGGATAGATCTTCGTTCATATATTCCTCGTTGATTATCTGCAGCGCATGGTCGCAGAGAGCCTCGCTCTCATGCCTCTGCGAACGGGAGATAATATCCCTCGCGTCAAGGCAGAGCGAAACAAGCTCGTTTTTATACTGCTCGTTAAAGTCGAAGGACAGGCGGGACATGAACGAATTGTTGGAGGTAAACAGCTCCGCAGCGGCGTTGCCGTCCGGCAGAACGCTGACGCATCTGTGCGCGGTGGCAAGAATCTGAATGATAATATAATCAATGCCCTCGCGCGTCTTTCCGGAAAGTATCTCGTCAAGGAACGACTTTATCTCATCCTTGCTCCCTATCTTCAGAAGCTGTTCGAGCTTATAGACGGATTTTTCGGCATTTTCAAACTCGTGTGTGCTCTTGCGCTCCTGGTCGTTGATATATCGGATGTTGCCCGTGCCGTCGGAGGTATAGCGCCGCGCCGTGATAGCCTGAGTGCAGGCGAGCGCCAAAAGAGACGGATCCTGAACGGTCTCGCTGATGCCGATAGTACAATTCTGATTCAACAGCTTTTTTGCGCTCTGCACAAGTTCGATAACGGGGAGTCGCAGTTTTGTTGACATCTCTTCCGGCTCGCTTGTTACAAGAGTAATTATTCTGCCGTTGACAAAGAAGCTTTCGCACAGAGCATATTTATTGAAAATACTGTTGACAAAATCGATATGCTGCTGAGAGGTGCAGGTCTTGCCCGTGTTTGCCTTGAATTTTGAAGCAATGACGCTGTAGCAGTCGCCGTCGCTTTTGATTATTCCGAGCTTTTTGGCATTCTCAGTTAAGTCGTCCGATGCATAGACATCCTCGCCCGTACCGAGTAGGAGCGGAAGCAGAAATTCCGCCTTTTCCAGCCGCAGAGAGATATCTTCGTTTGAACCGCCGCTTTTGAGCAGTTCAAACTCCCTGTCCATCTCGGCTCCGATTTTTTCAAACTCCTCGGTGAGCTCGGATGCGGAAACAGGTTTGAGAAGATATCTTATGACATTGTATTTGAACGCTTCCTGAGCGTATTCAAAGTCGTCGTACCCGCTCAGGATAACAAATTTCGTCGCCGGTCTTATTTCGCGGGTCCTTTTCGCAAGCTCAAGTCCGGTCATAAGCGGCATTTTGATATCGGTCAGAACAAGATCGGGTTCAAGCTTTTCGAGAAGATCGAGCGCCTCTATTCCGTTTTCGGCGCCGCCGACAACCTCAAAACCCGCTCTCTGCCAATCGACATTGCCTATAACCGCCTCTCTCTGGCGTATCTCATCGTCAACTACAAGCACACTGTACATAATCATGACCTCGCACAAAAATCATTTGTTTTATGTATACCGACTTTGCGGCGCATCCGGCAGAAATACAAATCATAACAGTATTTTTCGGATGCCGCTTCTGATTTTATTATATAAAAACTTCCGATTATTATCAAGATTTAACTTTTTCGCGGTGTCACGCCGGAAAAAATCAAAAAGATATAACAAAAGCAAGCATTGCCATATATCTGACAGTGCTTGCTTTTCATTAAATTCCAAAATCTTATTCTGACTTCTCCCAAAACCCGCCGCATATCTGCCAGACGGATTCGTTTTCGTAGTGTTCGCGTATGCTCTTTTTTGAGTAGGCGGAGATATTATTTTTATCTGCTCCGGCGTCTATAAGCAGCTTCAATATGCGCCTTTTATCGCGCCCATCTTCTGATCGACTGTGACGCCCGGAAAGTTTCCGACGTGCTGATTAGAGCCTGTCAGTGCGTTAAAGAGAGTTGTCTTTCCGCAGTTTTGATTACCTACGAGAGCAAATATCATTTTGCGTCCTCCTCGGCTCTGACTTCTATCTTTTTCGCATCGTCAACGCGGAGCGTCAGCTCATAGCCGCGCACCATTATCTCTATCGGATCGCCCATCGGCGCGACCTTTTGAAGCGTCACACGGGTTCGCGGAATGAGCCCCATATCGAGCAATCTGCATCTGAGCGCGCTCTCCCCTGCTTTCATCTCATTAAGCGTCATATTATCCTCCCGGAAAAGTAAGCCTTGCTTAATTTTAATTTTTTACTTCAAGTAAACGCTTGTCAAGAAATCGAGACAGAAAGACGGCAAAAAAATCCTGCCCCGCCGACGGTTCGTACAGTCGGCGGGGCGGGTTCGTTTAATCGGAAGATTTTCTTTTTTGCTGCCGTTTTAAAGCAGGGCGCGGTTTACGCACGCTCGAGTATCATCGTGCCGAGGTTATAGAGAAGGCAGTCATCCGGCAGAAGTGAAATCTCCGCAAAGGAATCAACCTTTTCGCCCAACACCTCGCCTTGAATCCCGGTGTCATAGTAGAACTTTCCGTCTTCTTCCTTCCATACGGTACTCTCCAAAACCGCATATCCGTTTTCGCGGATGTCCGCGCCCTGCTTTTTCGCCTCTTCGCGCACCTCTTCGGGCACGAATAAGAGCGTGTTGAGCGTTCCGTCCGGTGCAAATTCCATGATATATTTGCACATCTGGACAATTTCGGCATACATATCGTTATCGACCTGACTGTCTGCCGTAAAGACTTTCTCGCCGTCCGGGGTAACCAAATGCATTTCCCTGACTTTCCAAAGCCCGCAAATATCCATATTATTTTCCTCCTGTTATGCCCACGGGTCGGCTTCCTTCGGGGTGCGCACGCCTGCCAGCAGGTACTGCTCCCACAGGAACCACTTGCCGTCGGAGCCGCGCTGGCGCATCTTAATGGGACGGGGATCGTCCGCACCGCCGCAGGGAATGAACAGCTTCATGTAGTCCTTCTCCTCGCCGGATACGTGATTGCTCTCAATGATGATTGTATATGGCTGAGAGGGAGTGTAGTTATTGTCGGGCGTTGCGCCTACGAAGTAGGTGAACGGGAGATAGGTCTTGCCGTCGCGGAAGCGGTCGTTGAGGAAGGATATCTCCTGACCGTTGAGCGGACGGGGACCTCTGAGCCAGTTGAGCATCTCAAGGCCGATATTCTTATCCGCCGCATAGGCGCAGAGGGCAAGGACGGTCAAAGCCGCCGTCTTAAACGGTGTGTCAAGGCTCGCCTCGGGGAGCGCCTGCATTTCGGCAAGGCTCTCGGGCAGAGAAGCGAAGGTGAACTGCTCTCTCTTGTTGCCTATCGACTGTATGGCAGAGGTCGCCGCCTGCTGCGCCGTGCTCTTAAGCTTATCAAATATACTCATATAATCTCCCCTTTTTCAAATGCTATTGCTTCTTTTTCCTGAGGGCAACTGCCACTCCGGCTATTATGCCGCCTATTGCAAGGCAGGCTATCGCTATCAGGACAACCGCCTTCACGGAGAGTGTTTTCCCCGTGCTGTCCTGCTTCGCGGCCGTGATGGACTCGACGGAGCCGGGCTCGCCTATATCGGTTTCCATACCGAATGCGCTTTCGTCAGGCGCCTTAACGCTGTCCGGCTCGGAGGTCTTTTGAACCCCGGAGGTTTTATCCGCGCCCGGGGTCACCGGGGCGGGCTTCTGTGTCGGCGCGGCCTTTTCGACTACCGTGACGGGAATGACGCTCGAATACGCCTTACCGCCGAGCTTTGTCTCAACATAGCAGACATAGTAGCGCGTCCCGGCCTTTCCCGTGTCGCAGACGAGAATAGGATCTTCCTCCGGGTACCCCTCGTTCGCGCCTATGGCTACAATATCCTTGAGCTTGCCGGTAGTTGTTTCATACCATAAATATGACTTAACCTCGTCACCGTCCGATGCCTTGGCGTCGCAGTAGAGCTTGAGGACCTTGCCCTTTTCCACTCTGACCGACGCCGACACTTTAAGCTCCGGCGGGAACTTGCTTCCTCCTACGGAGATATAAGCCCTCGCCGAGGTCACGCTGCCGGTTTTGTTCGAGACGATACAGTAGATTTCCGCCCCGTCAAGGGCGCTCCCGATACCGTTGATAAAGAAAGTATTTCCTTTATCGTTCGAGCCGTAGCCGCTTCCGAGAACACCGTCCTGCCACGAATGACCCTCGGCAAAGGACTTGTTGGTGTCATATGTAACGCCCTTGTACACGATGAACCAATGGTAGGAAAGATTATCTCCCGCTGCCTCTACGCTCCAAGATGCCGCACTGTTTTCCGGGAAGGTTCCGTTCTGCGGCTGACGGGTAATCACTATATTACCCGCAGCAAGCGACGGGGTTAACGCAAATGTCGCTAAGATGAGAATGAAGATTAAAACTGCTGTTGCTTTTTTCATAGACACCTCGCTTTCTTTGCGGCGGCTCAGAACTTACCGCCTCCGCCGCCGTGTGTCTCTCCGGAGGAAGATGTATGCGTACTGCTTCCGCCGGAGCTGCCGCTGTCAGTATTCTTCGGTTTTGCCGTGCGCGTAACGGTATTGTACAGAAACGTGTCCTTGCTCTCCGTTATATTAAGGCTGCCGCTCTTCATATAGTCGCCTGCCGCCGCCTGGAAGCGCACTGTCTTGAGCTGCGCTTTCATCCTGCCGACTATAAACATCGCAAGGCCGATACCCACCAAAATCGAGATCACAATCCAAACTATCGAAAGAGGTTCCTTGGGCAGATTGCTCTTGTCGTAGGGCTCTCCCTCTCTTGACTTTGTGATGAAATCATCGGAGAGCTCGGCAAAGGTGTTGAATGCGGCGGCATAGTTGCCGTCACCCAAATCATCTACCATCTGCTCGCCGATATACTGGATTCCGGCATCCGTAAACGCGGTTATGCCGTAGCCGCAGGTGGATATCCACCAGTCGCGGTCCTCCATGCTGACGAGGAACAGCAAACCGTCTCTTTTTTCTCCGTAGCCGTATTTGCAATAATCATAGATATCGTCGGCATATTCCATGGGCTTTTTGCCGTCCAACGTATTGGTCGTCACGACTATTACATCCATTTTCTGACGTTCGCTGAGTTCGTCGAGCGTTTTTATAAGGGCTTCTCTCTCACTTTCCGAGAGGAGCTTCGCCATATCCTGAACGCGCTCGTATTCGCTTACAAAGCCGTCCGCATCCACCGCAAAAGCCGGGATAACCGTGCAGAAGCAGAGGGCAAGGACAAATATCATCGCAAGTATTCTCTTTTTCATTGTTATCCCTCCTTTACAGTATTCCTGCAAAATGCAGAAGCCACGCAATGCCGCAGGCGGCAGCGCTGAGCGCCGCGGCGAGTCCCACCGTCCACTTTGTGGCGGCCGACTTATCGAGCGGAAGATTGCCGACGAATTTGCCGGTCTGTCCGTTCATGGCAAAGGTATATTTTTCTCCGTTCCAGGTTGTGTTCAGCAGCCACACGGGATAGAGCGCATACTTTGCCTTTCCGCCATGGAACTGCACCGAGCTGCTCTCGGCATTGACCGTTGCATAGCCCTGAACCGTCGAGGCAAAGGCATCCTCCGTGGAGCGCCTGATGCGCTGATTGGCGCGGTCGATGCTCTCCTCGGCGGTCACATCGTACTTATCCGCAAAATAGCCCGCAAGATAAGCCGTCTGGAAATCCAGAGCATCGGAATAATCGTAGGGCTCGACGGACTCCATGAGATCGTCCGGCATTTTGGATGAGCCGTCCACCGGGACATGCTCAAAGCCGACGCTTCCGCCGCGATGAATCATATAATAGCTCGTCTCGGTGTATCTGTAATCCTCGTCGCTCCATGTGCGAACCTTGGTTGCACGGTAACGCACCTGCGCGTCGACATCGGTATCAAAGAGCCAGAACGGGACATAGACGCCCTTTACCTCGTCGATATGATTCTGATCCTTGAAAATCTTGGGCAGAAGCTTCTTTCCGTTGAGGTGCTTCATCAGCCCCGCCTTTGCCGCCTTCTTATCGAGCTTGAACGGGATCACGATGTCGGGCTTGAGCAAGCCCGCGAACTGGTTCATCATGACTACCGGATTGCCGCAGAACGGGCAGGACGTTGCCGCCGTATTGGCATCGCCCACTATTTCTCCGCCGCATGATTTGCATACATAAGAGCGTAACCCCTCAATCTCGCTCTCCTGCCACTCGCTGCCCGCAGAGGTCTCCCATTCCATATTGTCCGCCTGTTCGCCCTGAAGCTCGGCGTCATAGCTCTTGAGCGCATCCATTTCAAACTCAGTGCCGCAGAAAGGGCACTTCATCTTCTGGAGCGTGCTGTCAAAAGCTATTGCGCCGCCGCAGCAGGGACATTTATATTCCTGCAAGGTTTGCATTGAAAAACTCCTCTCTTAAAAGAACATTAACCGTCAAGCGTCTTTATGTTTTTACCGCCGCAAAAGCCGCATGGAATTTTCGGTACCGGCATAAAGAAAAGTCGAACTAACGGTATTTTGTTTTTTGCCGTTTTCAAAAGCTGTTCATTGTATTTGCAGCTACGCAGGTCGGCGATACACACAAATGCGCGGTTCTTTTGCCGAAGATAAATCTTACAGCCCACCTGCGTAAACGCCGTAAAACCGATATCCTCCGCCGCATTAATATCGGCTCCGAAGCCTTTAAGCTTCTTTTATCCGTCTTTTTCTCTCGGCACGAAGCAATGACCTGCCGGCCGCAAGCTCATCGCCCCTTTCCGTCAAGCCGTTTTTTCGGCAAGCTGATTTGTTTATTCGCTTTTTGCAGCGCCGCGAAAGGCTTGGATCGGGCGGGAATCGAGCCGCATTAAACCTCCGCCTTTCGGGACGCCGATTACCACTGCTTTATCAGGCGAGCGGCTTGCCGCATTCCGGGCAGAATTTGGGCATAGCCTGACCGGGCGCGGGCGACCAGCCGCAATTCGGGCAGCCGCTAACCGAAGCGGGCTTCAGAGAGCCGCAGTTTGCGCAGAATTTGCCTGTATTCTGTGCGCCGCAGGACGGGCACATCCAAGCTGCCGCTGCCGCCTGCTGCTGAGGCGCGGGGGCTGCCGCATATCCGGCCGAAGTCGCTGCCGCATAACCTGCCGCGGGGGCGGCTGCATATCCCGCTGCGGGGGCTGCCGCATATCCGGGGGCGGGATTCGACGGTCTGTCGCCGCCGTATACCGTGCGGTTCATCATGCCGTCGCCGTCCCATGTGCGGTAACGGTTATCACGGCGCAGAAGTATATCCTTGAGCTCGTTCATCTTGCGCTCATACTCGCGGTAGAGGTCGGTATACGGGCTGTCGGGGCGGCTGCCGTCGCTTATCTCAAGCTCGATACTGTCAAACCACGGGGAGTTCACGCGGATAACCACATCGAACTCATAGTCGCACTCATAGCGGGGCGGCTGATAGCTCTTTCTGTTTCCGTCGGAATCCTCGAAGAATATCTCTTCCCTGTTTTCTTTTATATTTGTGTCGACCGCAACAACCTGCGAAAGCTTAATGATATCGGGATTGGCGCTGCGCCAATTCGAGCTTCCCGTAACGATAAACGCCTCGGAGACGGTGCTGATATACACTTTTTTGCTTCCGTCAAACATTATGTCGGGGTTAAAATCTCTGACGAGTTTCTCGTTTTCCTCGCGGTAAGCAAGCTGACGCTTGATATCCTCGACCGTCGAGCGGCGGCGTTCGCTGAAGAACGGAGACAGCTTCGCGGCGCAGCTCTTGCAGAGATTGCCGTCTTCAAGCTTGCGGTTTCCGAGAAGTCCTATTTTCTCGCCGCAGATATCGCAATATTTCTTATCAAATAATCCCATAGTGTTTCCCTCCTGTTATTTTTTCGGTCGCAGTAACGACCAGTTTTGCGCTGTCAGCCTGCAAATCGTATCATAAGAACGATTTCAACAGCTCGAACAGCTCTTTTTCACCCATGCCGTTATATTTCATCGAAATAACGCTGCCGTCGGGCAGAAGCCGGCCTACGCAAAGCAGACTGTCCGCTTCGTCATACACATTCTCTCCCGCCTCTGTCCCCGGTTGAGGCTGTCAAGCACAGCGTCCTCGGGGATATGTGGCAGATTGGAGATTTTCGGCAAAGCTTGCTTTTTCGCTAAGCGGCGGTGACACCGCACGCCTATGGCAACGCCCAATATGAGCGCCGTGAGCAGAATCAAAATTATGAGCAGCGCCTTCATCGGCCGTCTTATTTTTTATCGCTATCGTCAAATATATCTCCGCACTCGGGGCAGAACTTCGGAGGATTGGATGGATCCTCGGGCTCCCAGCCGCACTTATCGCAGCGGTAGAGAGGAGCGCCCTCGGGCTTTTTGGCTCCGCAGTTCTGGCAGAACTTGCCCTTATTGACGGTTCCGCACGAGCAGGTCCAGCCGTTTGCGTCAGCGGGTTTCGGGGAGCCGCACTCGGGGCAGAACTTGCCTGTCGCGGTAGCGCCGCACTGACATTTCCAAGCGCCTGCCGCCGGCTCGGGAGCGGGCTTCTTTCCGCCGCAGTTCGGGCAGAAGTTACCGGACACCATATTGCCGCACGAGCACTTCCAGCGCGCCATATCGGGGCCGCCCGTCGGCTGCTGCGCCGCCTGCTGCTGAGCCTGCTGCTGTTGCTGCT
>ENA-UOJL01001870-UOJL01001870.1-human-gut-metagenome-genome-assembly--contig:-P47-NODE-1870-length-19653-cov-5.235636_pt1 | contig 19653 bp, 15 predicted proteins | sample MGYA00242347_ERZ723894 | MGnify/ENA metagenome assembly ERZ723894
CTGCTGTTTATTATTATCATAACGCAATGACAGGGAGAAAGAAATCCTTTCTTCCTCCTGCATCAAAAACAGCGAGGATATTCCCCGCTGTTTTTGATCATGAGCGTTCCAGGAACGCTTCGTCGTTTTCTTCCTCTTCTTCGCTCTCGTCCTCTTCGATCGTCTCAGGTGACTGCGGCGAACGGCAGAGCACATAGGCCGTGATCAGCGAAGCGATCGGCACAGTGAGCACGATGCCCAGCGATCCGCAGATGCCCTGCGCGATCTCCATGCTCAGGAAGTTGCTGTTGAACAGCTGATTGAACTGCACATCATAGGAAAGAAAGACGAGCAGGGTCAGGAAGGAGCTTCCGGTGAACGCCAAGATCAGCGTATTGCACATCGTTCCGATCATATCCTTGCCGATCTCGATGCCTGAGCGCAAAAGCTCTCTTGAGGTCAGCGCAGTATTGTGGCGATACACCTCATACAGCGAGGAGACGATGGACATGCCGGTATCCATGATGGCGCCCAGCGAGGAGATCAGCACGCCCGCAAACAAGATGTCCTTGACGCGCAGGCCTGTGGATTCGCCGATCAGGATCAGCCCTTCGCTCTCTTCTGCGCTGAAGCCGTCCAGATGCATCATATTGGACAGGATCAAAAAGAAGATCAGCGATACGATGACGCCGGCCACGGTGGACACGATGGCCGCGTAGGTCTTCTTGCTCTGGCCATTGAGCAGCAGCAGCGTCACGGTGACGGAGAGGATCGCGCACAAGATGCTGACCGCGATCGGAGAATATCCCGAGAATACCATCGGCAGCAGCACGCAGACGACCAGATACAGGCTGTATGCCAGACCGAGGATCGCCTTCACGCCCTTGCCCTTCGCGATGAGCACGATGGCCAGGATGAGCACGGCGATGCCGAATGCCATCGGGATGGAGCGGTCATAATTGTACAGCGTGTAATATGGCTCGATCCCTTCCGGCTCATCGACATTGATGATGACCGACATGCCCTCGCTGACTTCGCACTGGTGCGTATTGGAGACATAGTTGGTCACTTCGATCTCTTCTCCCTGGTATTCCCCTTCATCCAGCCGGATGATCAGATCCTGCGTGCCCACGTTGATGTCAAGGTCTTCTTCATAGGTCAGGTTTTCTGCAGTGACCTGCATGACCGTTCCTTTCACATATTCCAGCGTGGTGCTGTTAAAGCGGCTGTATGACTCCATGCCGTATGTCTGAAACAACATAGCGCCGGCGATCGTAAGCAGGATGATCACGATCACCCATCGGTTATCTCTCAGTTTCTGCATTTCAAGCATCCTTCCTAAAAAATGAAATCAATAGCGAAGAGCTCTCCCCGCTATTGATCGTCGTGTTCAATCTGTATCGCGCAGACTACGCTTTGCGTCGGCGTGCGGCAATCGCCACACCAGCTGCGCCCAGGATGAGCGCTGCTGCCGCTGCGCTCGTGCCTGCTGCTGCGGTGTCGACGTCGTCTTTGCCATCGGCCGGCTTCTGCTCATCATCGCCGCCCTGGCCGTTGTCTTCGCCCGGATCTGCCGGATCCTGCGTGGTCGCTGCGTCATATGCGCTCTGCAGTGCCGTATATGCTTCGTTCACCGCATCCTGCGTTGCCTTCTCATCGGCCAGCACGCTCTTGGCTGCTTCCAGCGCGCTCTGCAGTGCCTGCCACTCTTCTGCCGTGCAGTCTGCCTCGCTCACCTGCTCTGCCTTCTCCACAAGTCCTTCCAGCTCGCTCTTGTCTGTGTCGATCTTGTTGATCGTGAACGTATCCAGCACTTCCATCGTATCCATGTAGTATGTCGTCATCGTGTAGGATGTATCCGTCACATCGATGTCGGTGATCGTCCGGCGGTAGCTCTGATCCATCACTGCGGAGTATGCTGCTTCCGGCGCCTTGATGTCATAGTACTTACTTCCGCTCGCGGAGTTTGCGGTCAGATACAGCACGCCTTCCGGATTCGTCACTTCGCTCTGCACGCCCTGGGAATCATCCGGCGTCGTGCCATTCATCATGTATGTTCTCGTGTATACGTGGTCATGGCCCATCAGCACTACATCGATATCCAGCTCGCTGAGCATCGGCGGCAGCTCCTCGCGGCGCTCGATGATGTCGCCGTCATCTACGTGGGATGCCGTGGAGTATACAGAGTGGTGGAATACGACCGTCTTCCATCTCACATCCGGATTCTGTGCGATCGCGCTCTCCAGGAATTCCTTATGCTCTGCCGTGGAGCGGTTGTTGGAGTTGATCACCATGAACAGCGTGTTGTCATAGACGAACCAGTAGTCCGTTCCCGCTGTCGTCGCACCGAGCTGCGTGCTCTCATTCGGCAGGTTGAAGTGCTCGTTGTATGCGGCAGATCCGCTGTCGTGGTTACCGATCGTCGTCGCGCTCGTCAGATAGGTCAGCGCATCGTTCAGGTAGCCGGTGTACTGTGTTTCATTGTTGTTGGTGTTGACCTGGTCGCCGGCAGATACCAGGAAATCCGGATCCAGCTGTGCGATGGCCGTATCGAGCGTCTCATCCCAGCCTACGGTATCGGTCTCCGTATTGCCTGCGCCGATCTGCGGGTCACCGGCGAGGATGAAGCTGAAGCCCTCATCGAAGTCACCGGTCTCAAAGGTATAGATCTGGCTGACGGTGTCGCCATTGACCACACGGTACACATACGCTGTGTTTTCTTCCAGGTTGGTCATGGTTGCCTGATTGCTGTAGAACCCTTCATCGTTGGTGGCGATGGAAGTCGCAGCGGCTTCGTTATACTGTGCCGGGAACAGGCCGTCCTGCATATCAGACTGCTTTGCCCACTGCACGCTGCCTGCCGTATCGACATTCGCATACCAAGTCAGGTTTCTGCTTGTCTCATCTGATCCGACCATCAGGATCACTGACTTCTGCACGGTCTCGAACACCTCATTGCGGTTGGCGTTCAAGGATTCGAACTCAAAGTAGATATCTGAGCTTGTCTCGCGGTCGTTGTGCAGTTCCATAGCGATCACGTTTTCGCCCTCGACGAGATATTCCTGGCACTCCTCTGCGCTCAGTGAGATCTCGTGTTCCTCCGGCGCACCCTGTCCGTGACCGGAATAATACAGGTTGTCCCCATCAGGCTGTGCGCTCAGATTGGAGAATACCTCATGGCCGTTGATGTAGACGGCCGCTTCATCATCGCTGTAGAATGTTCCGCTCAGCGAAGTGATCTCGCTGATATTTTCCAGCGTCACGCTCGTGCGGAAGAAATAGGTCGGAATATCTTTGTTTTCCTCATAATACTGATTCAGCAGCACCGTCGGCATATAGCCGCTCACATCCGCAAGTTCTCCTCTCTTTGCCCCGAACTTGCCGGCTGCTTCCTTCCATGCACTGTCATCAAATGTACCCAGCGTCCATGCGTTCAGCGCGCCTCCGGCTGCCGGATCAGTGTTGTCATCCAGATATTTCCAGCTGGTTCCCTGATCGATCATGACCGTCGTATCCTGCGCTTCTTTCGTGTCCTGCACTTCTGCATGGACCGGCGTAAATGGCTGTGTGTTCATCAGCACGCTTCCGCCTCCCAGGATCACGGCAAGTGATGCAAGGGAAAGCTTCGCTGCAGTGTTCTTTTTCATGTCTCTGCTCTTCCTCCTGTTTACACGCCTTATTTTAGGGAATCCAAAGTCAAAATCAATAGACCTTACAATGATTTGACAATTTGAAAATGTTCGTAATATTTATGATATATGCACGTTAATCCTTTGTTATATCCATGTAAAATCTCAGGGCGTCTGCGCTTCATCCAGAAATGAAAAAAGACAGCCCGGCTGATGTGTCAGACTGTCTCTTGTTCATGTTTATGTTGTCTTATGCCTTGCGTCTGCGTGCGGCAATCGCCACACCAGCTGCGCCCAGGATGAGCGTCGCTGCCGCTGCGCTCGTACCTGCTGCTGCGGCCGTATCGACCTGATCGCCGTCTGCCGGCTTCTGCTCGTCTGCAGGGTCCTGCGTGTCATCGCCGCCCTGGCCGTTGTCTTCGCCCGGATCTGCCGGATCCTGCGTGGTCGCTGCGTCATATGCGCTCTGCAGTGCCGTATATGCTTCGTTCACCGCATCCTGCGTTGCCTTCTCATCGGCCAGCACGCTCTTGGCTGCTTCCAGCGCGCTCTGCAGTGCCTGCCACTCTTCTGCCGTGCAGTCTGCCTCGCTCACCTGCTCTGCCTTCTCCACAAGTCCTTCCAGCTCGCTCTTGTCTGTGTCGATCTTGTTGATCGTGAACGTATCCAGCACTTCCATCGTATCCATGTAGTATGTCGTCATCGTGTAGGATGTATCCGTCACATCGATGTCGGTGATCGTCCGGCGGTAGCTCTGATCCATCACTGCGGAGTATGCTGCTTCCGGCGCCTTGATGTCATAGTACTTACTTCCGCTCGCGGAGTTTGCGGTCAGATACAGCACGCCTTCCGGATTCGTCACTTCGCTCTGCACGCCCTGGGAATCATCCGGCGTCGTGCCATTCATCATGTATGTTCTCGTGTATACGTGGTCATGGCCCATCAGCACTACATCGATATCCAGCTCGCTGAGCATCGGCGGCAGCTCCTCGCGGCGCTCGATGATGTCGCCGTCATCTACGTGGGATGCCGTGGAGTATACAGAGTGGTGGAATACGACCGTCTTCCATCTCACATCCGGATTCTGTGCGATCGCGCTCTCCAGGAATTCCTTATGCTCTGCCGTGGAGCGGTTGTTGGAGTTGATCACCATGAACAGCGTGTTGTCATAGACGAACCAGTAGTCCGTTCCCGCTGTCGTCGCACCGAGCTGCGTGCTCTCATTCGGCAGGTTGAAGTGCTCGTTGTATGCGGCAGATCCGCTGTCGTGGTTACCGATCGTCGTCGCGCTCGTCAGATAGGTCAGCGCATCGTTCAGGTAGCCGGTGTACTGTGTTTCATTGTTGTTGGTGTTGACCTGGTCGCCGGCAGATACCAGGAAATCCGGATCCAGCTGTGCGATGGCCGTATCGAGCGTCTCATCCCAGCCTACGGTATCGGTCTCCGTATTGCCTGCGCCGATCTGCGGGTCACCGGCGAGGATGAAGCTGAAGCCCTCATCGAAGTCACCGGTCTCAAAGGTATAGATCTGGCTGACGGTGTCGCCATTGACCACACGGTACACATACGCTGTGTTTTCTTCCAGGTTGGTCATGGTTGCCTGATTGCTGTAGAACCCTTCATCGTTGGTGGCGATGGAAGTCGCAGCGGCTTCGTTATACTGTGCCGGGAACAGGCCGTCCTGCATATCAGACTGCTTTGCCCACTGCACGCTGCCTGCCGTATCGACATTCGCATACCAGGTCAGGTTCCTGCTTGTCTCATCTGATCCGACCATCAGGATCACAGACTTCTGTACGGTCTCTCCTGCTTTGGTCTCTACATCGTTTTCGTTCTGCGTTTCCGCATGAACCGGCGTATATGCCTGGGTGTTCATGAGGATCGTTCCGCCGCCCAGCATCACAGCAAGTGACGCGAGGCCGACTTTTGCGGCTGTCTTTTTCTTCATCACAATGAATTCCCTCCTGTTTTCACATCGTTTATTCTAATCTTCCAGAAGACAAAATCAACCGAACTTACAATGGTTTAACAATTTGAAAAAAATGATCATCTGTGTATGATCGAAGTAAAAACGACATCAAATTCCGGTTAAGAAAATGCGGTCTTCCCCATCGTCTTCCCTGGTTTTCCCGCGCATAGAAAAAGATGCCCGCGGGCATCTTCACTTCGATCTTACATCGATCTGATCAGCAATCTGAGGCTTCTCCATAGCTGCAGCCATGGGAAGCGTTTTCTTTTTCGGCATCTGTGATCACCAATACTTTGCCGATCTGCTGTGTCTGTGCGTCATAGCTGTCCGGATCATAGACGATGAGGATCTCTGCGCCTTCCTGCAGCTCTTCATCGAGATGCTCTTGCACATGCGCATCCAGCGTGAACCGCACGCTCTCCCCGGCCTTGATCTCCCCGGAATCCTCCGCGGCAGTCACGACGATCGCTTCTTCGTCCCGGCTTGAGACAGCAGCGGTGAGCTCGGGGCGGAAATAGGCTTCATTGCATTCCTGCAGCAGATCGCGCAGCGTTTCGGCAGCCTCTTCGTCCTGTGCGATGCGGACGGATCCCTCATCCGGGCCGCGCACGCCGATCATGGCATCATCGCCGCAATAGAAGGACAGCGTGCCGTCTTCCTCTTCCACATCGATGCGGACGCCCTCCGGCGTCTCTTCATCTTCGGCAGAAGCAAAGGACAGCGAAGACAGCACTTCCAGCAGATCATCCTGCAGCGATCCTGACACCGGTGTGCGTTCGGTCTCGAAATCAGCCTGCACATATATGGCCTTTACGCTGTCCGGCTGAATGAGCGCACGCTGACATCCGCACAGCAGCAGCGCACCGGCAAGCAAAATACTGATTTTTTTCATCGGGCGTACCTCCTGCCCCATTATACCATGAGATCACGATCCGACATAGCTCTGTGAAACGGTTTCTGTCGTCAGGTGTTCTTCCTCGGAAAACTGCGCGATGCTCGCGCTGTATTTCCGCAGCAGGCTGCCATCCGGATCAAAGAGGAAATACTCTCGGTTTCCGCCGCCGCTGGCGCTCGCATAATCGAACTGGATGTCCAGGGTCTGCGGCGATTCCTCGATGCCCTCATCGGAATTATCCTTGGCGTCATCGATGACCTGTTCCTGGAAATCGCGCATCACTTCGATGAGCGCATCATCTTTTCCGGCGCTGATCCATGTCGTCGTCAGGGTCACGGTCTGTCCTTCCTCATACTGATCCATGGTGATGATGAGCCGGTAACGCTCGGCATCTGCCGGGATAAGCTCTTGGATCAGGCCGAAGCCAGAGGTCTGAACGGATGAGACCTGAAGCAGGAACGCGCATACGGCCAGCAATGGCAGCGCGATCAGCTGCCGCAGCCGGATCCGCACCTGGCGCTGCGCGATGAAGCTGAGCAGCAGGAAGAAGAAGGCAGCGGCGACGAACAGCATCTTCCCGAAGGCGGCATCGTCCGTATCGACCGCATACAGAAACAGACCGAGCGTCAGCAGATGCGTCATGAGCGGATACATCAGGACGTACGTCGTACGCTGACCGCTCTCCTCGCCCGGCATGGTGATGTATGCCCGATGCGACCAGACGACCAGCAGCACGCTTTCCATCAGCCACACGATCCAGATATACTGCGGAAGACAGATCACGCCCTCCAAGCTGCCGATCGCGCTGCCGAATCCTTCTGCGCAGATCATCCCATAGGAGATCGGCGCACAGATCAGATTCACCAGCCAGCGCACCAGCTCATTGTCCGTCAACAGGCTCATCTGCATGCTCGAGGAATAACCGACCGAGACATCATAGATGCTGCTTGAGATGATCGTATACAGCCCCAGCACGACGATGAGAGGAACGAGCAGGTAAGCGATGCTCATCACGAGGGCATCGCTGCGGTTTCGGCAATGGATCGCGATCCACACATTGAGAGAATACACGAGGATGCTCAGCACCATGAGCTCCGCCGTCGATTGCAGCATATGCAGCATGTCATATGGCGGCATATGCATCAGGAACAGCACGAGGCATTCCAGCGCGATGATCACCGTGATCGGAACAAGCAGCCAGCACAGCCCCGCGGCATAGCGGATGCAAAACATCGTGCTGCGTTTGAGCGGGATGCTGCTGTACATATCCAGCTCCCTTTTGTTCCACAGATGAGAAAACAGATGAGCAGGCAGACAAAAGCCCAGGATGAACATGCAGGCCATCGGCACGAACACCAGTTCGATGAACATGAACGGCGTGTTTCCAAGGTCCTGCAGCGCCAGTGAAAGCAGCGGGAACAGACAGATCAGTACGGCCGCATACAGGATCAACAGGCTGCGGTCCCTGCGCATCTGCCAGCAAAACCAGGAAAAGCTACTGCTCATACACACCATATCCTTTCTGTTCCATCTCGTAGAGGAACACTTCCTCCAGGCTGACGTCTTGTACTTCCAGGATCACCGGATCCAGGGAACGCAGATAGTTGACGATCTTTTCCACATTGCCCTTGACCACCACTTTGACAAAGCGGGACTCTACCCGGATGCTGAGGACATCCAGATGGCTGAACAGCGAACGGTCGACCTCTTTGGCAAACGCCAGCTGGATGGCATGCACATTGCCCTTCACGCTCTCGATATCTCCACTGGTGATCATGTGGCGCTCATCGAGGATGCCGAAGGCATCGCAGATATCCTCCAGCTCGCGGATGTTGTGGCTGGAGATGATCACGGTCATCTGATTTTCCTGCACGCACTGGGCAAGCGCACGCTGGAACATCAGCCGCATCATCGGATCCAGGCCGTCAAAGATCTCATCCAGAAGCAGCAGCTTGGGGCGGATGGCCAGAGCGAAGATGATGAACGCCTGACGCTTCATGCCTTTGGAGAACTGGGACATCGGCCGTTTCTCATCCAGGCCGAACTGTTCCAGATAATGCGCATAGGCATCCTCGTTGAACGAAGGATAACAGCGCTGATAGAACTGCTTCATGTCGCGGATGGAGGCGTTGTAAAAGTAAAACGGCTCATCGCTGATGAACAGGATCTCCTGCTTGACGGCGGGGTGATCGAACACCGGCTCGTTGTTCCAGGTGATGACCCCGCTGTCCTCTCGGTAAACGCCGGCGATCATCCGCAGCAGCGTGCTCTTGCCGGCTCCGTTCGGACCGACCAGTCCGAAGACGCTGCCCGCCTTCAGCTCCAGATTCACCTGATCCAGGACCTGATTGTCCCCCAATTTCTTTGACACACATCGTATATTAAGCATGTGGCTCCTCCTCTCTGTAAATGCGTCTGATCCTGCCTTCCAGATCTTCCGCATCGATGGAATGACGCTTCATGTCGCGGACATAGTCATCGAACTGTGCCAGCTTCTCTTCCCGGACAAGCACCTCGATGTGATCAGAGCGGATGAAGCAGCCCTTTCCCTGTACCTTGTAGATGATTCGTTTTTCTTCCAGCTCCTGATAAGCTTTGGCTACCGTATTCGGGTTGATGCCCAGAGAAGATGCCAGCATGCGCACGCTGGGAAGCTGGTCATCTCCATGCAGGACTCCGGCGCTGATATATTCCAGGATCTGTTTCTTCAGCTGTTCGAAGATCGGGATCCTGCTCTGTGTCTTGATCGAAAACATCACTGCACCTCCTCTTCATCGCTTATCGTGTCATAAACGGCGTAAAAGTCTCCGCCTGTGTCATAATAGCCGATCTCCACACCGGCATCTGCCTGCGGATCCAGCAGCAGATCAAACAGCTCGCCCATGTAGCGGTCGTAGTTCTCCTGCGAATCAATGTCATAGCTGAACTCGCTTTCCAGACCGATCCGGTTGATGAAAGACAATGACATGTTCAGATAATAATCGCTGACCCCGTCTTCCTGACTGCCGGCATCCTCCATCATCTGCTGCTGCAGCTGGCGCATCCGTTCATAAGAGACGCTTTCCGGCGCAAACGTGACGATGAACTCAGAGATCACTTCATTTTCCTGCAGCTCCTTTCCATAGCGCGTGTTCACTTCGGCCAGCTTCTGCTGGTTTTCCTCGCTCAGCACCGAATCCACCGGGGCATACAGCTCCATCTGGATAAAGCCGGATCGCGGAGATTCCTGTACGATGCCCAGTCCGTTCGTATAGACGAAGACAGCAGAGACGGCCGCCTCCATGGCCGCCAGCAGCGCAAAGCCTGCCGCCATATGGAAAGTGAAGCGGATCCTGCGTTTATACAGGAAGTAGACGGACATATAGAGCAGGAAGATCATCACGATCAAGAACAGCGTCCACTCGTTCAGCGAGATCAGATTGAGCAGGGACATCGTGACCACCAGCAGCAGGAAAGGATAGACGGCGTATGAGCGCGAAGGCGAGCCGCATGTCTCACACTTCAGCTGCTCGAACGAGCGCCTCGACCAATAAAACGCCGCGATGGCAAGCAGGATCCACCACAGCCATGACGCCGTCATGAGCAAGCCGGTATTGCCCCGAAAGTACATCCCGCCCAGGCTCAGCAGACTGACGAAGGAAAGCGCCGTCTGCAGCTGTATGTTGGTGATATTGTAAGCGTCTGCCTGGATGAAGAACTGGCTGCGGTCATTGAAGAACGACAGGAAGCTCTGCTGCAGCAGGAACAGCGCCAGCAGCCAGCCAAAGCCGATCAGCACCGCATCCAGCAGCCGCCGGCTGCGCGACACGAAGAACACCGTGATCGCATAGTTCAGCGTCTGATAAAGGATGGACGCCAGTATCGCAGAGATCCCGCTCATGTCATCGGCAGCGGCGCATCCGCCATTGATCGCCGCGATCGGCAAAAGCGCCAGCCAGCCGCTGAACCAGCAGTAATGAAACAGCTGTCTGCGTTTCAGCGGAACGCCCATCATGAAGATGGCCGCATTGCGCTGATAGAGAAAACGAAACTGAAAGATGGCGACGGCCACGGTGAATCCGGAACTGATGATCACCGTATCCCGCACGATGTCGTACCCGCTGAACAACAGCGGGAAAAGCAGGCAGCACATGAACAGCGCAACCACATAATGACGGCCGTACTGACGTGCCATCTGCATCATCCACTGTCTGAATGTCATCATCGCATCAACCTCCAACTGTACTATTTGCAATCATACAGTACCGGATTTTCCGCTTCTGTGCAAGGGCCATGCGTCTTTATGACAAAAGTGTTATATAGAAAAAAAGAGACATCGCCTGGGATATGCCTCTTTCATGGTTCGTTCTTCTCCTGTTCTTCTTCGATCACATAGTCAAAAAACGGATTGATGTGATGATACGCGCAAAAGATCAAATATCCGCTGCCGACGATGACCGATGCGATCCCCAGAAATATATCGAATGCATGCATGTCCTCACTCCTTCCCATCAGTATATGCGCCGCTGATGCGGCTTTCCCTTTACGCTTATACCATACCCCCTATTGTGACATCATCGTTGTCACAATAGAAGATTTCCTCTGCAGCAACCAAAAAACGGACCCTTCACGTTCTGTGTCAAGGGTCCGCATGTTTACAGGATGCGTTCTAACAGGTCCACCGTGGCCATGGCGTCCGCGGTGTAGTGATCCGCATGGATCTCTTTCGCATATTCTTCGCTGAGCACCGCGCCGCCGACCCAGATCGGGCAGATGTTTGGTTCCTCGCGCAGCAAACGGATCGTCTTCTCCATGGAAGGCAGCGTGGTCGTCATCAGCGCGCTCAGGCCGATCGCCTGCGGGTGATGACGGCGGAAGGCTGCCACGACATCCTCCGCCTTCACATCTTTGCCCAGATCGATCACGCGGTAGCCATAGCTCTCCACGACGACCTTGACGATGTTCTTGCCGATGTCATGGATATCGCCCTCCACCGTCGCCATCATGACGACGCCCTTCTGCGGCGCATCGCTGGCAAAGTGTTCCTTGAGCAGGGCAAAGGCCCTCTTGCTCGTCTCTGCGCACTGCATGAGCTGCGGCAGAAAGAGCTTGTTTTGCTCATAGAGTGTGCCCGCCTGATCGAGCGCCGGGATCAAGATCTCGTTGATGATCTCCATCGGCTGCTTCTGGGTGAGCAGGGAGCGGATGGCCCCTTCCACTTCATCCTTCAGCCCATGCAGGATGATCTCCTGCAGCGGCAGGGAAGCATCCGTGCTGAGCACCGTCTGCTCCTGCGCATGTCTGGCGATGTAGAGCGATGCATCCCGGTCATGGTCACAGAGCACATTGAAGGCGTCGATGGCTGCCATGAGCGCCTTATCCAGCGGGTTGATGATCGGCAGGGAAAGTCCCGCCGTCATCGCCATGACCAGGAAGGTCCGGTTGAGCAGCGGACGCTGCGGCAGGCCAAAAGAGACGTTGCTGACACCAAGCGCTGTGCGCACGCCGAGCGCGCGCACCATGCGCAGCGCCCGGATGGTCTCGATGACCTCCGCCTGCTGGGCGCTGGCCGTCAGCACCAGCGTATCGATGATGATCGAACTGGATGGGATGCCATATGATCTGGCCGTATCGATGATGCGCTGTGCGATCGCCACACGCTTTTCTGCCGTATCCGGGATGCCCTCCTCATCCAGGGTCAGCCCGATGACCACGCCGCCATATTTCTTCGCGATCGGGAAGATCTGTTCCATCGTCTCCCGCTTGCCATTCACCGAGTTCATCAGCGGCCGGCCGTTGTAACGCCGGCATGCGGCTTCCATGGCCTGCGGATCGCTCGTATCGATCTGCAAAGGCAGCGTGAGCACTTCCTGAAGCATGGCGATCACCTTCGGTATGACCTTCTGCTCATCGATGCCCGGCACGCCGACATTGACATCCAGCACTTGCGCGCCGGCCTGATCCTGCAGCACGCCCTCTCTGCGCACATCTTCATAGCGCTCTTCCAGAAGCGCCTGCTTCAGCTTTTTCTTTCCGGTGGGGTTGAGGCGCTCTCCGCAGACGACCGGCTGATCGCCGATGCATACGCTGCGCCCGCCGCTGGATACGATGGTGCGATAGGGATGATCGCGGCGCACGCACATCTTAGGCATCTTCTGCCTGAGCAAGGCGATGCCCTGCGGCGTGGTCCCGCAGCAGCCGCCCAGGATGCTCACGCCGCGCTGTGCGTAATCCACGGTGCGCTGCGCAAACTGCTGCGCGTCCATCGCATAACAAGTCACGCCATGTTCCAGATGCGGCAAGCCCGCATTGGGCTGCATGAACACCGGCACATGCGCATGCGAGAGCACCTCTTCCATGATATCGCCGAGCTCATCCGGGCCAAGCGAACAGTTGACCCCCAGCGCATCCACGCCAAGTCCCTCCAGCACATTCACCATCGTGAGCGGATCACAGCCGGAAAGCGTGCGTCCGCTGCGCTCATAAGTCATGGAGACGAATACCGGCAGCGTGCTGTTTTCCTTAGCGGCGAGCACGCCGGCCTTGACCTCGTACAGATCGCTCATGGTCTCAAACAAGATCACATCCGCCATGTCTTTCGCGCAGACGATCATGTCCCGGAACAAAGCATAGGCTTCCTCGAACTTCAGCGTTCCCATCGGCTCCATCAGCTGACCGATCGGGCCGATATCCAGCGCGATGTATGCCCGCTTTCCTTCGGCCTCGACTGCCCGGCGGGCACAGCCAAGCGCAGCGCGGATCATGTCCTGCGCCGCATACCGGCTGTCCTTCATCTTGAGCGCATTGCAGCCGAAGGTGTTGGTCGTCAGGATATCCGCGCCAGCGCGCAGATACTCGCGATGGATGCGTTCGATCAGGGCCGGGTCATCGATATTGTATTCCTCAGGGACAGCGCCGGCAGGCATTCCTGCCTGCTGCAGCATCGATCCCATGGCTCCGTCAAAGAGGAGCATCTCTTTTCCTAGTCGCTGTCGTAACATCTTTCTCCCCGCTTTCTGTATTCACATGCATGCAGGCGGACACATCGTCCGCATTCTTTTGCTTCGCCGGCATCGCCGATGCCGATCAAGCCGATCATCGATTTCTGCGGGGAAAGCGCCCCGCCCTCCTTCACATGGAGGCCGATCTGCTTCGGCAAGGAAAGCGCCATGCCCAGCTGGACATTCAGCGCCAACGGGATATCCCCGTATCCCGGACAAAGACGCGCCGTCCTCTTCTCCGTGATGATCTGCCGCTCCTGCTCATCACAGCATTCCTCCACCCAGGCGCTGAGCATGGCATCCAGCACGCTCATCCTGGCCATATCGATGCAGGCATAATAACGCACCAGGCGTTCTGCCTCCCTGCCCAGCGTGATGGCCACGGCCTCACATGCCCCGCAGTCACGAAAGCTGCGTTCAAGCTGCGCAGAAGGCAGCGCGATATCTGCCTCGCAAATCCGCAGCGGATCATGCGCAAGCGTAAAGCGCGCATGGGTGAATGCCGGGCGTAGCGCGCGCACCTCCTGCTCGCAAGAAGCCAGAAGCTGACGCATCGCATCGTTGAGCGCCATGCCGCTCCCGCCCAGATAGCGCAGCGTGCGCTCAATGAGCATCGCGGAATTCCCTGAGGATCGCATCACAGCGGCGCATGATCTCCGTGGCGATCTGCGGCCGGTTCATGGTGTAAAGATGGATGCCCTCCACCCCGTTGGTGATGAGGTCCATGATCTGCCATGCGGCATAATTGAGCCCTATCTCCTGCATGGCCGCCGGATGTGCGGAGAACCGCTCGATCATCGCAGAGAGCGTATATGGGATCGAACAGCCGCACATCTTGGACATGTTCAGCAGCTGCTTCGCGTTTGTCGCTGGCATGATGCCCGCCAGGATCGGCACTTGGATGCCTCGTTTGCGCGCCTCTCGCAGCAGCCGGTAATAATAATTATTGTCCAGAAAGATCTGCGTGACCAGATAGGATGCGCCGGCATCCGCCTTGATCTTCAGATGGCGCAGATCCGCCTCCAGCGAATCCGCTTCCTCATGCACCTCTGGATAACAGGCGCCGCTGAGACAGAACGCATCCGGATAATTCGCTGTGATGAATGCCGCCAGATCGCTGGCATGACGAAACTCCTGCGGCGCAGTCTGCGGATCATAGCCTTTGGGGTAATCGCCGCGCAGCGCCAGGATGTTCTCGATGCCCTTCTCCTTCAGCTGATCGAGCACGCCCCGCAGGTTTTCCGCCGTGGCGTCGATGCAGCTCAGGTGCGCGACGCTCTCGATCTGCCAGCGCTCCTTGATCATCGTTGCGATCTCCACGGTATTGCGGGTCGTCGATCCTCCTGCGCCATATGTGACGCTGATGAAATCCGGCTTGAGCTGAGCCAGCTGATCGATCGTACTGTAGATCGAAGAGATGTCTCCATCCTTGTTCTTCGGCGGAAAGATTTCAAAGGACAGCGTAGGACGCTGTCTGAGCAGTTCACTGATCTTCATGTTCACTCTTCCTTTCTTTAAAGCAAGACCGGTCTGTATCTCAGGCCGGTCTGTATACATTTAGCTGACGATCGTGCCGTCCGGCAGATCCTTCGTGAGCGTGACCAGATCCAGATCGCGGTCATCTTCCGATGCGGCGCACAGGATCATGCCCTGGCTCTCCACCCCGCGCAGCTTGGCCGGCTTGAGGTTGGTGACGACGATGACGCGTCTGCCGACCATGTCTTCCGGCGCGAAATGCGCAGCGATGCCGCTGACGATCTGACGGGTCTCATCCCCCAGAGAGATCTGTTCCACGAGCAGCCGGTCCGCCTTAGGATGCTTCTCACAGGAGACGACGGTCCCCACCTTCAGCTCGAGCTTGCTGAAGTCATCATACGTAATCTGCGGCTTAGCAGGCTTCTTCTCCTCGGCAGGCTGTTCCTCCTGCTTGCGGTCTGCCTCCAGCTGCTTTTGGAATTCCTCCGCATCGATGCGGGCAAACAGGATCTCCGCCTTCTTGACGACGCACTGTCCACATTCCAGATTGCCGAACTGCGTCAAGCTGTCCAGCGAGCGCTGCTGCGTGTTGAGCATATCGAGGATCTTCTCTGCGGTCTGCGGCATGAAGCTGGACAGCAGCACAGCGGAGAAGCGGATGCTCTCCAGCAGGTTATACAGCACCGTGGCCAGGCGATCCTTCTTCTGCTCATCCTTGCCCAGCACCCACGGCGTCGTCTCATCGATGTATTTATTGGAACGGCGCAGCAACGTAAAGATCTCGCTGATGGCGTCGCCGACACGCAGCTCGTCCATCTTCTTTTCCACCTTTTTCGGCGTCTCCAGCGCCAGCGCGATCAGTTCATCATCCACCGGCTCGCTGACCTTCGGATCGGATACGAGACCGCCGAAATACTTGTTGGACATAGAGATGGTCCGGCTGACCAGATTGCCCAGGATATTGGCCAGATCAGCGTTCACGCGCTCCACCATCAGATCCCAGGTGATCGTTCCATCCTGGGCAAACGGCATCTCATGCAGGACGAAGTAGCGCACGGCGTCGACGCCGAAATAATGCACGAGCTCATCGGCATAGATGGCGTTGCCCTTGGACTTGGACATCTTGCCATCGCCGACCAGCAGCCAAGGATGTCCGAACACCTGCTTAGGCAGCGGCAGATCCAGCGCCATGAGCATGATCGGCCAGTAGATCGTATGGAAACGCAGGATGTCCTTGCCGATGATGTGCACATCGGCCGGCCAATACTTCCGGAAGTTTTCCGCGCTTTCTCCATCCGCGTCATAGCCCAGCGACGTGATATAGTTGCTCAGCGCGTCGATCCAGACATAGATGACATGCTTCGGGTCAAAGTCGACCGGGATGCCCCATTTGAATGAGGTCCTAGACACGCAGAGATCCTGCAGGCCCGGCTTCAGGAAATTGTTGATCATCTCATTGCGGCGGGATTCCGGCTGAATGAATTCCGGGTGCTCCTCGATATGCTTCATCAGACGGTCCGCATATTTCTGCATCCGGAAGAAGTACGCTTCTTCCTTGGCTTTCTTCACCGGTCTGCCGCAGTCCGGGCAGCAGCCGTCGACCAGCTGGCTCTCGGTCCAGAACGATTCGCAAGGCGTGCAGTACATGCCTTCATACGTTCCCTTGTAGATATCCCCCTGCTCATACAGCCGGCGGAAGATCTTCTGCACCTGCTTCTCATGCCCCTCATCCGTGGTGCGGATGAAGTAGTCATAGCTGGTGTTCATCATGTCGAACGTTTCCTTGACGGTATTGGCTACGCCGTCGACGAATTCTTTCGGGGAAATGCCCTTTTCCTTTGCCTTTTCTTCGATCTTCTGCCCATGTTCATCCGTGCCGGTCTGAAAGAACACATCATAGCCCTGTGCGCGGCGGTAACGGGCGATCGCATCCGTCAGCACGATCTCGTAAGTATTGCCGATGTGCGGCTTGCCGGACGTGTACGCGATCGCCGTGGTGATATAGTACGGTTTTTTGTCCATGAAAATTCCTCCTGTCCTCTTGCAGAGCGCGTTCAGCTGAAAAAGAAAAAAAGCTTGCGCCAAAGGGCGAAAGCTTCGCGGTACCACCTTTTTTCATGCATGTCATGCACCTCTGAACGTTAACGCCGTTTCCGCGGCCTTTCCTCATGATTCGGAAAAGCGGCTCCGGAGCCATGTTCCCGGATGCTTCCTGTCAGATTTCCACCAACCATCTGCTCTCTATGCATTCCGCACCGGTACTCTTTCCTTCTCTGCCATTGCAAACAGTATATCATAATTCATCAGCCTCGGCCATCGTTTTTTCTGAATCCGGCGTGAACGTGTCTGATCGGCTCTCATTTGTGGTGATCGATGATCCAATTCAGCACCTCGTCATCGTCAAACACGACATTGGCTGCCGCGTGCGCATAGCCGCCGGCTCCCTGCTGGGCAAAGTATGCGTCATCGGGCATCTGGATCTGCAGCAGCGAGGCGATCTGTTCATCGCTTCGCCCATCCGCCTGATACGCCGCATACAGCGCGTCATACGTATCCTGTGCCTGCTGTGATCCATAGTATTCGTCATTTGATCCGATGTAGATGTAGACGCCGACATCATGCGCTGTGACCGAAACAAGATCCCCGTCCCACTGTGATGCGGCATGCAGATAAGCCGCATACAGATCGGGACGCATGGACACCGCTCTGGACATCGTCTCTCCGCCAGCCGAATAGCCGGCCGCATAGACTCGCTTTGCATCCACGGCAAAATCATCCAGGAAATGCTCGGTCAGCTCGATGGCCTGACGTGCCGAGGTCTCGCCCCAATCCGTCAGCTGTGCCGAGACGACGATCATCTCTTCGTCCAGATCGCTCCAGCAGCGAAACCCCTGCCAATCCAGATTCGCCCCGGAAGAATCCTCGCCGAACCACATCATATCGTAACCCGGCATGACGACCATCATCGGATAGCTGCCTGTTTCATGATAGCCCTCTGGCAGCTGATAACTGTAATGAATGGTCCCGCTCTCTCCTTCCAGGACCTGCTCTGCCACCAGCTGTGCCGGTGCATCTTCTGTTTGCGATACGCGCAGTGTATCCTCCTGTACGCTCTGGCATCCGCACAGCAAAAGGCACAGCGCCGCGATCATCATTCGTTTCATCCATATCCTCCCGGCAGTCTCTGCCTGCAGGCACGCAATGAGAAAGTGGACAGAAATCATCGATCCCTGTCCCCGCCGCATGCATGTCCTGCATCCTTTATTTCAGCCTGCCTCCGTCGCTGAACGCATTGCCCACGCGCTCCTTGAGCACATGATACCCATTATGCGCCGGCTCAAAAGCAATTGGGCGGAACTTCGTGAAATCGATCGTGCCCTTTTCATCCAGGACCGCTTCATCGATGCTCACGTTTTCGATCTTGCCGATGATGTTGCCGTCCTCATTCACCTTCATCAAGGTGCATTCCAGCGTGACGGGAAGCTCTTCGATCAGCGGCGCGTCGACCTTATCGCTCTTGACCGCATGGAAACCGGATTTTTCCAGCTTATCCGGCTCATCGTTGGCGCTGACCATGCCCACATAATCCGCAGGGATCACATGCGCCGCATCGGCAAAGCTTACGGTGAAGGCCTTGCGGGCCATGATGTTCTTGGTCGTCTTGTGCCCTGCGCTCAGGCACAGCACGACCTTGTCTGCATCGTACAAACCGCCCCAGGCTGCGTTCATCGCGTCTGCCTTGCCTTGCTCATCATACGTAGCGATGATCAATACCGGCAGCGGGTAAAACCATGACTTTGTCCCGAAATCTTTTCTCATCTTCATCTTCCTCCCTATTTCTGCTCATCCACCGGCGGAACCATCTGGACATAACGATCCAGCATTTCCGGCGTGCTCGTGTAATAGCGCTTCTTCTGATCCATGGCCGCGATCTTTGCCATTTCTTCATCGCTCAGGCTGAAATCAAACAGATCGAAGTTATCGCGGATATGCTCAGCGTTCTTCGATCCCGGGATGACGATGTTGCCATCCTGGATGTGCCAGCGCAGGATGATCTGCACATTGCTCTTGCCATATTTCTGCGCCAGTTCGGTGAAGAGCGGCTCATTGATCAAAGCCTTATCGCCATGACCCAGCGGATACCATGCCTGGATGACCATGCCTTCCTGCGCCAGAAACTGCTTCAGCGCCTGTTCCTGAGAATACGGATGCACCTCGCTCTGCAGCACAGAGGGCTTCACTTCACAGATCTCCAGGATCTCCCGGATCTGCGATTCATTGAAGTTGGACAGTCCGATCGCTCTGACTTTTCCTTCCTTGTATGCCTTTTCCATCTGACGGTATCCGGCAATATAGTTTCCGGCCGGCTGATGGATCAGCAGCAGATCGATATAGTCGGTATCCAGGCGCGCCAGCGTCTTATCTACCGCATCATCTTGTTCATAGAAGCTCGGCCACAGCTTTGTCTCCAAAAAGATCTCCTCACGGTTCAGTCCTGATCTTTTCATGGCCCGTCCTACCGCTTTCTCATTCACATACGCGTTCGCGGTATCGATCAGGCGATAGCCGCATTGCAATGCGCTAAGCACGGACACTTCCGCTTCGTCCGGTGAAAGCAGGAATGTTCCGATTCCCGCCATCGGCATCTTCACGCCGTTATTCAACATTGCATATTCCATGTCATTGCCTCCTGTCTCATTCTGACTTTATTATATCCCGTCTGCC
>ENA-UOJL01001877-UOJL01001877.1-human-gut-metagenome-genome-assembly--contig:-P47-NODE-1877-length-19586-cov-4.633557_pt1 | contig 19586 bp, 20 predicted proteins | sample MGYA00242347_ERZ723894 | MGnify/ENA metagenome assembly ERZ723894
TTCAAATGGTATTTCTTCTGGTTCTAATTCAGAAGCCGAAACTGCTACTGGCTGAATAATGACAGAAGCCAGTGTTGCGACTGCCATAAATCCGGACAAGAATCTTTTGAATCTCATTTTCATTTTGACTGAATCCTCTCTTTCTTCTATTATCTGTTCTATTTTCATGCAGGCTCACACCTGCATTATTCAATCATTGGAACCACCTCCCACATCTTATTGCTGATACAGAAATACCTCTGATAACAGCACATTCATATGGCAGTGCCTTTTACTGAAACACCGCCACATGGTATCTGCTGTCATCCTGTAAAACAGGAATGACACTCAGGTAAAGTTCAGGATCAAGCATTAAGCCGCAAGAGGTAATTCGTAATCGTTCCTGCAAAGGGTGCCTCCCATCTGTATCCCTTCACGTTTTCACCGGATTCCCGCCGCAAAAATGCGTAGCTGAAAAATTCCGGGTATCCTCTCGCTGCTGGTATGAAATTGTCAAGGTGCAATTTTTAAGGGGATTTATCTTCTTGAATTGCAAATAGACATTTGCCCCTTCACTAACTGCATGTGTGAAAGGGCAAAAATTAACCTGTTTAAAAAATTTTTTAGATATTTTTATTTCAACATTGTTTTATGTGTTTTCCAGTTGTTCTTTTAATTTCTCCAATACTTTCTTCCTCCGGTTTCTGATCGTCTTTGGGCAGCACCCAAAATACTGTGCTGTTTCTTTTACTGTAAATTCTTCAAAAAACAATAGCGTTATCAGTTCCGCATCCTCTTTAGTCAAATATCCCAGAGCTTCTTCCAGTTCCTGTATTTCTGACAATCTGATAATGATTTCTTCCGGTGATAATACCGAAAAAGAACAGTCATAGCCTTTTTCCTGTAATTCCTCCATACTACATACTCCATGCCTCTGCATTTTTTCAACCTGGTATCGCTCTTTTCTTCCAGCCTGATACCAAGCCAGATATACTGCCCTGGTAACTTCCACAAGCGTATCATTTACACGCAGCATATAGCGTTGTCTTTCTTTTGGATTTTTACCATGAATACTTCCAGTCTCCTTTTTTCAATACTCTGGCAGAGTCATCCGAATTATTCCGCATTTTCTGCATTGCCTGTGAAATGCACTTTGATACTGCCGGAACTGTAATACCCAGTTCATGCGAGACTTCTTTTTGTGTCTGCTGCTGAAAATAAATACGCTGGATCATCTGTCTCTGTCGCTCTGTCAACAGATTCATCAACTCCCTGACTGTTTCCTCTGCAATGATTCTTTCAAGCAGACATTGTCCTTTATCTGCCAATTCGCACCATTCTTCGGAAATACAGCTATACGAAATGCAATTATTATGTTCTCGTGTTTCCCTGTTTCTCCACAGCCGGTCTTCGCCTTCTAATATCAGCCTTACATACCAGGGTTGATCATCAAAAAAATTCTCCTCAACAACTGCTATTTTTCTTTCTGCTTCATACACATAATCTCGACAGGTAAATAACGGAAAAACCGTTGCATAGTCCCCCACACAATAGAGAACATATCCGGTCTGATATGCGATAATTTCCGCACAATCCATCAACCTTTGCTTCGCAACTGCTACATCGTTTTCTCTTAAATATTTAGCGGACGGAACCTTTCTTCTTTCTTCCCTGTTACTTACAACTTGTTTCAATTCCTGCAATGTAAGCATAATTACCACCTTTCTGCCTGCTGGCAACAGGTGCCCATCGGCAGAAAGGATAGGATTCTTACTGATCAACTGACAAAAAGGGCAGTAAAAAACAGCTTCCGGTACACCCGTTTTTTTTAACGAGAGCCTGAAACTTCCTTACTGCCCTTTCTAATAGTTACAATATTCTCTACTTTATTTTCCGTCTGATGCCAGGATCAGACTTCTTGGTATTTCTTTCTGCTTTTATGTTCTTTTCATTTTCCATCAAAACCGAATAGTCTCCCAGTGCATCATAAGGACACTGCCTCCTATAAAGCAAATTTTCTTCTCTGGTCATCCATCCTATCTCCCTTCTTTATCTCTCTGTTTTCCATTTTAACAACACAGGATTCTATTATCCTTAGCATATATGGGGAGTTTTTTTATTTTACACCCCATATATGGTGAAATTTCACCTGTATTCATTAAAACTGTCTATCAGAGAATCTATGGTCTGCATGATAATTTTCTGCTCTTTCCATTCCATCTTCTGAATACGGTAAAGCACTTCCTGAAATGATTCCTGCTTTTCTGTATCACCTGCCTCTTTCCCCAGCAGGATATTGGCATCTATTTCCAATATCTCAATCATCTTTCTGAAAATCTCAACAGACATTGCAGTTTGCCCGCCTTCAATTCTGCTGACCGTATTGACACTGATACCTGCTTTTTCCGCAAAAGATTCCTGTGACAACTTCATTTCCTGTCTGCGTTTTCTGATCCGTTCTCCCAATTCAATAAGTTCTGTGGAAATTGCACGATTGCTCAATACGGTGTCTCCTTTCCTGCAATTTGTTCCAACTTTACGCCATCGTGTCGCAAAGTTTCCCGAAAAAAAGCAGCTAATTTTTGTCTTAGCTGCTTTTCAAAAAATCTATTTCATTTTATTCTCGGTATTTTATGTATTCCTGTAAGAAGTGTAATCAGAAAAACGCAGAGATAAATGATCGCCTGTCCAATCATTGCCAGAAGAACGATGCTTCCTATTAATCCTCCAATCAGAAGATTCATTGTCCATACTGCCAGCGTTCCTCCGAGGTCAAAACCTCTTGGAACCATCCAGACACACATTTTTCCTATTCCAAACGGTATCCCCATCAGAAGTAACAGCAAGAAATAATTGCACTCTCCATCCTGAATACAAAACGGTCTTAATACTGCAAACAATACCGTAATCACCAGCACTGGGGCTATCACTTTTTTAATCATCTTCTTCATGTTCCTTTATCCTCCATACATATCGTGATTAACTTCTGCCTGATAATAACTGTTTATCGTTGCCGGGGCATTATACAGGGCAGTCAGAAGATAGGCTTTAATATTTCCAACCTTAGTTGTATTTCGGTTCAGGCAGAACAACACATATTCGATATGTGAATAGTTCAGTTTCATAAACCTGCTTTTCACCAAAGCAACTGGTTTTTCTACTCCTGCAATGCGAATCATACTGTCCTCCGGCATCATCATAACTTCAATTATCAGTTCTACCAGTTCATCTACATCTTCCTTGGCATGATATTGATAATCTATGTTTTCGTGAATCACTTCACGATATGCTCTCATCTCCTCCATCACATCTTTTTTCTTTGGGAAATTATTTGATGTGATTGGATAAGATTGATTTATCTCAGTTTCACTAATATCAGTCTTGTTAATATCAGTATTATTAGATTGTGATTTCGGGTATTCTGGATTTGTGATTTCCACTATTCCGGAATGATGATTTTCACTATTTTGGAATTGTGATTCTGGAAATTCTGGATTTGTGATTTCCACCATTCTTGAATTGTGATTTTCACTATTCTGGAATTGTGATTCTGCCCAATCCTGAATTGTGGTTTTCACTACTCCTGAATGATGATTTTCATAATTCAGAGAAATGCCTGTTTTCCCCTTGTTTTCTGCTTCTTGTTGCAAATTTGCACATTCCTTATGTCTTTCCTGTTTCGATTGCAAATCTGCAATTTTTTTATGATCTTCCTGCTCAGATTGCAGATCTGCACAATTACCTGTCGGCTTTTGATCTGGAACCTCTCTGATCATAAAATTTTTCACATAAATAACATTCGGTTTTCCCAGTCCCAGACGTTTCTTCTCTATCAATCCAATCCCATTGCTGCTGTCCAGCTCTTTTACCAGCTTCACTGCCTTTTGAGTTCCGCAGTTCATCAACGCTGCAATTTCTTCCACAGTGAAGAGAATGTATACTCTGTCCTCTGAATCCAGCCATCTGTTTTTAATGCTCAGGCTCATACGGTCCAGCATCAGACCGTATAATACCTTTGCTTCACAAGAAAGAGTTTTAAAGCAGGATTCTGTAAACAGCACTTTAGGGACACGATAGAAGCTGTATTGTTCCGCTTCCATCCCTGTAAAATAATCAAACTGTATCTTCTGCATCTGCTACTCCTTTTTTGTTTTCTTTCCATTTATCCAAAAGCATGAAAATGACTTCTTCTATCTGTTCTTTAGAATATGTCTCCGGAAAATAATTGCCGATTTTCTTTGCCGGGATCGTCACATTGATCTTACTGCTTTCCTTTTTTAATAAAACAGCATAGATATAACTCTGGTTTAATTTTCCATTTGCACTGCATTCTTTTAACTGTTCTGCCTGTTGCTTTGTCGGAAAGATACTGCTATTGGCAATCACTTCCAGAAGCCACTCCTGTTCCTCTGGTTTCAGATAAGACAGCTTTTCTCCCACAATCATAGGAATCTTATTATTATCTACATATTCCAACAGAGCATCGGATAATGCTGCCAGACGGATATATCTCTGTACAGTTCTCCCACTGTCCCCGGCAGCTTCCCCTACCATATCTGCTGTATATTTTTCGCCTTTACTTCCCTGATGCTTCATTGCATCATATTTCATCTTATAGGCATGAGCTTTTTCACTTGGCAGTAGATTTTCACGCTGAATATTGGAATCAACCATAATAATGACTGCTTCATCATCCGTATAATTTCGGACAAGAACCGGCATGGTCGTCTTTCCGCACAGTTCACAGCCTCTTTTTCTTCTGTGACCGGAAATCATCTCGTATCCACCCTCGGATCGAGGTCTTACCAGTGCAGGAGTCAAAACACCATAAGTTTTAATACTCTCTACGGTTTCCGCCATTTTTTCATCATCATTTACATGAAACGGATGATTTTTAAAGGGATAGAGCTTTGCCAGATCTATTTCCACAACCTGGTTCATACTCTTTTCCGGTGTTTCCTCTAATCCCAGTAATTCATCATAAGAGGTGAGCTGAATATCTTTTTTCGGTCTACGCATGTTTCAACACCTCCTGAACCAGTTCCAGATAACTGTCTGCCCCTTTGCTTTTTCCATCATAAGCAAAGATACTTACACCCTCCGATGCTGTTTCTGCAAGGCTTTCTGTTCTCGGAATCGTCTGCTCAAAAATCTTAATGTCATTTCCATATGTAGTTTTAATCGCCTGTTTGTTTCTCTTCGCATTATTGTAACGGCAATTATCCATTGTGAATAAAATGCCTTCTATCTGTAAATCCGGATTGAATCTCTGATGGATTCCCTTTACCATCTTCAATAATTCCATGAGTCCATCTGCCGCATAATATTGTGGCTGCACCGGAATCAGAACACTGTCCGCTGCACTCAAAGCATTGATCGTCAGCATTCCCAGTGATGGCATACAGTCAATCAGAATATAATCATACTCATCCTTCAGCAGTTCCAGATACTCTTTCAATACCTTTTCTCTGTCCTCTACTGTAAATAAAGACATATCCATTCCGGCAAGCAATTTATTGGACGGAATCAGGTCAACACCCTCTTCATGGTGCAGAATTGCTTCTTTCGGATCAAATTCCAGTCCCATGATAATATTTTCTATCATACTCTTTAATGTTACCTTGAGATTTTTGGGAAATCCCAATCCCATTGTCAAATGCCCCTGTGGATCAGCATCTACCAGGACTACTCTTTTCCCTGACTTCACCAGTCCAGCTCCCAGATTGATTGTTGTCGTTGTTTTGGCTACTCCGCCTTTCTGATTTGCAATAGCAATTACCTTACACATATATACTTTCCTCCGATTTACTCTTTTTCTTCTACTTCAACATAAACACGAAAATATTTGCTTGTTCCTTTATTTGCATAAGCATCCGATACTTCCAGAACATCCAATTCTTTATGCTTTTCCAAAATACGACGGAACCATTGAATATCCTTTAAAGTACCCTGTAATCTAATTTTCAGCATACATATCCTCCCAGTCTTTGTAAAAACAATACTCTGGATAACGGATTTTAATGGCTTCCCAAAAATACCGGGCATATCCGCAGCAAAACAGATCTTCTGCGGTATAATACTGGCACTCTTTTAACTGATCTTCCTCTGCTTCATAATCTCCGACACTTGGTGTCCCATTGCAGTAAAGATTAAATGCCATGCGGACGATCCGTAAACTTCCACTGGTCTGCCATCCTTCCTGCAGGCATTCCGTTTTTACACATCCAGTTTTAAAATTATAGATTTTATCCACATTATTTCTCGTATCTCTGTCAATACCCAGGCAATATACCAGAGCCTGATGGTAGACATCCTGATATCTGCATTTTTTCAGATATTCCATATAAAATTTTTCGTGTTCCTTGCTTTTGAAAGTAATTGTGCGAGAATTGCTATTCCCTGCTCTTAACGCTGTGTTTGTCATTGCTTCTTCTCCTTTAAACTGTTATTTTTTACTTTAATTTGGATTTCGACTACAACAAAAAAAGGACACTTCCCTAAAATTTCTCTTAGGAAAATGTCCTTGCGATACATTTATAAAGCTCAATTCATAAGCACAACAACGTAATATCAAGTGTTATCACGTATTATACAACAAAAATTTGTTGTACTTTTGTTGTAGTATGCAACTTTTACAAACACATTTTTTGATTTTTAGTATAACTTTGCACCAGCCGGGATATGGTCATCAACCATCAGAAGATGAAGTTTTTCTTCGCCCTCTTCCTCATGGATTGCACTAAGTAACATTCCACAAGAATCAATTCCCATCATAGCTCTTGGTGGCAGGTTTGTGATAGCGATCAGTGTTTTTCCAACCAATTCTTCTGGCTCATAATAAGCGTGAATACCGCTTAAAATGGTACGATCTGTGCCTGTTCCATCGTCCAGAGTGAACTGTAACAGCTTCTTGGATTTCTTAACTGCTTCACATGCTTTTACCTTTACAGCTCTGAAATCTGACTTGCTGAAAGTATCAAAATCAACCATTTCTTCGAATAATGGCTCAACTTTTACTTTGGAAAAATCAATCTTCTCAACTGGCTTTGTTTCCTGTGCTGCATTGTTTGCTTCGTTCTTAGCAGCACCCTGTGACTTCATTGTCGGGAACAGCAGAACGTCACGGATTGCAGCGGAATCGGTCAGCAGCATACACATACGGTCGATACCGAATCCGATACCTCCTGTAGGCGGCATACCGATCTCCAGTGCATTCAGGAAATCTTCGTCGGTGTGGTTTGCTTCTTCATCGCCCTGTGCGAACAGTTCTTCCTGAGCTGCGAAACGTGCTCTCTGGTCGATCGGGTCGTTCAGCTCGGAGTAAGCATTTGCCATTTCCCAGCCGTTCATGAAGAATTCAAAACGTTCTACATATTCCGGATTTTCCGGTTTTTTCTTGGTCAGCGGTGAAATCTCAACCGGATGATCCATAACGAACGTCGGCTGAATCAGATGTTCTTCTACAAATTCTTCAAAGAACAGGTTCAGGATATCGCCTTTTTTGTGACGTTCTTCATATTCGATGTGATGTTCTCTTGCGGCTGCACGGGCAGCTTCAAGGTCTTTGATTTCGTTCCAGTCTACACCGGAATATTTCTTAACAGCATCTACCATTGTGATACGTTCAAACGGTTTGCCCAGATCCATCTCGATACCGTTGTAGGAAATGGTGGTTGTGCCAAGAACAGTCTGTGCAACATAGCGATACATATTCTCAGTCAGATCCATCATGCCGTGGTAATCGGTGTATGCCTGATAAAGCTCCATCAGTGTAAACTCTGGATTATGACGTGTATCCAGTCCCTCGTTACGGAATACACGGCCGATCTCGTAAACACGCTCCATGCCTCCGACGATCAGTCTCTTCAGATACAGTTCCAGGGAAATACGCAGCTTCAGGTCTTCGTTCAGTGCATTGAAATGTGTTTCGAACGGTCTTGCTGCTGCACCGCCGGCATTGGATACCAGCATCGGTGTTTCAACTTCCAGGAATCCCTGTCCGTTCAGATACTGACGTACTGCACTGATGATCCTGGAACGTTTGATAAAGGTTTCTTTTACGTCTGCGTTCATGATCAGATCGACATAACGCTGACGATAACGGATGTCGGTATTGGTCAGACCATGAAATTTTTCCGGAAGAATCTGAAGACTCTTGGAAAGCAGAGTTACCTTGGATGCATGAATGGAAATTTCGCCGGTCTTTGTTTTAAATACTTCACCTTCCAGACCTACGATATCTCCGATGTCCATTTTTTTGAAAGCTTTGTATTCTTCCTCACCGATGCTGTCTCTTGCCACATAAGACTGGATATTGCCCTGCAGATCCTGGATATTGCAGAAAGATGCTTTTCCCATTACTCGCTTGGACATCATACGTCCTGCGAGCACTACACTCTTTCCTTCCAGATCCTCAAACTGATCTTTGACTTCCTGGCTGTGATGTGTCACATCAAATTTTGTGATCTGAAACGGGTCTTTTCCGTCTGCCTGCAGTTCTGCAAGCTTATCGCGGCGGATTTTCAGCAGCTGATTTACGTCCTGTGTCTTTTGATTCTTCTGTTCTCCCACTGTTGTCACTCCTTAATTAGATCTGTGGATGCTCAGTACTTTATAATGGATTTCTCCTGCCTGAGTCTCTACAGTTACTTCATCGCCTACTTTATGTCCCAGCAGTGCATGACCTACCGGTGATTCATTTGAAATCTTTCCTTTCAGGCTGTTTGCCTCGGAAGATCCTACAATTTTGTATTCCATTTCTTCTTCATATTCTTCATCGTAAATCTTGACGCTGCATCCAACGCTGATCTTGTCCAGATCTACTTCATCTTCTACAACTACTTCCGCATTTTTCAGAATTTTTTCGATTTCTTCGATACGTGCTTCGATATCTCTCTGCTCATCTTTTGCTGCATCGTATTCTGCATTCTCTGAAAGGTCGCCCTGTTCTCTTGCTTCTTTGATCTTACCGGCAACTTCTTTACGTCTGTTTACCTTCAGATCATGCAGCTCATCTTCAAGAGCTTTTAAACCTGCATAAGTCAGTAAGTTCTTCTTTTCTTCCATCTTTACCTCCTGATGCCGCTCTTAGCAGCATAACTTTAAGTGCAGCGAAAGATTTTCCTGCACTTTTTAACAAATAATTTTGGGAATTCTATGATGCCAGGGTCAAAAGGTCAAAATGTCGTTCTTGCTTGCAAGATAAGACATTTGAACTTGGGACCCGCTAAACATGAGGAAGTAGCTATTTACGCAGTAAATATGCGGATTCCGAATGTTTATAGAATTGCGAGAGTTACTTTGTAACGGAGCAATTCGCAGGCATCTTGTTGGGGGCAAAAGACCTTTTGACCCCAATATCATAATATACATTCGTGAAACAAGATAGCCACTTTTTGCAGCTATCTTGTAATCAAAAATTATACCTTGCGTTTTGTGCCTTGTCAAGCAATCTGCCCTTGTTTTCTGCGTTTTTTACAACAGTTCAGCCTTACGAAAAATATTGTCGTCCGTTTAAGCTTCCGGGTTGAACTGTTTTCAAGACGAACTGCAAAGCGTTTGTCTCACTCCCAGCTTTGCAGAAGTTCTTCCAGGGCTTCCATGGATTCGACTTCATTCACTCTTTTCCTCAGTTTTGCCGAATGCGGAAATCCTGCGGTGTACCATGCAACATGTTTTCGCATCTCACGGATTCCGGTGTATTCTCCACGATACTGCAGCTGCAGTCTTGCATGACGCAGCATCATTTTTTTGACTTCTGCGATCGTCGGCGGCTCAATGATTTTTCCATTTTCCAGATATTCGCTCACCTGACGGAAAATCCATGGATTTCCGCGGGAGGCTCTTCCGATCATCACGCCATCACATCCGGTCTGTTCGATCATGTTCGCAGCATCTTTTGCACAGGTGATATCCCCGTTTCCGATCACCGGAATGGAAACGGCCTCTTTGACCTGGCGGATGATGTTCCAGTCTGCTTCTCCGGAATAATACTGTTCTCTCGTTCTTCCATGTACGGCAATCGCTGCTGCCCCGGATGCCTCAAGAATCTTTGCCATCTCTACGGCATTGACACTGGACTCCTGAAATCCTTTGCGGATCTTTACCGTCACCGGCTTTTTTACTGCTCTGGAAACCCTCTCCACGATCTCTCCCGCCAGTTTTGGATTCTTCATCAGTGCGGAACCTTCGCCGTTATTGACTACTTTCGGCACCGGACAGCCCATATTGATATCGAGAATATCAAACGGCCGCTCTTCAATCTCGGCGGCGGACTGTGCCATGATCTCCGGATCGGAACCGAAGATCTGCAGAGCGATCGGATTTTCTCCCTCTGCGATCTGCATCAAATCCAGCGTATTTTTATTATGAAAGGAAATCGCTTTCGCACTGACCATTTCCATACTCAGAAGCCCGACTCCCTGTTCTTTGCACAGCAGTCGGAACGGCAGGTCCGTAACGCCCGCCATCGGTGCCAGCACACACGGATTTGCAATCTCCACATTTCCTATCTTAAGCTTCATCGTAATCGAATTCCTCACCCAAAAATACTACGCGATAAAACATTTCCAATGCTTCCATCAGTTCTCGTTTCTCATTCTGAAGTTTTTTGATCTCCAGTACGCTTCCGATCTCGTCATAGAAGAAGTCGTTTTCTTTCGCTTCGGTCTTAAATTCCAGATGACCTTCCGGCGTAAATTCCAGCATCAGGATTCCGCCTACTTTCTGTGTATACAGTACACACATGATCTGCAGTTCCTGACGGATGTGCTCCGGCAGTTTGGAGAACTGCGGATTCAGATAATATTTTTCTTCGTAGGCACTCGCTCCGCACAGAACGACTGTCTCGTTTGCTTTTTTCATGACGTTGTTCCTTTCTTCTTTCTGTTTCATGCGATCTTCAAGAATGCCTCTGGCATTCTTACTGTTGATACCAACAAATTGCCCGCTGCAAAGTAATTCACACGTATCCATACACACCACGTACGGACACTTCTCCGGCGTAGACATTTTCTGTCGTTCCATCTTCTTTTTCCACCAACAGTTCTCCGGCATCGTTGATGCCAAGTGCTTTTCCGCGGTATTCGCCGCACGGGTCAAGCACGCAGACTTCACTTCCTCTGTTCACCAGCATCTGATTGTATTCTTCCATCAGTCCGGACATATCGCTCGTCTCTTCAAATTTTTGATAATATTTTTCCAGCCATTCCAGAGACCGCTGTATGATCTGTGCACGATCCACTTCAGCCCCGGTGATCATTCGCAGGGAAATGGCCTTTTCTTTCAGTTCTTCCGGGAACTCTGTCATATTTGCGTTGATACCGCATCCGATAACCAGATAATGGATTGCATTCATTTCAGCACTCATTTCTACCAGAATACCGCAGATTTTTTTTCCTTCCCAGACCACATCATTTGGCCACTTGATCTGGCAGTTCAGACTGTAAAGTTCGTTGACTGCCCTTGTTACTGCCATACCCATCACCAGAGTCAGCATACTTGCTTTTTCCGGTCGGAGATTCGGACGCATCAGAAGTGTCATGGCGATTGCTGTGCCTTTCGGCGTCTCCCAGGCTCTTCCGCATCTTCCGCGTCCGGCGGTCTGTTTATCCGCGATCACCAGCGTTCCGTTCGGTGCTCCTTCTTCTGCCATTCTTTTGGCACAGATATTGGTCGAATCAAGTGTATCAAAATATCTCACTTCACAGCCCGCCCAGTCCGTGTGAAGTCTGCTTTTTACTTCTTCCGCAGAAATAATATCCGGACATCCTAAAAGGCGATACCCCTTATTGTGTACCGCCTCGATCTCATAGCCTTCTTCTTTAAGCTGATTGATTGCTTTCCATACTGCCGTTCTGGATACGCCGAACTCTTCACAGAGCTGCTGTCCGGAAACAAATTCTTCTGCACCACGCAGACGATTCAGTATTTTACTTTTCATGTTCTTTTACCTCTGTTTAAAACTGCTTTGTATTTCCACAGTTACACTGAAATGCCATACGAATTGTTCCGTACTTCGTACTCTCACAATTCTTTCTACGATCCGCTTCGGTCAGTGTTAAACATGTGCCACTGGCACATAACACTCCACTATTCGCATATCGTGAAGCTTACGCTCCACTTTTATGTCTACCCTGGCATTTTTACATAGCCATGATCTGCATAATAAAAGTTGCTATGAGAAGCAGTGCAAAAATCATAAAAATAATGCTCGGTACGGTCTTCTTTTTATAATAACAAAGCACCATAAGTACCACATTGACTATGCTTCCGCATCCGACAGCCAGTGCCATCAGCTGCATGGCAATACTATCCAGCAAAAAGGTCCCGACTGCGGATACGATCACGATCGCAGCGGCGGAGGCTCCTAAGATCTCCAGCCGTTTGATCCATTTTTCTTCTTTTCTTGACATAAAATTTTATGCTCCAAGTGTTGCCGCCATAACTGCTTTTATGGTGTGCATTCTGTTTTCCGCCTCGTCAAATACAACGGACTGTTCAGACTCAAATACTTCATCGGTAACTTCCATTTCTTTGAGGTTGAAACGTTCGCCCATTTCTTTTCCGATCTTTGTCTCCCAGTCATGAAATGCCGGCAGGCAATGCAGGAAAATAGCTTTCTCTCCTGCGTTTTCCATCACTTCTTTTGTTACTTTATATGGAGTTAATTCGCGGATACGCTCTTCCCAGACTTCATCCGGCTCACCCATGGAAACCCATACATCGGTGTAGATAACGTCTGCATCTTTGGTTCCGACCTTGACATCTTCGGTCAGTGTGATGCTTCCGCCGCTCTCTTTTGCATAGTCCTGGCATTCCTCAACCAGTGCTGCGTTCGGAAAATATTTTTCCGGTGCACATGCTACGAAATGCATACCGAGCTTTGCACATGCGATCATCAGAGAATTACCCATGTTGTAACGTGCATCGCCCATGTATACCAGTTTCACGCCTTTCAGATGTCCGAGGTGTTCACGGATCGTCAGCATATCAGCAAGCATCTGTGTCGGGTGGTATTCGTTCGTCAGGCCGTTCCATACCGGAACCCCTGCATATTTTGCCAGTTCTTCCACAATTTCCTGTCCAAATCCACGATACTCGATACCTTCAAACATTCTGCCCAGTACGCGTGCGGTGTCGCGGATGCTCTCTTTTTTGCCGATCTGAGAACCCGAAGGATCCAGATAAGTCGTTCCCATGCCAAGGTCATGTGCTGCCACTTCAAATGCACAGCGTGTTCTCGTGCTGGTCTTTTCGAAGATCAGAGCCACATTTTTTCCTCTTAAGGTGTCAACCGGGATTCCTTTTTTCTTTTTTTCTTTCAGTTCTGCTGCCAGATCGACCAGATAAATGATTTCCTCTGCCGTGAAATCTTTTAAAGTCAGAAAATTGCGTCCTTTTAAATCCATTTTTTTATCCTCCATATTCGCTTTCAAACCATTTCATTTTTCATAAATTCAAAAATGGCCTATACTTTCTTTTAAACCGGATCTGCTGTTTCTTTTTTCTCGGTTTTTACAGTCTCTGCAAGTGCTGTCAATGTGCCGGCAACATTCTGCAGTTCCGATGGTATGATGATCTTGGTTGCTTTGCCGTCTGCCACTTTTGTCAATGCTTCAAAGCTCTTCAGTGCCAGAACGGTTTCATCTGCTCCTGCATCTTTTAAGAAACGAAGACCGTCCGCATTTGCTTTCTGAACCTTCAGGATCGCTTCTGCCTGACCTTCGGCTTCGCGGATCATCTTTTCCTTCTGTGCTTCTGCTCGCAGGATTGCTGCGGTTTTTTCTGCCTCTGCATCCAGGATTGCAGATTCCTTTTTGCCTGCTGCCACAAGCACGGTAGATTTTTTCTCACCTTCTGCACGCAGGATCGCTTCTCTTCGCTCACGCTCTGCTTTCATCTGCTTCTCCATCGCATCCTGGATTGCAGCCGGCGGAATGATGTTTTTCAGCTCCACACGGTTTACTTTAATGCCCCATGGATCCGTGGCAATATCAAGCGACGCACGCATTTTCGTGTTGATCGTCTCTCTGGATGTCAGGGTCTGATCCAACTCCAGATCCCCGATGATATTTCGCAGTGTCGTTGCAGTCAGATTTTCGATTGCCATGATCGGATTCTCCACGCCGTATGCAAACAGCTTCGGATCTGTGATCTGGAAAAATACAACCGTATCGATCCGCATTGTTACGTTATCCTTTGTGATAACCGGCTGCGGTGCAAAATCTACCACCTGCTCTTTTAAAATGACCTTCTTTGCAACACGGTCAATAAACGGTGCTTTCACATGAAGTCCGACCGACCAGGTCGCACGATATCCGCCAAGACGTTCCACAACCATTGCGGTTGCCTGAGGCACAATCTTCACGCAGGAAAGCAAAAGTATCAGCACAATCAAAAGAAGTACGATCAATATCAACCATCCCATGTTTTCTTCCTCCTTTATTTTCCATTTTTTATTTGATGCCTGCTGATTGCTCTGTTTCAAGGCACTCCCGGCATCCTTTTCACTTTTTACAGTTTTGCCGTTTTTGGTATTTCTATCTATTCATCTTCGGAAATTTCCACGATGTTCGGCATCTCCTGAAAATTGCCCTGCGGTGCAGAATCTGTCAGTACGACGGCATCTTCTAATTTTGCAAAGCTGATCGGGCTGACTTTGTAAAATTTCGTGTGATCACAGAGAACAAAGCACCGGTGGATGCGTTCGATTGCTCTTTTTTTGACCATCGCTTCGTCCTGATCCGGTGTCGAAAATCCGGAGCGTTCCGAAACGCCGTTGCTGCCCAGGAAACCAAGACTGAAATTAAATTTCTCAATCTGTCTGCATGCCTCTTCTCCAACTACTGCTTCCGTGGACTGTTTGAGTCTGCCGCCGATCAGAATGACTTCCATGCCTTTGCGTGCCAGTTTCTGTGCATGCGATGGTGCATTCGTCACAAAAACGGCCGTTGTCGCATCGGAAATATAATCGAGCATACATCCGGTTGTCGTTCCGGCATCGAGATACACGAAATCATCATCCTGTATCAGCGATGCCGCATAACGTGCAATCAGTCTTTTTTCTTCTAAATTCTTTTCTTCTCTTCGTGACACCTGCTCATCGCGTATGCTCATGTTGTCAGCTGCAACTGCCCCACCGAAAACCTTGACCAGCTTCCCCTGTGCATCCAACGTATTCAGATCTCGACGGATCGTAGATTCTGAAGTATTTAAATGATCTTTTAACTCCTGAAGTGTCACGCTGCCTCTGTTTTCCAAAAGTTTCAAGATCTCTTTCTGTCGTGTTTTAGTAAGCATATTATCCCACCCCTTTTCATGCTGCAAAAAAATCATATAGTTACATCCCTTGACGCCTTTTATTATAGCTCATAGCAGATAAGAAAGTAAAGCAAAACCGCAGTGCTTTACAACTTTAAAGTCACTGCGGTTTTTCTGAGGAAAAGTTTTATGATGAAGTTTTGGTTTACTCGGCTATTTTTTTCTTAAGCACACCGAGCATCAGTGCTCCGACTACGGTTCCTACTGCCAATGCAGCCAGGTACATCAGCGGATTGCCGACTACAGGGAACACGAAGATTCCACCGTGCGGTGCCATCAGCGTACAGTTGAATGCCATGGAAAGTGCTCCTGCAAGTCCGGAACCTATCACGCATGCCGGGATGACATGCAGTGGATCGGATGCTGCAAACGGAATCGCACCTTCTGTGATAAATGCAAGTCCCATGATAAAGTTTGTCGGAGCGGATTCTCTTTCTGTTTTTGTAAATTTATCTTTAAACAGAAGAGATGCCAGAGCAATCGCACACGGAGGAACCATACCGCCGATCATAACTGCTGCCATGATTCCGTAATTTCCTGCTGCAATGGATGCCGTTCCAAATACATAGGCCGCTTTATTAAACGGACCACCCATATCGGCTGACATCATGCCTGCCACGATGATGCCAAGAAGAATCTTGCTGGAACCGCCCATGTTGGTGAGGGCTGTGTTCAGTGCCGTGTTCAAAGCTCCGATTGGAGGCTCTACTACAAACGTCATAACGAGTCCCACGATCAGAATGCCGAATACCGGATAGAGAAGAACTGGGGCAATTTTTTTCAATGCTTCCGGAAGTTTTTCGAACAATTTCTTTAAGAGAAGGATAAGATAGCCTGCCAGGAAACCTGCAACTAATGCACCAAGGAAACCAGACTTACCGTTTGCCGCAATCGCACCACCCACAAATCCGACTGCCAGACCAGGTCTGTCTGCAATGCTCATAGCGATAAATCCTGCCAGAAGCGGAAGCATAAATCCAAATGCAAGGTCGCCAATGGATTTCAGTGTTGCCGCTGCCGGTGTGATCGAACCGAAACTCTGTCGTGCTTCTGCTGTCAATGATGTCATATCTACACAAAGTCCATCGATCAGGAATGCAAGAGCGATCAAAATACCTCCGCCTACGACGAATGGCAGCATGTGTGAAACACCATTCATCAACTGCATATAAATCTGATGGCCTTTGGAGCCTCCTGCTTTTTTCACGGAAACTTCTGCATTTTCCGATGTCTGATAAACCGGTACCTTACCTGACATAGCCTGCTCTACCAGCTTATCTGCCTTGCTGATACCGTCAGAAACCTGGACTTCGATCAGCTTTTTGCCATTGAATCGATCCATCGGAACCTTCGTATCTGCCGCAACGATGATGCAGTCTGCCTTCTGGATTTCCTCAGCAGTCAATACATTTTTTGCTCCGCCTGAACCTCTTGTCTCTACTTTAATGAAACATCCTTTCGCTTTTGCAGCCTTTTCCAGACCTTCCGCTGCCATGTAAGTATGTGCGATACCGGTCGGGCATGCTGTGACAGCCAGAATACGGAACTGATCTTCCGAGGTCGCTTCGTCTGCTTTCAGTTTTTCATCCAGATCCGGTGCTTCCTGATCTGCTTCATCGACGATCTTCATAAATTCTTCCGGGCTTTTTGCATTCTGCAGTGCTCTGGAAAAATCCTCATCCATCAGAAGTACGGAAAGTTTGCTCAGTACGTCCAAATGTACGTTGTCTTTGGTATTCGGTGCTGCAATCAGAAAGATCAGATGTACCGGCTCTCCATCAAGAGAATCGTAATCTACACCGTCCTTTACAACCATCGCTGCCAGTCCCGGCTTATCTACAAATGCACCTTTTCCGTGAGGGATCGCAATCCCCTCTCCGACACCTGTCGTTCCTTCCTCTTCACGGCGGTATACTTCCTGGCGATAAGCTTCCAGGTCATTGATTTTTCCACTCTTTGCCATCAGTTCGACCATCTGGTCGAGAGCTTCGTTCTTGGATTTTGGAGCACCGTCGATCCTGATGCTTCGCTTATCCAGCAGTTCTGCGATCCTCATAAGTTCTCCTTTCTTACATTTCTTTTTTGTGATAGATTTTCTACAAGAAGCTAATTCAAAAGTGCCATACGAATTGTTTCTCACTTCGACATCGTAGTTTCAGGCTTTTGACCCTGGCATCTTTACAATGTTTTATAAATCGCTTCTACTTCTTCTTTTGTGGCAAAATTCTCAGAAAATGCACTGGCACTTCCGGTGGAAACGCCCATTTTGAATGCATGTTCATAGCTGCCTTTCTGCATATAACCTGCAGTAAAACCAGCCACCATGGAATCTCCGGCTCCAACCGCATTGATCAGTTTGCCTTTCGGTGCCGGGCTTTCATATACGCTGCCATCCTCAGCAAGAAGCACTGCACCTTTGCCCGCCATGGAAACCAGAACATTTCTTGCTCCCATCTCCTGTAACTTCTTCGCATATGGTGCTACCTGGTCACGCTCTCTGATCTCCACTCCAAAGATATCGCCCAGTTCATGATTGTTTGGTTTGATAAGGAACGGATGGTATTTCAGTACATTGACCAGAAGGTCTTTTGTCGCATCCACCACGATCATGACCTCTTTTTCTTCCAGACGTTCCATAATGTCACTGTAAATAGAATCCGGAAGACTTGCCGGGATGCTGCCTGCAAGGATCAGCACATCTCCCTTTTTCAGTGTATCCAGTTTCTTAAGCAATCTTTCAAGTTCTTCACTTCCGATCGAAGGTCCTGTGCCGTTGATCTCCGTTCCATCGATGGATTTGAGTTTGATGTTGATCCGGGAAAATCCATTCTCAAGCTGGATAAATTCGGATGTAATGCCCATCTTCTCGACTTTTCTGCGGATCTCCTCTCCGGTGAAACCGGCGATAAATCCAAGTGCCGTACTCTCAATGCCGAGATTTTTCAGAACGATAGAGACGTTGATCCCCTTTCCACCGGCAAACATCTGCTCTGAACAGGTGCGGTTTGTCATTCCCAGTTGAAAATCTTCCACACCTACGATATAATCCAGACAAGGATTAAATGTTACCGTATAAATCATATGCCTTACCTCTTTCTTTTGCACTTTGGTGTGCCTCTCTGTTTCATGATTGTATTATACAATCATATTCGTTCAATTTCAATCATACTAATTCACAAATTTCCCTTTCTGTTTTTGTATAGTTTTCACAAACGTTCATTTTCATTCATATTCGTTCAATTTGCATTCAAAATTTGCCATGATGTCAGGGTCAAATTTGTTGCTCGCCATTTATAGAAGCGGGAGTCTTCTCCGACTGAGATAAAAAAAAACACGCACCACCGACCGATTCAGTCAGCAAGTGCTGTGGTTCCTTTTCTTTGCATTTTCAGATCAGTCCTCGTTTGCCCGCTTCCATCACGGCTCCTGCCTTATTGGAAACACCGAGTCTTTTGTAGATCTGCTGTGTATGATATTTTACATTAGCGGTTGTCATATTCAGCTCTGCCGCAATTTTTTCTTTTGACATTCCATCTGCCTGCAGTTTCAGGATTCGAAGCATTGTATCACTCAATGTGACTTCTTCCACACCCACTTTTAAATACGCCGGATAGAATCGTGCCATTTTTTCTGTCTCGTCCTGAACCTTTGCCCAGAACTGTTTGTTCTTTCTGGTCTGTGCCGGATCTTTTTCTACTTCCGACGGCTTCCAGGATGTTGCCCGAAGCAGAGGCCGGATAGCCGCACCTTCTCTTGTGATGATCCGTACAAAATGATATTCTTCTGCTTTTGTCAGTGCCTCGCCAAGTGTTTCATCCCATTTTTTCTCACCCATGCGGTACTGCGTGATCGCAAGAAGCAGTTTCACTTCTATATCAATGTAGGTACGCTGCATCACTTTTGCATAATAGGCACATTTCAAAAGCAGATGATAAGCCTGCTCGTTTCTGCCATTCTGCAGATACACACGCACTTTCGTAATATAATGAAAACGATCATAAATAGAGAATATCAGTTCTTCATCCGGTGCCTGGGCAAGCCATTTTGCAATCGCTGCTTTGTCCGCATCATATAATGCACAGCGAACGAGAAAGGTATCGATATTCGGCAGAATTCTTTCTGCATTTTCCTGCTGTGCTTTACCCTTGAATCTGGTCAGAAGCTCCTCCGCTTCTTTTACTTTTCCGGTAATAATATGAAGCCAGGCAAGCATGCCGTCTCCGACAAAACACTGCTCGATCTTGCCTCCTGCCTCCGCCTGCATTCTTCCCTTATTTGCAAGCATC
>ENA-UOJL01001883-UOJL01001883.1-human-gut-metagenome-genome-assembly--contig:-P47-NODE-1883-length-19527-cov-5.354663_pt1 | contig 19527 bp, 12 predicted proteins | sample MGYA00242347_ERZ723894 | MGnify/ENA metagenome assembly ERZ723894
GGCTCCTCCGCTCAGCGCTCGTTTATATTACCATCCTCTCCCTTTTCCGTCAAGCATTTTTTTGTTCTTTTTTTGCCTTTTTTCGTCTTTTTGATCAAACGGGAGCACAGCCACGATCTGGGCCACGCTCCCGTTGGTCAATTATGCTTCATCACCCTTCTGTGATGAACGGATGACATGTGCGATGCGCCGGTTGCATCTCATCCGGATGAGGATGCAGGCGATCAAGGCAATGATCGTCGATGCGGCAAATACACCGGCCGCGATGATGAAGATCTGCTCACGCTGCTGCTCGCGGGCATACGCCTGTTCGCTGATCGCGGCGGCGCCAGAATACAGCTGCAGGGTATTCTGTGTCTTCTCATACTGATAATAGTTCAGTTCGCCTTTTTCATTCATGGCATAGATCAGCGCATAATCGGAAAACTGCGGATCATCGAATGTCCATCCCGGCAGTTCCTGCTCATCCACGCTCACCGTCGTAAATGTCATGCCCTCTCTTTCCTGCAGGTTTTCTGGGACATCTACGATGAACAAGGCATTGCCCAGCAGCGCCATCGGGCGGAATATCGAGGTCACTTTGCCGCTCTCTTCATCATAGAGATAGAAGCTGCGCGCACCGCTCTCCTCGTCGATCAGGTAGATGACCGTGCGGTTCATCAGCGTGCTGGTCCACGCGTCGATCTCCTTGCCTTCGACCGTGATGGTCGTTTTCTCGAATGAGTCTGCAGGCGCAGCCACGTCTGCGGTGTTTTTGACCACGCCGAGCTGCTTTCCACCGTATTCCAGATAGACCTCAGGCGTTTCTTCCACATAGGCGTGGATCACATAGGTCCGTGTAGTGCCGTCCTCTGCCCTGACCTGGACAGACAGATCGTTGTTTCCCGGATCAAGCTGATGCTCGCCGGCCCCGCTTACGGCAGCGGCATCATCTGCGGCCGAAGCGCTGATCTCGATCTTCTCCGTGCCGGAAGGCAGGCTCAGCTCATATTCAGTCGTATCTGCGCTGAATTCCGGGGATAATGTCCCTGCAGAGACGCTGAGAGCGGACAAAGCGGCATTAGAGGAGAGCGATGGCTGCTCCGGCTGCTGGATCTCCTCCTGCTGTTGCTGCGTCTGTTCCTGCGTGCCGCTGTCATATACCGGGCGCTCAAGGACAGTGACGCTCGCGCTCTCATAGACCTGCATATCCTGCGCACTATCATAATCCGCGATCGTACCGGAAATGGTGACGGTGATCGTGCCTGGAGAAACGGCATTGACCGTATAGCTCTTGGACGAACGGTCGAACCAGTCATGATCGCTGACCGCTCCGCTCACGCTGATCTCTCCGGCGGCGTTCACCGTCCCGACGGTAAATGTCACGCTGTCTCCCACATAGATGCTCGTGCTGCTGACGTAGACATAGGCATAGCCTGCCGCGCGCACATGGATCGTGAGCGCGAACGCGCTCACGATCAGCATCAGCGCCATGACCATGCAGGCTGCTCTTTTCATCTTGCTCATCAAAAATCCTCCTCTCCCTATCGATTCATGATCTTATTCTTGATCTGGACGTAATCGGCGGGCGAGACTTTGTTGTCCTTGTTCATGTCGGCCGCCTTCAGCGCATTGCCGCGCAGGCTGGTCTTGCCCATGATATGATTCTTCACCAGGACATAGTCCGCCGGGGTGATCTTCCCATCATCGTTCACATCGCCGCGAGTGTAGCTGCTCTCACCCGACGATCCTGATCCGCTGGATCCGCTGTTTCCGCCATTGGAACCGCCGGAGGATCCGCCTTCTCCCTTTATCACTTTATCTAACAGGGAAGAATGGATGTACCCATAGCTTTTGGCAAAATCATAGCCCTCTCCGCTGTAATCAATGTTGCTTCGCGATGCATCGAGCGGCGTATCCAGCTGGATCCGATACCAGACATCTGATCCGGAGACCTTCGTCCCTTTCACCTCATCCAGCAGGACGAAGGACATGTTTCCGCTCTTCGGCGTCGTGTAAAGCACGGCCGAGGAGGTAGAGGCCTCTTTTCGGATATTGACCGCTCCCTGCGCCTTGACCACGATCGTCTCACGGCCGACATCGCTCTTGCCGCTGATGTATTCATCGAGCTTCCAGGCCCAGTGCGCCGCCTTCTCTCCCCAATATGGGTCAGAGGCATAGCTGAGCATCCCCGCCGACTTATCGCCGAGGAAAGAGCCGTGATATGTACTGTATTTCGGTGTCGAATACCAGAGATTGACATAGTATCGCGCATGGTCAGCGATGCTGTTCTGGGGACTGTGGTATCCGTTGGCCTGTCCCGGGTCTGCATCGACCGCATTGTGGCCGAACAGATTGTTCTTGCTCATCGCGATGCTGCTCGTGCCAAAGGCGCTCTCATTGGCTGATACGCCAAAGAGCGCAAGCGCATTGGCGCCGTATCGATCTTGGTTCTGGATAAAATAGCGGCCCATCTGATACAGCTTCGTGCCTGAAGCGGTGTAGCGGCTGCCCAGATAGTGCTTTACATACTGATCGATGTCATTCGCCGTAAACGACGTCTTTGTCCGGTTAGAGACAAATTGGTAATAATTGTAATACGGATCGTCCGGATTGATGGCATGCTTTCTCGTGTCTGCCTTGTAATCATCCAGCATCGTGTTGTAATCCGTGTAGAAATAATGCCCGTCATAGCTGTAATACACTTGATTGCTCTTCATGTAGGACTGCTGCTCTCCCACGGTCACTGCCGAGGCGTAGCTGCTCCCATGCATGTCGTTCTTGATGTAATGCTTCAGCATCCCTTGCTCACAGCGGTAAAAGCTGACATAGAGCGTATCGCTGCCATCCGCATCGAGCACCTCGACCTCGCTGGCATTCACCAGGCCGACGACCCCCGACAGCATGAATTTGACCTTTGTGCCCTGATAGCCGAGAAACGCGGCGTCTGCCGCATAGTATCCATTGGTGTATCCGCTGTAGCCGGTTCCGACCTCCGTATAGCTCGTGTTCAGCGACGCGCTGTTCTTCGTGCGGAAATTGACCACACCGTGGGTGATGGCGTGCATTTCTTTGACATTTGCGCCACGCTGTCTGGCCGCGGATGCGTTATGCTGCGCCGTCTGTGCTTCCATCTGCGCAGTATCCATGATCACCAGCCTGCCCTCTTCGTCCATCGTGGTGAACAGATGATCCGGCGGAAGCACTGCGCCCGTGGAAAAGCTGTTCTCTTCCTGCGCCATCATCTGTGCGCCCCATACACATCCTGTGCATGCCAGCAGCGCGCAGCAGATCGCTGCAATTGCTTTTTTCATCAATATCCTCCCGTTTCCCCTTTTTTCACACTCGTGCATCGCCATTATAGCATATTTGCAAAGACGCTGCCTATACAAACCAGAAACTGTCATATCGCCTTTGACCACGGTGTTTGCGGCGAAAAAAAGCCCCATGCGGGCTTATCGCATGAGGCGTTTTCATTACTGTGTATCGACGATGGACAGATCGTCTTCAGCTACGGCTTCATTGATCGCGTCGCTGCTGATCGGCTCCACATACTGTGTTTCTGTCGGTTCTCCGGCATAGCTCATGAAGGTCTCATCCTCTTCATGGCGGTGATTGCGCTCTTCGCGGATCTGCTTGAGCTCTGCAGCTTTGGCAGCGATGATGTGGTTGGTCGGGCGATCGCCCTCACAGCCGGTTCCAGCCGGGATCAGCTTACCGATAATGACGTTTTCCTTCAGTCCGATCAGGTGATCGACCTTGCCCTTGATGGCCGCATCCGTCAGCACCTTGGTGGTCTCCTGGAAGGAAGCAGCAGACAGGAAGGAATCAGTTTCCACAGAAGCGCGGGAGATACCGAGCAGCACCGGCTTGATCTTCGCCGGCTTCTTTCCGCTGAGCGATGCTTCACGGTTGATCTTGTTTGCATTGACCAGGGAAACCTGGATGCCCGCATTCAGCGGTGTATCTCCGCCGTCCACGACGACGACCTTACGCAGCATCTGACGGATCATAACCTCGATATGCTTGTCGCTGATCTCGATACCCTGAGACTGGTAGACCTTCTTGACTTCCTTCAGGATATAGTTCTGCACCTGGCGCACGCCGGCAACCTTGAGCAGCTCCTTCGGATCGACCGGACCTTCGGTGATCTTGTCTCCGGCCTCGATGTGCACGCCCGGCTTGATCCACTGGCGGATCGCCTGGGAAGGATTGATCTTGTGCACCTTGCTTTCGAGCTCATTGGTGATCGTCACCTCAAAGCCCGGGGTATTTTCGAGCGATTCCACGCTCGTCACTTCACCGCTGATCTGCGCGAGCACGGCAACGCCCTTCGGGCAGCGGGCCTCGAACAGCTCCTCGACACGCGGCAGACCCTGAGTGATGTCGCCGCCGTCGGCGCTTGCCACACCGCCGGTATGGAACGTACGCATGGTCAGCTGCGTACCCGGCTCACCGATGGACTGTGCCGCCATGATGCCGACAGCCTCGCCGACCTCGACATTCTTGCCGGTCGCCATATTACGGCCATAGCATTTCTGGCAGACGCCATGCACGGATTTGCAGGTAAAGGCAGAGCGGATATAGAGGCCTTTGATGCCGCTGTCGACGATCTGCTTCGCGATGTCTTCTGTGATGAATTCATCAGAAGCGATGATCAGTTCGCCGCTCTTAGGATTGACGACATCCTGCTTCGTATAACGGCCGATCAAGCGGTCATACAGGGATTCGATCTCTGAGTTGGTCTTGCGGTCAACGATGGCTTCCACCCAGTAGCCCTTATCGGTTCCGCAGTCTTCTTCCTTGATGATGACATCCTGCGCCACATCGACCAGACGTCTCGTCAGGTAACCAGACTCCGCGGTCTTGAGGGCGGTATCGGTCAGACCTTTACGCACGCCGTGCGTAGAGATAAAGAACTCGGACACGTTCAGACCCTCACGGAAGCAAGAGTAGATCGGGACCTCGATGATGCTCGGCACATATTCGCCCTTGGCCGATTTGGACTGAGACGGCTTGGCCATCAGTCCGCGCATACCGGCCAGCTGGGTGAAGTTGGAGGTATTTCCTCGCGCACCGGAGCGAGCCATCATATTGATCGGGTTCTTACGCGGCAGCGAGCTCAGCAGCTCATCAGCGATGTCATCCTTGACATCTGCCCACAGCTTGTTGAGGTGGCGCTCCCACTCCTGCATCGTCAACAGGCCCTTGCGCTGCAGGCGCTTGAGCTCTTCGGCCTTTTCCTTGCCTTCGTTGACGTGCTTTTCCTTGTTCGGCGCGATCTCGATATCGGCAAGTGATACGGTGATTCCCGCCACGGTCGAATATTTGAATCCCATGTCCTTGATCTCATCCAGGATCTGGGAAGTCTTTTCTGTAGAATAGCGCTTGAAGATCTCTCCGATGATCTTTCCGAGGTCTTTCTTCTTGAATGCGGCCGTGACCGGCAGATTCGCGATCGCTTCGCGGATGTCCTTGCCCATCTCCAGGAAGAACTTGTCCGGCGTAGCATGGAAGTTCGCTTCAGAAACCTCGTTCAGATAAGGGAAATCCTCCGGGAACATGTTGTTGAAGATGACCTTTCCGACCGTGGTCAGCAGGTACTTGTTCATCTGTTCGCTGGTGAAGCTCGTCTTGTTCAGCGCGCGGGCCGGGATGGCGATACGGGAGTGCAGATGGATCTGCTTGGTCTGATATGCCATCATGATCTCATCGATGCTGCCGTAAACGTGCGCTTCGTTGTCTGCGAAACGATTCCACATCGCTGCTTCTTCCTCGCAGTCCACATCCAGATAACGCTGGGCTTCAGCGCGGAACTCTTCCGCGGTCTCTTCCATGGTCAGATAGAAGTTGCCCATGACCATGTCCTGACCCGGCGTAACGATCGGCTTTCCATCCTTCGGACCGAGGATGTTGTTCGATCCCAGCATCATGACGAGCGCTTCGGCGCGCGCCTCTTCGCTCAGCGGAACGTGCACGGCCATCTGGTCGCCGTCAAAGTCGGCGTTGAAGGCAGTGCAGACCAGCGGATGCAGACGCATGGCACGCCCTTCCACCAGCTTCGGGATGAAGGCCTGGATACCCAGGCGGTGCAGGGTCGGTGCACGGTTCATCAGGATCGGGTATCCGTCGATGACCGATTCCACGATATCCCAGATCCGCGGATCCTGACGGTCGATCAGTTTTTCCGCCGTCTTCGGGTTAGATGCGATCTCGCGGTTCACGATCTCGTTGATGACGAACGGCTTGAACAGCTGTACGGCCATCTCACGCGGGATGCCGCACTGATACATCTTCAGATCCGGCCCCACGGCAATAACGGAACGGCCGGAGAAATCGACACGCTTTCCGAGCAGGTTCTGACGGAAACGTCCCTGCTTGCCCTTCAGGGAATGAGACAGCGACTTCAGGGCGCGTCCGCTTGCGCCGGTGATCGGCTTGGAGCGGCGTCCATTATCGATGAGCGCATCGACTGCTTCCTGCAGCATACGCTTCTCGTTCTGCACGATGATGGCCGGCGTACCGAGCTCGAGCAGCTTCTTCAGACGGTTGTTGCGGGGGATGACGCGGCGGTAGAGATCGTTGAGATCGCTGGTCGCGAATCGGCCGCCATCCAGCTGCAGCATCGGGCGCAGATCCGGCGGTATGACCGGAACGACGGTCATGACCATCCACTCCGGCTTGTTTCCGGAACGGCGGAACGCTTCGATCGTATCCAAGCGCTTGACCAGCTTTTTGTGCTTTTCGCCCTGGGCGTTTTCCATGGCCGTCTTCACGAGCTTGTATTCCTTCTCGAGATCGACGTCCTTGAGCAGCGTCAGCGCAGCTTCTGCGCCGGTCTGTGCGACAAAGCTGCCCGGACCGTAGATGGCCATGTTCTCGCGGTACTCCTTCTCAGAGAGCACCTGTTTGTATTCCAGCTTCGTATCTCTGGGATCGGTCACGATCCAGGAAACGAAGTAAACGACTTCTTCCAGCTGTTTCGGGGTCACATCCAGCAGCAGCGCCATCCGGGAAGGAATACCGCGCAGATACCAGATATGCGCGACCGGCGCAGCCAGCTCGATGTGTCCCATGCGCTCACGGCGCACCGTGGACTTGGTGATCTCTACGCCGCAGCGGTCGCAGATCACGCCTTTGTAACGCACTTTCTTATATTTTCCGCAATAGCATTCCCAGTCCTTGGTCGGGCCGAAAATGCGTTCACAGAACAGACCGTCTCTCTCCGGCTTCTGTGAGCGGTAGTTGATCGTCTCCGGCTTCTTGACTTCGCCGTGGCTCCATTCATGGATACGCTCCGGAGAAGCAAGCTTCACCTGAATCGAGGCAATATTATTGATGCTCATAATCTATTTACGCCTCCTTTTCTTCATCTTCACGCTCCAGCATATCATCCGCTGAACTGTCCTCCTGGGACTCTTCGTCCAGCTATTCTGCTTCCGCAGGAGCAGGTTCTGCCGCCTTCGGTTCTTCAATGACCGGCAGCACGGTCGGTTCCGAGCTGTCATCATTGCTGAGGTCGACTTCATTTCCTTCCTCATCCAGCAGGTTGACGTCGATGGCGAGTGCCTGCAGCTCATGCATCAGGACGCGGAAGGACTCAGGAATGCCCGGTTCCGGGATATCCTTGCCCTTGATGATGGCTTCATAGGTCTTCGTGCGGCCCTGGATATCATCTGATTTGACGGTCAGGATCTCCTGCAGGGTATGCGCGGCGCCATAGGCCTCCAGCGCCCAGACCTCCATCTCACCGAAACGCTGTCCGCCGTTCTGCGCCTTACCGCCCAGCGGCTGCTGCGTAACGAGAGAGTAAGGTCCGGTCGCACGGGCATGCAGCTTATCGTCGACCATGTGCGCCAGCTTGATCATATACATGACGCCGACAGAGATGCGCTCATCGAACGCTTCGCCGGTACGGCCATCATACAGCACCTGCTTGCCATCCTTGGTCATGCAGGCTTCCTGCATGATCTCGCTGAGCTCTTCGTTGGAGATACCGTCGAATACCGGGGTCGCGAACTTCACGCCCAGCTTTTTGGCCGCATAGCCCAGATGGATCTCCAGCACCTGTCCGATGTTCATACGTGAAGGCACGCCGAACGGGTTCAGCATGATGTCCACCGGTCTGCCATCCGGCATGTACGGCATATCCTCCACCGGCAGGATCTTGGAGATGACACCCTTGTTTCCATGACGTCCGGCCATCTTGTCACCCTCAGAGATCTTACGCTTCTGCACGATGTAGACCTTGACGGTCTCCTTGACGCCCGGAGGCAGCTCATGTCCGTCCTCACGCTTGAAGACGCGGATAGAGTGCACGATGCCGGCTCCGCCGTGCGGCACTTTCAGGGAGTTGTCGCGCACCTCGCGCGCTTTCTCGCTGAAGATCGCCAGCAGCAGCTTCTCTTCCGGAGAGATCTCGCTTTGGCCCTTCGGGGTCACCTTGCCGACGAGGATATCGCCTTCCTGCACTTCCGCACCGACCATGATGATGCCGCGGCTGTCCAGGTTGCGGCAGGCTGCCTCGCTGACATTCGGGATATCGCGGGTGATCTCTTCCGGTCCCAGCTTCGTCTCGCGGCAGTCGATGTCGTATTCTTCGATATGGATCGAGGTGTACACATCGTCGCGGACAAGGCGTTCGCTCATGATGATGGCATCCTCGTAGTTATATCCGTACCAGGTCATGAAGGCGATGGTCACGTTCTGACCCAGCGCCAGCTCACCGTTTTCCATGGACGGTCCATCCGCCAGGATATCGCCCTTTTCCACACGCTCGTGCTTCTTGACGATCGGGCGCTGGTTGATGGACGTTCCGGCGTTAGAGCGCTGGAACTTGCGCATGCGGTATTCATGCGTCTCTCCCGCATCATCGCGCACGACGATACGCTGAGAATCCACATATTCGATGACGCCGTCTTCCTTGGCGACGATGCCGACGCCAGAGTCTTTGGCGATCTTATATTCGATGCCTGTGCCGACATAAGGGGAATGCGGCATGAGCAGCGGAACGGCCTGACGCTGCATGTTGGCGCCCATCAGGGCTCGGGAGGCGTCATCGTTTTCCAGGAACGGCACGCAGGCTGTCGCCACTGAGACGATCTGCTTCGGAGAGACGTCGGCCAGTTCGACTTCTTCGCGTCTGGCGATGATCGTGTCGCCGTTCTTACGCGCGACGACATGCTCGTTGATCAGACGTCCATCACGCACCTCGTTGGCCTGAGCGATGACATAATCCGCTTCTTCATCCGCGGACAGATAGATGGCATTCTCCTGTACGGTGCCATCCGCATTGACGATACGGTACGGCGTCTGAATGAAGCCATACTCGTTGATCTTTCCATAAGTGGTCAGGTTGGAGATCAGACCGATGTTCGGTCCTTCCGGCGTCTCGATCGGACAGATACGGCCATAGTGTGAGCTGTGGACGTCTCGCACCTCGAAGCCGGCGCGATCACGGGTCAGACCGCCTGGACCAAGCGCGGAGATACGGCGCTTGTTGGTCAGCTCAGCCAGCGGGTTCTGCTGGTCCATGAACTGAGACAGCTGCGAACTGGAGAAGAACTCCTTGATCGCCGCGGTCAGCGGACGGATGTTCGTCAGCTTCTTCGGCGTCAGCGTCGCTGTCTCTGCGATGGACATACGCTCCTTGACCACGCGCTCCATGCGGCTCAGACCGATGCGGAACTGGTTCTGGATCAGCTCGCCGACCGTGCGGATGCGGCGGTTGCCCAGCATATCGATGTCGTCGGTCTCGCCGATCCCATCCATGATGTTCAGATTGTAGGAATAGAACGCATACATATCGGAGATAGTAATGGTGTGCTTATCCGCAAACGGGTCATTGCCGATGATCTTCACCACATTGCCGTCTGCGCCGCGTACATACAGCTCCTGCACGGCAGCGCCGACCAGCCATGCGTACACTTCATTTCCGGCATAGACATTCGCGATGATCTCTTCCACCGTATCTGGATCCAGCGTATCCGGCTTTACGCGCGGCGTATAGCCGTCGACATACAGGTCGCCATCCGCATCTGCGATATCATTTCCCTCTTCGTCAGTCAGACGCGCCAGCGCGTACATGCGCTGTCCGTAGTTCAGCACCGCTGCCGCATTTTCTGCGGTCATCTTCACCTTTTTGGCGATGATCCCGCCATGCACGCTGATCTTTTCCACGTTGCCCTGCAGCATGTCGACGTCAGCTTCGCTCAGCACGCTGCCTTCATACAGCGTGATGTCATCCAGTTCGACGTCGGAAGCCAGGACACGGCCGACCAGCCCGCTCTTCCATTCCACCGGCACTTCGACCACATCCGGGTGGTTGAACAGCGGATTGAACGGGAATGCCGTCATATAGATGCCCTTGTTCAGCTCTTTGCGCAGCGCGTTGCGCTCATCGCGGCGGATATTCGTTCCGCTCTCCATGAAGATCGTGCCGTCTGCACCGACGATATCCTGCGCCAGCGTCGTATGATATGTACGCGCAAACGCATTCAGCTTCTTTCTCAGCTTGAACCGTCCGGCCTTGGTCAGGTCATAACGGCGCGGATCGAAGAACTTGGCGTTCATCAGGGTGACGGATCCATCCAGCGTCGGGATCTCGTCGCTGCGCTGGTTCTCATAGATGGACAGCAGCGCCTCCTGCGTCGACTTGACCTTATCGGCGAGCAGGGTGTTCTCCAATTCCTCATATTTTCCGAAGAACGCGGTATATAACAGCAGATACAGGTTCATGTATTCGCGGTTTTCATCATCGATGGCCAGATCCTCGCTCCATTCTCTGCCCATCGCGCGCAGGAAGGACTCCATCTGGCTCGTATCCAGCGGATCCTCGCTCGGCATCAGATCCACGGACATACCGATGGCCTTGAACAGGACACTGGAAAGGATTTTACGCTTACGGTCGATGCTGACGGAAAGCTGGCGTCCGGTCGAGCTCTTCTTCAGCTCCGTCATGAACTCAAGCCAGGTTCCCCGGCTCGGGATCAGCTCGCAGCTGTACGACGTCTTGCCGGTCTTTTCCTCGTATCCGGTGGAAAAGTAAGCGCCCGGAGAACGCACGATCTGCGAAACGATGACACGTTCCGCTCCGTTGATAATAAATGTGCCGGTTTCCGTCATCAGCGGGAAATCGCCGAGGAAGACTTCCTCCTCTTTCCGCATGACTTCACCTGTGTTCGTATCCGTGATTTCCAGCTCCATCTTCGCCTTCAGAGGTGCGGCATAGTTGCACTCCCTGTACATCGAATCCTCAGCGCTGTATTTCGGCTCTTCAAATTCATAACCGAGGAATTTCAGACGAATATTGCCCCCGTAGTTCTGAATCGGGTAAATTTCGTTGAAAACTTCAGCAATTCCCTGAGTCTTGAACCATTCGAAAGAGTCTGTCTGGATTTCCACCAGGTTCGGCAGTTCCAGCTTACCGCTGACCTTGGAATAGTCTCTGCGCTCAGCCTTTTTACCGGAAGCGACAATACGATAAGGTTTCTTTTTGTCCATGTACGCCATCCTTTCTCTGTCATTGTTTACTAAAATCGGATAAAATTCAGCATTCTATCATCTTAGTATTCTGCATTTTATTATAATATCAATCACCTGTCAATTTGTCAACTTTTTTTGCCAGCAAGACAAGATACCCTTTTTCCCGGCTGATGATCTCGCAGCTGCCGAACACCTGAGCGATCTTCTCCCGGGCGCTCGCCGCCCCCTGCTGCTTGCGGATGACGACCCACAGCCTGCCGCCTTCCCGCAGATGATCATAGGCCTGCTCGAACATCTGATAGATGACCTTCTTGCCTGCGCGGATCGGCGGATTGGTCAGGATATCAGTAAAAGTATTCCCTTCCACGCCTGAATATACATCCGAGCACACGCAGGTGACCTCTGCGCCGTTGCGCGCGGCGTTCTCCTGCGCCAGCTCCAGCGCGCGCGGGTTCACCTCTGCCAGCGTGAACGCGCTGTCCGGATACTGCTTTTTCAGGGTGATGCCGATCACGCCGTATCCGCAGCCCAGATCCAGCACTTCCTCACCGAGCAGGCCAGAAGCGTGAACGGCATCCAGCAGTGTCCTCGTGCCGAAATCGACATGGTCCTTACAGAAGACGCCGTTGTCCGTCAGAAAATGACAGGTAAAACACGAAAACCGGAAAGTAATTTCTTTCCGGTTCTGTGCTAAATGACGATTATCAGTGAAATAATGATTCATAACGATCACCGTCCTTTTTAGAGTAAAGAAAGCCCGAAGGCTTTCTGTCTGTTCATATTGTCGATGCCGATTACTTGATTTCTACAGTAGCGCCGGCGTCCATCAGCTTCTTCTTGATTTCCTCGGCTTCTTCCGGCTTGATGTTTTCCTTGATCACGCTCGGTGTCTTGTCGACCAGACCCTTTGCGTCAACCAGTCCCAGACCAGTGATCTCACGAACGGCCTTGATGACTGCGACCTTCGTACCGCCGACATCAGTCAGGGTAACTGTTACTTCGCTCGGTCCAGCAGCTTCTGCAGCTTCTGCAGCCGGTGCAGCAGCAACCGGTGCGGCAGCAGTTACGCCGAACTTCTCTTCAATTGCGCTTACCAGGTCGTTCAGTTCCAGAATTGTGGCTTCCTCAAGGTATGCCAGGATGTCCTCATGTGTTAACTTTGCCATGTTCATTTCCTCCTATCAAAGTCTTTTTCTTATTCAGCTGCAGCAGGTTCTGCTGCTCCTTCCTTGCTCTCTGCAACCGCCTTGACAGCGCACGCGAACTTGATGATCGGTGACTGCAGGCAGCCCAGGAACATGGAGATCATGCCTTCCTTGTTCGGCAGGGCGGACAGCTTCTTGATCGTTTCTTCGTCCACAACCTTGCCTTCGACGATACCGCTCTTCAGCACCAGGTTCTCGTGCTTCTTCGCGAATTTCGCGAGCACGCGAGCCGGTGCGGTGGCGTCCTTACCGAATGCGATGGCGTTCGGTCCGACCAGGACCTCTTTCAGTCCGTCGGCGCCGATGCTTTCGACGGCACGCTGAGCCAGTGCGTTCTTGTACACCTTGAACTCAACGTCTTCTGCGCGCAGCTCGCGGCGCAGCTCCGTCATTTCCGCCACTGTCAGACCGCGGTACTCAACGACTACGGTTGACTCGGCATTTTTCATCTTCTCCGCAATTTCAGCGACATACGCCTTCTTTGCTTCGATGATCGCCTGGTTCATTTCCTACACCTCCTGTTTATATGTCCGCAATATACCAAGAGTTATAAAAAGCCCACAGACCATGACAGTATGCGGGCTGAAAGTTCATAACCATCTTTCTACCTCGGTAACATGATTAAGCATCTCTGCCGTTACTGTCTTTGGTATATTGATAACATCAGTATTTTATCACTGTTTCTGACAATGTCAAACTATTTTTCAACGGAAACATGGATTCCAGGACCCATGGTCGTGCTCAGCACCAGGTTCTTGATGTATGTTCCCTTGACGGCAGCCGGACGTGCCTTGGCGATCGTGCTGTAGATGGCCTTGAAGTTCTCCACCAGCGCCTGATCGTCGAAGCTCGTCTTTCCGATCATCAGGTTGATGTTTCCTTCCTTGTCCACACGGTACTCGACCTTACCCTTCTTGATATCTTCGACAGCCTTGGCGATATCCATCGTTACGGTTCCTGTCTTCGGGTTCGGCATGAGGCCCTTCGGTCCCAGCACACGGCCCAGTCTTCCCAGCTGACCCATCATGTCCGGAGTGGCGACGATCACGTCAAATCCGAACCAGCCCTTCTGAATCTCATCGAGCATTTCCTTGCCGCCGACGAAGTCTGCGCCTGCGTCCTTAGCTTCCTGCTCCTTCGCCCCCTGTGTGATGACCAGCACCTTCTGGGACTTACCTGTTCCATTCGGCAGGACCATCGCACCGCGGATCTGCTGGTCAGCGTGACGCGGATCCACGTTCAGGCGGAATGACACTTCCACGGAAGCGTCGAACTTCGCATAGTTTGTCTGCTTTGCCAGTGCAACTGCTTCTTCGATCGAGTAACTCTTGGAACGATCGACCAGTTTAGCAGCTTCAGCGTACTTCTTTCCTACTTTTGCCATTTCTGTTCACTCGTCCTTTCTTTACCCTTCGAAGCCATCGACCTTGATGCCCATGTTGCGCGCGGTTCCGGCGATGATGCGCATAGCGCCTTCCACGTCATTGGCATTCAGGTCAGGCATCTTGTACTCAGCGATCTCCTTCAGCTGGTCTACAGTGATCGTTCCGGAAATCTCCTTCTGGTCGCTGCTTGCCTTCTGGATCTTGGCAGCCTTCTTCAGCAGAATGGCAGCCGGAGTCGTCTTCAGTACGAAATCAAATGACTTGTCTTCATAAGCCGTGATGATGACCGGTACGAGGTCACCTGCACGGTCCTTGGTCGCATCGTTGAATGCGCTGCAGAACTGCGGCATGTTGATTCCGGCAGAAGCCAGAGCCGGTCCCGGTCTTGCACCTCCGGCCGGGAACTGCAGTTTGCAGACCTTTGCAACTTTTTTACTCACAAGACACACCTCCTATAAATATGTTGTCTCATGCAGTGGTCACGAACGGTTGCTCGTCCTCCCACGCAGCTATGCCTGTATGCACAGCGTTCTTATTTTACCTTGTTTAGCCGTTGAAATCAAGCGGAAATCGCATTTTCCCCGTCATTATTCCGGCGAAGCCTTCAATGTGCCGTTTTCCAGATCTCAAAAAAAACAGACTGCCCTGACGCAGTCCGTTCAATCGCTCAGCTGATGGCTGTTTTCCAGCAGCATCTCCAATTCGCCGCTTTCCCAGCGCGCGTCCAGGCGCACGCTGATCCAATGCTTCTTATTCATATGATAGGCCGGGAAGATGCGCTGATGATCGACCAGCTCCTGCGCCGCGGCCTTGAGGTTGACGACCTCGCATTCCCCCTCCTCATCGATGAGCAGGCGGCGCTTGGGGATCCGCATGAACATCGCATACCATTTTCCTTTAGCATTGCGCAGCACGCCATAGGAAGGATGCTTCTCCCATAGGTATTCCGCCGAGGTGCCATAGCGCGCATGGGCATATGCCAGCAGCTTTTCCCGGTTGTCCTGAAGCACGCATGCCGAAATGATCTGTTCTGCATGCCGGCACGTCTGTTCACGCACCTCGTTGACGAAGCTGCCTTGTGCGCTGCGCACCTCAGCCAGCAGATACGGAAGCTTTTCCTCATCCCGGATCTCTGCCTGCAGCACATCTGTATCCGCACAAAACACGGCAGTGAACCCATGGCTCAGCCCGCGTTCCAGCCAAAGCCTGCCTTCCCGCTCATGAAAGCCATATGCCAGCAGCTTTTCCCGCGAAAGCGTCTTTCCGCTCAGCATCTCTTTCCATTCCATGTCATCTTTCCTCATGCCAGGCATGCCGTTTTGCAGCGATGCCCGATGCATCAGGCAGGATCAGCTGCAGCGCCCACGAGAGCCATCGTAACGTCTTCATCTTTTTTGCTCCATTCTATCCGATCCTGAATCGCACTGCATCAAGACCGTCTGTGTCTGATCACCAGCACACGCAGCAATTCCGCCGCTGCTTCCGTGACCAGAAGATAACCGAGGGAAATGATCATCGCTTTGCCGATGTTCCATAGATCCAAAGCGGACACCGCCGCCAGTATCCCGGCGATGATGAGCAGCGATGAACACAGCGCCAGTCCCGCTTTCCGCGCGTTCTCCACGATGCTCAGCCTTGTCCGCTCTCTTTGACCAAGGCCATGCAGCCAAAGCAGCTCATCCCGCTTTTGCTCTTCTTGCGCGCGCATCAGCTTGATCATCACAGAGACCCCGAAGGAAAGTGCGAAGATCAACGCGCTGATGAGGGGCAGGCTCTGCTGCAGCATCAGCATGAATTCCTGCTGCTGCAAGGTCTGTTCGTCGCCGACTTGAATGGACACCCCAGGCATCCATCGTCCGATCTCATCTTGCAGCTCGTCCAGATCCGTCCCTTCATCGACGCTCACCATCAGCGACGAACTGCCGGAAACGCCCTGCTCGGCAAGCAAAGCGGCCAGTTCATCCTCAGGGATCTTGACCGTCGTCCCCTGAATGACCCTGGCATGGGAAAGATCCACCGCAGACAATATGTATCGTCCGGCCATTTCCATCTGTATCGTCATTTCCTGCTCGCCTTCCAAGGCAGCCGGGATCTCTATATCGCGGATATGCCGATCCGGGATCACGATCAGATCATCATGGCCCACGACCGAGCATTCCCAATATGCGCTGACTTCTCCTGCACCTTCGATATGCTCCAGCAGCTGGATCTGCGCATCCGAGAACAAGGCGGCGTTGTTCACAAAGGTGACATCCGGGATCGGCTCTTTGGTATTGCACAGGATCAGATACAGCTCCTCCTGCAGCTGCGCATGCCGTTCATCGATGTTCATCGACCGAAGCAGCGGGCCGATCACGCTGAGCATGGTCATGATCAAGACCATCAGCGCGATGGCAGCCATCTCGCGCACGCCGCGCGTCCTCCTGGTACATATGCGGTAAAACACAGGCGATATGGCTTGTTCGCTGAAGGAAGTCTGCAAACATGCCTGCTCCTCGCTGTATCCGCGCACTTGCTCATGCACGAGATGCCCTTGCCGGATGAAGCTGATCTCATCCGCGATCTCACGCACGAGGTCGTCATGCGTCGCGATCACCACGATCTTGCGGCGGGATATCGCTGTTTCTTTCAGCAGCTGCAGGAAGAGACGGGCATTTTCTTTGTCCAATGCTGAGGTCGGCTCATCACAGACGATCAGCTGCGCGCCTTTCTGCAAGACGCTCAGCAGCGCAAAGCGCTGACGCTCTCCCCTGGAAAGCGTTTCGATCCGTTTGTTCAGATCCATATCAAGGCGGAGCATCCGCATGGTCTGTTCCGCTTCCTGCCTGTCATATGCTCTTCCCGCCAGGGCGCATACGCATTTCAGGTTTTCCTCCAGCGTCAGCCGGGAGTCGATCACTTCCAGATCCTGCATCACATAGCCGATCTGCGCCCTTCTCAGCTGCGCCTTCTTCTCTTCGCGCAAGGCGCTGACCTCTATGCCGTTCCACTCATATACCAGAGACTGCCCGCTGCCGTTCAAGGCGATCTCGTTTAACAGCGTCGTCTTCCCGCTGCCGCTTCTGCCCATGAGCACATGGACGCGCCCTTCGCGCAGGCACAGGCATTCATCCTCCAGAAGCGTCCTGTCCGCAAACTGCAGATGGATGTGTTCAAGCCTGATCATTGCTGTCCCTCATCCACTTGATCAGATCCTTTCGATCCAGCGCATGCAGCGTGATCGCCGTGACGATGACGATGCACAGCACGCTCAGCACGAAAAACAAGATGAAATGTATCCAGCTGAACGAGCTGAATGCATACACGGCAGACAGCCAGCCAGGCTGTGACAATGCGCTCATCATGGCATCTCCCTGCCCATCGGCGATCAGAGCGATCAGCAGACCGAGCGCATAGATCAGCACCGCGCTCAGCACGGCCAGCATCACTTGAAGCAGTCCGTTCCGGTACATCGCACGATGACGGATAGAACGCGCTGTGCCGATCACCCGCAGCAGAAGGTAATCCGCTTTGAATGTCCGCACATAGAATCCCTGCAGGATCGCTCCGCCCAGCACGGCGATCACGATCACGCCCGCCATGAGCGCATAGTAAGCATGCCAGTCCTCATCCAGGCTGTCGTTGATCTGCGCTCTTTCGATGTAATCACATTCTGCCGCGACCGTATCATCGATCTGCTTCAATTCGTCGATCACCGGCAGGACATGCGTGAACTGATCCGCAAAGCCGATCTGCATCCCGGTCTGCAGCGCAGCGACGACGCTGTAGCCTTGGCTGACGGTCTGATCGATGACAAGTTCTCCGCGCTGATATCGCGCTTCCTGTTCCTGGATCAAGGCAGACATCTGCCGCTCGCTCATCAAGATCAGATTATCATGCGCCATGCCCCGGTCACGAGCAACGATGCCCAGGACATTCAGCTCCAATGGGACCAGCTCAGTGTAATAGAAGATCGTCGGCGTATCATCGATCGTCTGTGCGCATGCATACGGCACAGCGGCCTCAAGATAAAGCGTGTCTCCTTCTTCGAGCTGATACATATAGGCCATGTCCTCATTGACATATACACCGTTTTCTTCCTGCTTGAACCAGTCTTCTTCATCATAATACGGGATCACGGTGAAATCATGGGAATAGCCTGCAGCCGCAAGCTCATCGCTGAGCGCGCGTTCCTCGATCGGTTGGTCGTCTCTGGCTGCCGAGATGGACATCTCGTTCCAGCTGCCTTCCTTGGATAATCCGTCATTGCCAAAAGTGTAATAGTCATAGACCGCGCTCAGATGATCCACCGCACGGATCTTTTCCTGGATGTCCGCTGAAAACGCCGGGTGATACTGATCCTGCGTCCCGGCTTTCTGCGGATCGTTCCAGATCGTGATCTGCCGATCCGACAGCGTCTGCAGAGAATACCTTCCTGCGGTCAGCGACATCAGGTCGAGCTGCGTGCGGATCACGTTTGCCCCGGCAAAGAAGATCAGCGCGATGATCACCGAGATCAATATTCTTGGAAAGATCCGCTTTCTGCTCGCGAAAAACAGGTGCCGGTCGATATGATCGGCAGATATCGCTTCAGGCGTCTTCTTCTCCGTAACGAGCGGTTCCTCCTCCGTCTGTTTCAGCAGCTGCAATTCGCAATGCGACAGCTGATATACGCGATCTGCCGTCTCCGTCACTTCTTCATCATGGGTGACGAGGATGACGGTCTTGCCTTCATCCGCGCATTGCCGCATCAGCCGCCTTACGATGGCCTTGTTCTCCTGATCGAGCGCTGCGGTGATCTCATCCCCAAGGATGATCTCCCGATCTGCGGCCAGCGCGCAGAGCACAGCGAGACGCTGTCTTTCTCCGCCGGAGAGCAGACGGACACACTTCTTTCTTTCCTCGATCAGCCCCGCCATCCGCAGCAATTCCTCTGCCCGATTGTCCGCATCATCGTCCCGCAGATAAAACTTCAGATTGTCCAAGACCGTATTATGGGCAAACAATAATGCATGCTGGGTGATATACGACATATGCTGATTGCGGAACCGTTCTTTCTCCGAAGCAGAAAGCTGCAGCAGCTTCCCCTGATACATATATTCGCAAGTATTTTTCTGATCCAGCATGGCGATCAGATTCAACAAAGCGCTCTTGCCTGTCCCGCTCTCTCCGCAGATCACGGTGACCTGACCATCCCGCGCGCAAAAGGAACCATCTGTGATGCACTGCTTCTGCGCAAAGCCAATGTCGATATGTTTTAATTCGATCATCAGACCTCCCTCCTTTCCCCATTTCTGCACCATACAGATCGATCAGCTCATCCGATCGATCAATGATCAAAAGATATCCATGATATGCTCAGCGTCCGGATCATCTCCATCACGATCTCAACGCGCCTAAGGATCCATCTCGCAACAACTCAATAGCAACAACAAGTCAAAGCATAGACAGGACACCAAACAAAGCAATTTTTCAAAAAATAAGATAAATTGGAC